>WNGJ01001850.1_pt1 | contig 21084 bp, 23 predicted proteins | sample 5400611 | NCBI WGS metagenome assembly WNGJ01 (sample SAMN13153375, study PRJNA577476) | soil metagenome | isolation source: 40 cm soil or saprolite under Garry oak tree replicate 1 | place: USA:California | collected 2016-06-15
GCTGATACAAAGGGTGTATTGCTAAAATAATAAAGGGTAAAAAAACTGTCCCAATGGTAGAGTGTTTTATTTTACTTGGCATTCCATCAATTCTGCTTCAAATCACATGATATAAGGTTTATTTGAAAGCTAAGATAACTTAATATAACATATATTATTTTCAGAGTATTATGTAATTTACTTGATTTATGCTAAGTCAGTCTTTCCAAAATAGCCAAACATTGGAACAGTTTTTTTACCCACTGTATGCTGATCTTTGTCTGATCTTGATTTAGCTGATATGTGAGATCTAATCACACATGAGATATAAAAACTTAAATATGGCCCGCATATACACAAGGGGTGTATATGGACCATTTTACAAAGTTTAATGGCTGCCAAATTCCTATACATGTTGATGTTTCATAATCTTTGTCTAATCTTTATGTAGCTTATATGTAAGATCTAGTGATGTGCAGGACATAAAAATTTAAACATGGCTAGCATATACATAGGAAGTATATATGCAGGCCATTTTACAAAGTTTAAGAGCTGCCAGATTCCTATACATGTTAATTTTTCATAATTTTTGTTTAATCTTAATGTAGCTTATATGTAAGATCTAGTGATACATAGGATATAAGGAATTAAAACTGGCCCTTATATATACAAGGGGTGTATATATGGGCCAATTTATAAAGTTTTAAGCCTGTCAGATTTAAATTGATATTAATCTTTCCTAATTTTTGTCTGATGTTAATATAGCTTATATATAAGATTAACTGATATGTGAAATATAAAAACATATAAATGGCTGCCATATATATTAAGAGTGTATATGTGGGCCAGTTTAGAAAGTTTTGAGGCTATTGAATTCAAATTGATATTAATTTTTCCTAATTTTTATCTAATGTTGATGTAGCTGATATGTAAGATTTACTAATATGTAAGACATAAAAACATAAAACTGGCCCCCATATATATGAAGGGTGTATATGCAAGCCAATTCAGAAAGTTTTAAAGCTATTAGATTTAGATACATGTTGATCTTTCCTAATTTTTATAAAATTTTAATGTAGCTAATATGTTATGAATAAGTTGCAGTGTTGATAATTTGAGCAGTCTGTTTAGTCTAAGGGTTGGCAATTAAGGCAGAAGTGTTTTACTTAAGTGAGAAGATAAAGTTTAATAAGAGAAAAAGAGAAATAAAAGGTCATTGGGTTTATAGTTTATTAAAAGGCCAATATAGGTTAAGTGAAGTTTATTTAGATGGTAAGATGTCTTGTATTAGATAAGGTAAATAAGCCTAAGGATTGTTGATTCTATTATGAATGTGTTATATATAGAAAGTAGAAGTTATGAGAAGTTAAAAAATAATGAGTTATTGAAATGAGTGACTTTTAGTGATATAATGGAGTTATTAGTTAAGATATAAAAATAGGATGAGTTAGATGGAAATGAGTTAAATAAGGGGTTTAAATTATAAGATGATATGTAAGATTTATTGATGTGTAAAATATATAATAAGTTATAAATGGGGTTTATATAAAGTATATAAAGGGAGTATATATTTGTTAGTTTAGTTTATAAAGTTTTAAGGGTGTGAGATTAATATATATGGTAATTCGTATTTGATGTTGCTATAACTGATAAGTAAGATGTAGTAATATGTGAAATATAAAAATATGAAAAAGGGATATATATATATAAAAGATATATATGGGGGACTATTTTAAAAGGATTGGAAGGTGTTAGATTATGACATATATAAAAATATTGAAAATAAAATAAAATAAAAATTTTGCTACTATGTGAAATGTAGTTAAAGAGAAGATATAAAAAGAAGAAAATAGGGGCTATATATAGAAAGGGTATATATGTAGGTCATTTTAGAAAGTTTAGGGGTTATGTAATTTTAAAATAAATTCAAGATTTGTAAATTAAAAGAGATTTAAGGGTAGATATTAGATTATAAAATAGAGGGTGATATAATATTGTTGTTAAATATAAAATGGAATGATTAAGTGTTACGAAGAGGTTAGGGTATGGTTTAATAATGTATTTGTTTAGTGTTTAAGTAGAAAGAGTTGAGTTTATATATAAGGATTAAGAGAAAGATGAGAGATGAAAAAAGTATGTTAAGGAGTGAATGATTTATTGAGAGTGTGAGAAGTTAGAATGGAAGGTTGGTAAGTGGGAAGAAGGGCTTATATTGAAGAAGGAAATGTAGAGATTGGGTGTGTGTGTATAAAAGGAATTGTTATGTATAGGGTTGGTGAGTTGGTATTTGATATAAGTTATAAGATATGAGTAATAAAAAAAGAGAGTGATTTTGGATTAGATATATATTAAGTGATGTGTGAATTTGAGATAATAGTGAGTAAAAAGGAAATTTAGTTATGTGGTGGGGGGTTGTTTGAGTAAGTAAAATTTTAGATTAAGAAATAAAAATAGATGATAAGAATTAGGGAAATTTATGGGTTGGAGTAATGATATTAAAAAAGAATAATATAAAAAGATAATAGGTAAAGATTAATTGGGTTAGGGGTGGTTAAGAGAAAAGATAAGTTAATATTGAATTGTTTAGATAGAAAATATAGAAAAGAAAAAATATAAATAGAAGGAGTGAGAAATTGGAATATAAAGATAAAGGATTATATATAAAAAGAAAAAAATATGGATAGAAGTAGTTGTAATTTATAATATATAAAAAGAGGAAATTTATAAATAAAAAGAAAGAATAATAAAGAATTGAGAATAAGGGTGATAAGATAAATAAATAAATAAATTTAGTATAGAAATAGGAAAAGATTGTCCATTATACAGTACTAATTATACAGTACTAATTCTAATTCAGTTAAGGGTTATAGGTAGGTTTTAGATTATAATTTTTTATGATTTCCCACTTATATATGAATGATGTATAAGCAGTAATGTATACACTGTGTAAACAGCCATATATACATCTTCCGTATATATGTGGCACATTCCAATGGTGAATGCCACTGCTTATACACACTTAATGTATAAGCGGTGATATATACACTGTGTAGATGGCCACATATATACAGAAGGTGTATACGCAGCACATTTCCAATGGTGAATGTCACCACTTATATACCTTTCATATATAAGCAGTGATATATATATTGTGTAAATGGCTGCGTATACACAGAAGGTATATATGTAGCACATTTCTAATGGTGAATGTTACTGCTTATACACCCTCCATGTATAAGCAGTAATGTATACACTATGCAGATGGCCATGTATACACCTTCCGTGTATATGTGGCACATTTTCGATGGTAAATGTCATTGCTTATACACCCTTCATGTATATGCAGGCCATTAACCATTGGAAGACAGCCCACTTATACACCCTCCATGTATAAGTGGGCCATTAACCATTGGAGAACGGCCTGCTTATACACCCTCTGTATATATGCAGCACATTTCTGATAGTAAATGTCACCACTTATACATCCTTCATGTATATGTGGCACATTTCTAATAGTAAATGTCGCTGCTTATACACCCTTCATGTATATGCAGCACATTTCCAATGGTAAATGTCGCCACTTATACATCCTCCATTTATATGTGGCCCATTTTCAAGTTTTCAAGTCCTACTCATACACAGATCACACATATCAGCCAAATCAAGATTAGACAAAGATTATAGAAGATTTGCATATATCTAGATCTAGCAGCCTCTAAAATGTGTAAAATGGCCTTCATATACACTTCGTGTATATGAGCAGGCCATTTTACACATTTTAGAGGCTGCTAGATCTAGATATATGCAAATCTTCTATAATCTTTGTCTAATCTTGATTTGGCTGATATGTGTGATCTGTGTATGAGTAGGACTTGAAAACTTGAAAATGGGCCACATATGCACCCTCTATGTATATGCCATTATATTAGACAGATGTATTAAAGACTACTTTAGATACAGGCTGTCAAATGATAGTTAAGTGAATTAAGTTAAAAAAAGTATCTAACACTCAGATCTACATTAGTCTCATTAAGCAGAACACACACTTCTGGCAAGAGGTTATAAAACCAGATGAAAAGCTGATATTCAATGACAAAAAGGCTAAGAATAGAGGGATAGCCAACTTTGCCAATTACAGCTTGAATCTTATAATCAGATCAAAAAACACAATCTGTTCATCCTGTTTATAGATAAATCTATATGAACAAACAAAAATATTAATATTCCACTATATGATTAGGTTAGGTCCATCCCATCTGCTCCAAACTCCTTTACATCCTCTATTTTGACCAATAAGCCCTCAAACACTTCATCATTAAACCCATCGGCCTTGTCTCCTGCATCAAAAGGCAACATGCATGCCTTGCCCTTCCCTCCAGGTGTAGGTGACCTTGAAGTAGTCGAAGATGGTGAGGAGCATGTGTCAGCATGAGCAGAGTCCAGGAGTTGAAGATAGCTCTTTTGGGCTGTGCAGCGTCACTCAAGGGCGAGAGAGCAATGTGCCACCATGTTCGACTCCCAATCTGTGGCCACCTTGTGCACAGCTATGGAGACATTGAGGTTCGCCTTAGTGGCAGCCTTTATAAGAACTGCAACCTTGTGGTCTGCCATAGCAGCACCAAATGCAAGTGTTGCAGCATTGATTTCAGCATGCCAGGCTAAGAGCACCTTAAGAGGAGCAGAGTCTGTCCTACAAAGGGGAACCTCAGATATGATTTCTAGTGAATAGTCGACTTTTTAGAAGAAATTACATAAGATTATTTTTATTATCTTCCATTGTGGTCATTTGTAAAATGACAACAAATTTATGATTTGTTTAATCAATGTCAGTATGATGTCAATCATTAGTCATACTTCCTCAATACATGCATGCTATGTCTGATTCAACACACCATGAGAAACTCCTTGCACAACTAATATACACTCTAATTGCAAGGCAGTACAACATCCTATCAGCCTCCCATCCTCTCATTGCAAATCGCTCCTCTTTGCTTAGCTATATTTCTTTTATCATATAAGTCAATCTTCATTCGCATTCCAGGCCCTCTTCAATGCTGCTCTCCAGGACTACAAAGACAAAACCAGAACTAGCCTACTAGTTGACCATCCCTTTGCTAAACAACTCAAAACATGTGAGTCTGTCAGCTCTATTACAGCCATTCTTAGAGAATAAGCACAATGCTGTAAATTTAGGGAAAATGATGAAAAGCTTATGAAATCACTCAGTTCTTTGGTTGACTCATTTATTTAGAACAAATTATTTTTCATACACATATATGTGTGTGAGATGGGGAGATATGATGTCAATCTATTACACCCAAGAAAACTCTCACTAACATGATAGAACAGATACTAGTGTTGTCAGAATTGTCACTTCTTAGGATGTCCAGTTTCAGTCTTGAACCACCTGTCTTACTGATGTTATGACTACCAACCTCATCACAGCTTCTAAGGGCATCACTCTCTCCAATGCCAATGACATTCTTCATGACTCCAAAAAGGGAAAGCTGCCTATTGTCAATGCGCATGGTCATCTTGTCTCTCTTCTTGTGTGATCCAATCTCCTCAAAAATCAGACTTACCCCCTTGCTTCCAGCCACAGCAATTGACATACAACCCACCCACCAAGATTACCTTGCCTTGCTAGTGGAAGCTGGGCTTGATGCTGTTGTCATTAACTCTTCCTAAAGAAACTTGACCTTTCAAGTGGAAATGATTCAATAGATTAAGGACATATTTAGCACTTGAGGTTATTATAGGTAACGTTGTTATGCATGAGCAAGCAGCCACACTGATCGCTGCTAATGCTGATGGTCTGCAAGTCGGCATGGGTTCTGGATCCATTTGCATCATGTAAGAGGTCATGGCTGTTGGGTGTCCTCATCAGAAAAATGGGAAAAATGCTTAGACAGGCTTAACATGGCTTTATATGGCTTAACACAGTTTTTAAGCCCATACTAAGCCAGATGTCACTAAGCCCGACTGTGCTTGGCTAAGCTAATCTCTTTTCTTGAACTTAGGCTTACCACACTTATTCCTCAACTTAGTTGGCTTATTTTTTCACTTACGCTTGCTAAGCATTCAAGATATACACCAAAAATATGTATTTTGTAGTCTAGGCATGGGTACTGATTATATAAAATGTACAGTTGCAGTTGCAGTCCCTTTCGCAAATCACAATTACGGTTGTGGTTGCACTTGCAGTCGCGGTCCCTCTAGTCACAATCCCTCTATCAGTAGGTCTTTGCCATGAGAGAAGGCGGGGTCACATACCTGACACTTTCCTCTAAATGTCCCAAGTCTGTTTTCAGTTCCAAGAGCATTGTCTTGAGCTAATGTGGAGAGAGGAGCAGGCAGTGAGCACAGTTCTGATACATCATTCACACCAACTCTCCACAAACCTCATTGCGGGCCCACTTAAGCTCCTTATTGCCTTCCCATGCAGTGCTTCAAATTAGTAGAAATGAGGCACGGAATTGCTTGGCAGCCAGTGATGAGCTCTGTATCTCAGACTGGACTTGGTGATATGGGTCAACCGACATTTCAGCAGACTACGATGAGGATAATGATAATCACGGGCAGGATATTGAATGGCCATTTGTTCTGCTTTATCTTGACTAGGAAATGACCTCTGGCCCCAGGGTTGTCGAGACGACTGGCACATGTATGCTTGGTTTGGATGATGGAGAAGTCATTCAAAGGCGGTGATATGTGAGTCACATATATAGCAAAATAAAGGTGTGTGGTGCGTAACTCTCTCTCAAAGAGTCAGAGTTGGGCACCATGGCCTATGAGGCACAGGATAGCTGTGGTAGTTGGGCACAAAGACGTTCACACATAGATGGGATGTGAAGGCAGTGCCACATAGTGCTGGTACTGTGACATGATGACCATTGATGTACTAGGATTAAGGGAATGCTCACTTTGACAGCATACACAAGCAGTGTGAGTCAGAAAAAATGCGGAGTGGTGTGGTGACAGATGAGACAACCTGCACAATCAATTGGTTCAAGTTTGTAAAGCTAGGCTATGTGATATTGAGGTGATTCTTGCAGATGTCACAGATAGCTTCATTGTCAACCTGAAAAGCCATCATCAACATTGCAACCAGACACCAAAAAGCCACCAAAGATATGTGCCATGAATGAACAATCCATACAGTGAATAGAAGGCACACCAAGTGCTTCTGTGTGGGGAGTACTGGAGATAATCGGGCCAGTGAGAGAGTCATAGGTAAAGCCAGATGCTGCAGCGTCGACAAAGTTGGGGATCTTGTGGACGGCAGCACACCCCTTATAAGTTAAACCGATGATAGCCAATTTGCCAAGTATGCCAGCCATGACTATAAAACAATAACAACTGTTGAAACTGCTCCTAGCATGTTTAAAGACATGGTTCAGCCAGAGAGGGAGAGAAGGAAAGTGAGTTAGTGAAAGACTGAGAAAGTGAACGGATGAAAAGAAAAGTCAACCGTGACGTGTGCATGTAGTCACGTGTAACACGACACAGACGTGTCATGCACAAGTTGAAGTCAACAAGTCCTTCTCCTGTAGTATGTGCTGATGCCACCCCCTTCCTCTCTTCTTCCCAAACACCTGACCCCTCTCACTCATAGCATCATCAACAACATGTCCAGGCTTGTCAACTCACCCATCACAGTCCATCCCTTCCTGCCCAAGCTTCTCCCCAGCCTTATCAAGGCTGAGACCATCATTGGTGATCCCAAGGCATGCAGTGTTGTTGGAAGTCCCATTGCCACTCTCCGTCAGATTGGTGAGGTCCTTACTGGTGGTGCCTCGGGTCTCCCTCCCTCTGCAACTGTTAATTCTCTCTCACCTATAGTGTCAAGATTCTACTCAACATCAGCACTCCATCTTAAGCACAAGCACCGCTAGCTGCCCCTAAAGCTTTCTCTAATGCATTTGCCCAATTTCAGTTTGAGTCCAAAGACAGCACAGTACGTATAGCTATAAGTGTGGTACCTCTCTCCCTGTCTTACTGTACTTTTTCCCTTAGGTAAAATCCAAGGACCTGCCTAGGGGCAAGGTCATTTACTCCATCCCATCAACATGGTCGTTAAAATATGGTACAGGTTGTTCAGAAGCTCTTCGAGAAGTGTGCTCTTCCCACATGCATGGCCATGCTCAAGCATGTCAGCTGTCATCTAGTGATAATTTGTATTCACAAGAATGGCACCTGGGCTGCACAGAAGATCATAGAATGTGTGCAGACTCCAGAGGAGACTAATCTGATTGCCCAGCATTTGTGGGCTTATGCGCTGATAACCCAAACCCTCTCTGTATGCGTAGAGAAAGGCCTAGAGTCTGCTCAAGTCCAAAGGTTAATGTAGAACCAGTCTCCAACGCTGTCCGATCAAGGGTACAGTCCACTGTGACTGTAGCTTGCTTGTGGTGGGACAATGCTGTCTGATGGAAGTCCGACGCAGTTTGACTCTGTCCAATCAAAGTTCAACATAGTCCGATTGAGGGTACAGTCCGCTGTGACTGTAGCCTGTGCTGAGATGAGACGACGCTGTCTCTGCTGATGCCGCACTGTCGGCCACTGGGTCACACGATGATAGAGAAGAGAATGAAGAGGAAAAGGGAATGGAATGCACTGTGTATGCTAACAGGGAACGCTCATAGGAAAAACTACTGACAACTATCTACACATCTACACTTTTTATACTATCTAGTAAGCCCACACAGACCCTCTATCTCAAACCCTTTGTTGTGGGTGGGATCTGTGTTCTCCGATGCTCCCGCCTTGGTCATGAGCCTGCTAACCAATACCCCTACTGCCTGTCATTCATCCAATCATGTTTGATGTGTGTTGAACTAGGCCAACTCATTGGTGCATCTATAGCCAGTCTAGTCCCAATGTGAGTGTTAACATTCGTCCCCTTTGGGCTTTGTCTGAGTTGGCCAAATGTACTTAGCCCTCTCGTTAGAGGGTCGCATCTTTGTTTGTGATTGGCCATGCCTTCAGAGTGATGGTCCAATGGCCTTTGGTGTTCTGCCCAACTTCTGCCCAACTTCTACCTAACTTTCACCTGACTTTATGGGTTGCTGGCTTTGCCTCTTCCACTATCAGTTGGTCCACCCACTTGGTCGGCCATTTGGTCCGCTTTCCCACACACATATGCATGGGGCACGTATCAGCACTGCCACTGCTACTCGATCAATTCGGCAACTATGTTATTCAGTGAGCCCCCTTTATGGTGGTCCCTTGGATCAATTTGATGACGTCGCCTGCGGGTGTTGCCTCAGATTCAGACAGCCAGCTAACAATCTCATCTTTAATGCCATGGCTGACCATCTATGGGAGATTGCCCAGGGTCGTTTTGGCACCTGCAGTATGCATGCCTGCCTGGAGAGCCCAAACATTACTATTAGCCAGCAACACCATATCGCCACAGCCATTATTCTCAACTCTATCTTGCTTGCTACAAATCCAAATGGTGCACTTCTCCTGACCTGGTTGCTTGACACCTTTGGCTTCACATCATGCTACCATCTCTTGGTGCCCCAATTTACACCCCATCTTTCACACCTTTGTATGCATAAGCTCACCTCTTTCACTGTTCTGCACATAGTAAGCCTAAAGTCATGGAATGGGTGAATGTTTCCACCATGAATCCGCCACTCCTCTATCTCAGGTGCTATCACAATACCATCCCCATTCCTGCACATTAAAGTGCCAAGCGTGACTACCTGTAGGAGAAGCGCAGTATCAAGAAACAACCCTTTCAACTTCCTTTCTACATTGCCAACACAGGCATTGCGATGCAACATGATGCCATCAAAGAAAAGAAAGCAAACATGTCACTCAAGGCCATGACCCACATTCTAAACTGTTGGCGATAGATTTGAAGGGAGATTGATGGGAAGACAGGTCACTTGGTGCAGCATTGAGGCCACTCAATGGCACCCAGGCTGATTAAACTTATACTACTTATGCTACTTACCTGTTTTATACCTACTTAGTCTACTTGAACTACTCATGATGGCTTATGGATTGTCATCTTGGCTTATTCCATAATTCACTAAGTACAAAATAAGTGGCTTAAGTGGCTTACTGGGCTTATTTTTGGAATAAGCCCAGCTAAGCCTTCTAAGTTTTTTTGCCATTTTCCTAATGCTCAAGCCACTGCCATCTATGCAGTTGTTGAATTTGTCTCCCACTTCAGTGTACCCATTATCACAGATGGTGGGACAAACAGCAAGAGGACAGTCGTGTTTGGGTGGCATGCTGAAGGTGCGTGAGCATACATGCTATGCCACCTGTGATTTATGGGCAAGTTCTTAGTTGCTCATGCACTTGAGGGCCTCTCCATAATGGCACACAAACACCTGTAGCATGGGTTTGCCTCACCGTTTGCCTCGCCGTTCCTTATAAGTTCTCACCTAGGATTTCTGTGCCTCGGAACTAATGCAGTGCTCTTCTCTTTGTACAACCCCCGCCCACACACCTCCCCACATCTTGAAGCCCATCATGCATAACTAAGGTATATTGGGAGTCAGATTGCCGAACATGATACCCCAAAGAGTCTTGGGCCAGTGATATTCAGTGTTACGGGGTAAGCAATCCAGTGCTGTATGATTGTCTGTGTCTTACCATATGGCCTTATTGTAAAACAATGGAAATGGTCAGCTGAGATAATGTATGCATGCTTGAACAGGAGTGTGAACATAGGGTCTTTTTGCTGGAGGAGTATATTCATATGCATACTCTCTATGCCTGTGATTCAGAATTTACCACCGAGCATTGACATCACACAGGCAGGTGCAGAGGTGCACTCAACACTCATTGCTTGAGCCCGCCCATCTGATTCTTCCTCCAAACTCAAATCCCTCATACTATATGATGTGTCATCTGACATTCATGACCAATATGTGCATAAACATGCCACTTTGGTTGCTGAGGGTATCATGGAGTTCATGACAGGGGTGGATGGAATGTTGCTGGAGTTGTTGGAGATGCCCCAGATGATGCCCCAGGTGCAGATCCTCTGTAAACATGGCCAGAAATAAGGAGGGGAATGGGAACATGGAAGGGATCAGGAAACAGCGAGGGGATTGGGAATGGCAATGAGATTGAGAAAGCATGTTGTATGGTAATATCCTGTACAGTTCGGTAATGGAATGGAATGAGAAATTGTATTACAGATCAATTGACAGGAATTAAGAGAAATTTGAGTGTCTAATAATGCAAGGCAATGGTCTGTAATTTCCTATTATCAACTATTGAGCAGAATTTCCATTATCTGACATTATTTTTCATTTGATGTGTGACAATTGCTGATAATTTCTCCCAAAAGGTCAACTCTTCACTGGGTATGATTTCTGGGACAGAATCATCTGGAGGCAGTGCAAAGGGGACAGATCTCAAGTCGGAAGCAGGTGATGAAGCCTGCCCTTGGTGATAAGCACACATATGAGCTAAAAAGGACTAAGGCATTAGTAGGACAGAATGAGTGATAAGAAAAGATGCACCTGTGGGCCCAGGCTCCTGCACACATTCAATCCCACCCTCCAGACACTTGCTGCAAGTCAAGGATTGAGGATTCTTCACAGGCAGCACACAGCGTTGCTTACGGCGCTGACAAAAGGTGCAAGCAGTTCTGGTAGCAGGCCGATGCCCCGGACCCACAACATCCATGATCTGCTGTTGAGAAGACCATGACCGAGTGATAGGCAATGGCATATTTGAGGTCAAAGAAGTGGGAGTCAAAGAGAGGGAGGCATACATGTCAACTGGGGATGATAGAAAAAGGAGAACAAATTAAAGCCCAAGTCCCAGATTTATATAGCCCAGGACCTCGCAACCCCTCACAACCAAACTACATGGCCCACTGGCAACATAATGTTATCACAACCCTGCTCTACAACCCTGCTAGCTGATCACCTAGTCACATGGAACCAAGTGGATCAGTGAACAAAGGACAGACCGAACTGAAGACAAGCTGTTGCTGGCCCTTCAGCCAATTCCAAAGACATCAACATCTCAGAAGCCTAGAGGTGAAGTAACACTGGAGCAGGTATAGGCCATCGGAACAAGGGGCTTGCCATGCCATTAGCCTACAACAACACAAGCAGGTCTGGGCAGAGTGCTTATCCAGACCCCAAGAGCAACTTGGCAGTAGAAACCAACAATGGTGTGAGACCGTGCTTTTAGATAAAGAATTAGAAGGCAAGACTGTAGATGCAGAATAAGAAAGGCAAGGCTATGTATTGTACAACCATGCATAGATCTGAGAGAGTGGTGATATATGTGGTATCTAGCAGAAAAGCAGCCTGTGGCAGTCAGCAGAACAGATGGACCGACTGGCAGGGTCAAGTCAGCAATGGAGAGTGCTCGGTGAAATGCTGGAAAGCACTGGTCTGGTGGTGCCAAGAGCCCTTAGCCAATCTCCATAAAGTAGCAGTTCTAAGCCCCTCACCTCCCAAAAGTGGCAACAAGTTATGCCCTTCATTTAGATATAGTGTGGCCAGCTACCTGATTGGCTGATGACCAGCCAGTGCTTGGCTAACATTAGAACTAACTTAGGTGACATCAGGACTTGGAAACATGCATGATGAGGTGAGGAACTGAGCACAAACAGAGCGGATGGGAGCGGAAATGAAAGTGGAAGTGGTGGAGCAATCAAGAGTATACCAGTGAGCTAGATAGAAGCCTAGAGGCCTTAGAGCCTCTAAGGAAAGTAAAAACTGTAAGTTGTATATAGGTAGATGTATTGGCTTCCGAGCCAAGCTTAATATAGCCAATCTCAGAGGTCCCTAGCATTCCCCTCTCGTTTCAGTCTCAGTTCTCCCTTCTCCAGCAACGCGTTATAACAGCAGCCAATGAGTGGCCCGCTACCAGAGTGTAGCCCACCCCTGGCGATAGCCTGAACTGCAGTAGGTTCAGAGCAGGAGTCTTTAAACAGCGTAGCCAAACCTCCGCAGGTTCGACCATAGCACCATCAGCAATTACCAGGGTTTCCCAAAGTCAGGTTGATGTGCAAACCTTCCAGATGCACACACCTACTCCTTCTTGTATATGTGGCACATTGTGATGAATTAATCACACACCATATCCATATTTTACTAATACTGTATCATGATACCTAATATTCTTCATCATATTTACTACTGGAATCTCTTTTCAGCATTCTCACCTCAATGTGCAGACTAAAGGAGGGTGGAATGGTCTAATAAGATCAAGATTGATGGCCTAGGGTTAGATGGAGGTCAATACAGTATTACAACAGACCACCAGTTCACTAGCAGCTCAGACCCTATGTTCACATGATCCATAGACCTGAGCACATGTTAGGGGAATTTCGGGTACCTGTCAGAGTCAAAGAATGGAGGATGGTCCAATCGCTATCCAATTGCTATGCAAGATGTAGTTGTCATCATCCCCGCTGCCATCACCGTACTGTACTATCAACCTCTACCGACCACCATCTATCATAACCATCTAGTTTCTTCTTGTCGATGATGGCTTTGATCACCATAAAAAAAGACCTATGAGAATTAAGATCGAGGACCCAAACACTGCAAAGGTAGAAGACATCAAGAAGAAGGTCAAGGAGAGATCTGGAATGCACCTCGTCGATGTTGAACTTTGTGACCTTTGTGTGTGGAGGATAGTAGGTAAAATGACTCTTAACACATCCAATTGGGAGGATATACTCCCTTTGATCAAAGTTAATGAGAAGAATACCATTAAGGCCCTTTAGGAAGGTGTCAAGGTGTTGGAGCTTAGACTCTCAGACTATGAGGTTCTCCTCATGCAAGTGATCAGTATGTTACATGTTTCTACTGCCTCCAAAACCTTACCTGATGACATCATAAAGAAACATGTTGATCACCAAGATATCGCGGTTGATGATGAAGGACCAGTGGATAAGGTCAGAGCATTGAAAGAATTCAATCATACATTTAATCTGTTATACTTAATCAGGTGTGACCTAGATGGTGGATAGGCTACGAGAAGACGCTGGGAAGCCTAGGAAAGACACCGTTGGAGGGAGCGAAATCAACGGAGTATTCTAAAAGCCAAGCAGATGAGGCTCAAGTCATATACAGTATGACAGTCAGAAGGGTCAGGAACTAAAGCTGTCTATGATCGCTCCATGCATACAGATATTCCACCCAATTTTTGACAAGTTTACCTGCATGGTCAACAATCTGGAGGTTCAGCCAATGGTGGAGGATCTCAAAAAGGTCTATAATCTTATGCACACAGTATCTGAGGTTGGGCCATTAGAGAACACCCTTGGTCAAAGAGTATGTGAGAGGTTGAGCAACATCCTGGATGCCATGGTCTTCAAACATCGAAATCCCGACAATATGAGGCCTAATGGGGTTATCAAGGTGGATGGTACCGAAATACCGTGCATGATTATGGAAGTGAAGCAAAAGCTCAGGGAAGGTGGCTGTGACCCGAGTTTGCAAGCAAGTGTGGGAATGAGACAGTCTTGGATTGACAATATGGTGTGTTATTTATAACTGGAATGGCGTGGATCGCAGGTGTAACTTCTAAATAGAGAAAGACAATCAGGGAGAAGTGCTGCTGCCCAACCTTCTTGATCGCAGCTGGCAGCCCATGGTTGGCTGTAATGGGCGGGGTATTCACAGACAAGATCATTATCCAATGGCTGACAGAGATGAGGTGGATGGCGGTCTTCTCAACAGAGGAGGACAGGTGAGTCTACAACAATGCCAGGATCCTGGTTGCTCTTTGGAAAACTCTTGAAGAGCTTCAGATATATTATGATCGGGTGGTCAAGTCAGAGTGTCCACCTTTGGTTCCGAACGAACTGCATCCCCGCTACTTCCCATATCGCACTTCATATGCTGCCAAAGATGGAAGGATGATGCATATTCAGTACCAGAAGTCATTGGAAGATGACACAAGATGTGTCACCTACCTTGCAAAGATCATCAAAGCCAAGGAAGCTGAGGAAGCCAAGGGAGAGAGAAGCGCTCCTCCTGAACAGGTGGTGGTCAAATTCATAGGGAGGTACAGAATTGACATTTACGAATTTCTTGTGGACAAAGGGTGGGCTCCTCAGCTCTGATACTATGGCCCATTACAGAAGATGGCAGGCTCAGATGAAATTTTCAGACCGGGTCAAAGGGTGGCTTCCAGCCTGTACTTGGAATTGAACGTGGTGTATATGGTCATTATGGACTACATCGGCAAGCAACCCAAAGAACAACCGGCAGATGCTGGTGCACAGATCAAGGTTGTTTTAATGGAACTTCACACCAATGGATACATCTTTGGTGACTTGCGAGAGCCAAACATTCTTTTCAGCGCTGATCTCAAGGTGAAGCTGATCGACTTCAGCTGGAGTGGACGATATGAGAAGAAAAAGGGTGGGGGGAAGGATGAGATGGATGACTCTGTGCTTGCACATTACCTGTTGGCAATGTCGAGGATAAGGGGAATGTGGGAGGAAGAGATGAAACCCCTGAGAGCGATATGTCCAGAACATGACATGAACATGCACAAAAGGCTGAAGTGGGATTGATAATTTGTTTTAGAGCATAGGATTAGAATCAAACAAATAGTTGCACAGATACAGTAGGACTAAGAGGATAATATATGGAGAAGGAGAATGGAGAGAGCAAATGACCCCGCTTATACACAGATGGTGTATAAGTCATGATGTATACACCCTCCGTGCATACGTGGCACATTTCTGATCATGAATATCACCGCTTATACACCCTCCATGCATAAGCAGCACATTTCCGATCGTGAATATCACCGCCTATACACCCTCCGTGTATAAGCGGCACATTTCCGATGGTGAATATCACCGCTTATACACCCTCCGTGCATAAGCGGCACATTTCCGATCATGAATATCACCGCTTATACACCCTCCGTGCATAAGCGGCACATTTCCGATGGTGAATATCACTGCGTATACACCCTCCGTGCATAAGCGGCACATTTCCGATGGTGAATATCACTGCTTATACACCCTCCGTGCATAAGCGGCACATTTCCGATGGTGAATATCACCGCTTATACACCCTCCGTGCATAAGCGGCACATTTCCGATGGTGAATATAACCGCTTATACACCCTCCATACATAAGCGGCACATTTCCGATGGTGAATATAACCGCTTATACACCCTCCGTGCATATGTGACACATTTCCGATGATCAATATCACCGTCTATAAACCCTCCATGTATAAGAGGCATGTTTCCGGTGCTGTATATCACCCTGAATTGCAAGCCCAGTGAAGCAACATAGGAAAAAGGGTGCTTGTTTTTACAAAACTATTAGTAAATTTCTTATACTTGACATATATTTCTTGCATCTCATGATCTTTTCTTACAAGAACTTGATGTCGTGTAGAGCATCCTTCATATCGTAGTAATATCACAAAAACGTTCGTACTTTCTACTGCATGTCAAACGTTATTATGTATATAAAATTGTAGTCGTCTTCCTGGACGTATATGACCCTGGACCGATCTGTCGGCCCGACGGGACAATTTGCAGAGTGAGTATATGCGTATCCGTTTGGTAATGTACCGGCTGCACTGACATTTGTAGCGTTATCTGCTCAAGGTAAGATCATATCATAGAGTATAGGAATTTGGGATGGAAGCAATATGTAATATCGCCTAGAAATGAATTCAAGTCATTGCAAACTTATGACGGACGCCACTCAGATCCCAGCAAACAGTGCAGCGGTCTTAGAGATAGACTTGTACCTCTGGACTCTCGACGAGGGGCATGCTCCGGGCATGGTTCTGTGGAGATCTTAGCATTCCGGATCCTTTTCGTTCCTGCCGATTCCGTTCCGACCGTTTCCTGCATTTTCGCCGTACTTCTGCTGATACCCTGACCCATCCCTTCCTTGGGACCTGACCGGACACCCGTCCCATCGTTCTGGGACTCCACCCAACTCTACCTGCATCGTCTTTGCTGCTGGAGTGGCAGGTCACTTGTTCCGCGGGACCTTCACCCGCTCTAGCGTTAATCCACTATTCGACTTGCCTAACTTCCTTGCCCTTTGTGGTTGTGGCCCCTCTGACTGGCCATGGCCACCCGTCTCTTTCCGTCCGCCTTTTGTTCCGTTTTGTGGCCTTAGCGACCCGCTCGTTGCCGTGTGGCTAGCCAATCGGCTATAGCGCTTCTAGCGGATCTTGTGCTACGCGGTTGTGGGCCTATTATGCTCTGTCGCCGCCCACCCGCCCATGTGGTTTCGTGTCAGTGTCTTGGCCTATATAATTGCACCAGGATGCGCGAGGCCGGCTTCAACTTTTCCTTCCATCATCCCCACCATAACGACATGTCTACTTCCCCTTCCCGCTCTCGCTCTTTCACACCTCGTGCCACCACCTCTGCCGCGCCGTTTCCCACAAATGGGGAACGCTCCTCTCGACTCCGCTTTGTGGGTGTCGAGGTCCCAGGGCGTCGCTCTGTGACCAAGACCGCCTGCGCCCATTGCCGCCGCCGAAAGCAAAAATGTGCACCTCCGGAAGCAAATCCCGGGTCTGCTTCGTGTAGCCGATGTCTCGAAGGTGGGCTGGAGTGTGTGCGGGAGTCTGGGCCCGCAGGTACGTCTATTTATTCTTTTCCTCTGCCTTGATACTAATTTATTTCTTGCCCTTTTCCAGGTCCTACCCGCACTCGTGCCCGGGGGCGCGCTGCCTCTGTATTGGGGCCAGCTCGTACTCGGAGTCGTACTCGTGCCAGAGGGAAGGCGGCCTCTCCCCCTTCTAACCTGAGGCCAGTACCATTCTCAATTCCGCTGGACGACTTGGTCCCGGAAATCCTGCCCGATGTCCCCTTGCTTGGGACCAAGTCCGCTCCCCTCGACGCATTCCTTTCCTGGCGCGCCGAAATCGACACCGCTACCCTCGAGTGTAGCAACGCCGCCGCCGACCTCAGGGCCGCGACCTTCGACAAGGCCGCTGCCAAGGCCACACTCAAAGCGGCAGAAGACCGGGAGTCGAACGCATCCGCGCGTTCCTCCATCGCCCTGAAACGGCGCAAGTTCGCCTGGGAGCAATACCTGGAGCTCCTGGCCGTGACTCAACGTTCAACGCCGTCGCCGTCGCCGTCGCCCTTGCCATCGCCCTTGCCGTCCCCGTCCCCCTCACCCTTACCCTTGCCCTCACCATCACGCTTACCGTCATCGCCTTCGGTCCATTCCAGGTCTCCTGCGCCTGGTGGAAATGGCAACGCACCTGCGTCCCCTTCTAACGCGGAAGACGCCGCCTCGCACTACGATGACGATGACTTCGACGGGCTCGCCTTTGACTTGGAGGGTGTAGAAGGAATGGACTTATCTTGATACTTGGTAGATAGGATATGATATTATATTTTGTCTTTGTCAATATGAACAACCCTTCCCTCCATTCCTTTCATTTGTAAGAATTTGGTGTGACTCGGTGTGACTTTGGAGGTGTTGAAGCAAAGCGATAACTAACACATAAGATAACGCGCGTTCAGTCCATGTATAGGCAGACTGTTTACATAAGTTAGTAGATACCTAAATGATTGCGCTACGAGTAATAAGAGTAACTCAGGTGTCTTACTGTAAGCTGTCTGATGCGTGATACTCACTTCAGTCCGTGTATAGCCGACTGAAGTCGATCTACTCTAACGCTGTCTACTTAAATAATAGCTAGTGTGTGCTGCGTGATATACGCATAGAGCTATATATGAGCTATATACTGTACTCGCACCGATCGGCGACCCCGGAGATCGGGAGTCCGAGTAGTCCCACACGCCGATCGGTGATCCCGTCCGCCGATCCCGTTGACCCCGACTTGCGCGTGTCGCAACACGAGGTGCCCTCATCCCTACTGAACACCTACTGAACAAAGTTCGCTGCCATCAGCTCAAGTCGTGAGTCCCATACGCCGCGAGGCCGAGACTCTGAAATGCAAAACTGTATCCGTACACTTTGTTCTTGACCTTGCTATCGGACTTGGGTATTTTTTTGCAGGCGTTCCGAGATACCCTAACACACTCTACCCTCCACCCCTACCATGTGCATCGTGCCCGTCCGTGGTCGCCAAGTTTGTCCGGCGGGATATCTTCCACGATCTCTTTGTCGGGTTCTAGCAGGACTGAAGCACCGGGAGGTTTCAGCAACTTCGTTTTGCACCGTGCGCTCCTACGAGTACTTCTGCGGTTGGCTTCGAACCGGCATCGGCGATATCCTGACGCTCTTTCCCGTCGGCTTCCGGCGCTGCTATCGTGGGCTGAGTCCCGATGATCAGTTCATAGGGAGCTCCTGGTCCTACGCAACTCTTTGGCGGAGGCCTTGGATAGGCAGACCGCTCGGGCTTGGGCCGAGCTGTTTGTAGGGATGGTAAGGTTCGGTTCGGTCCGAAATGGTCCAGTTCTGGTTCTCATGTCTTCCGAACCATGAACCGGACCATTTTTGTCACAAATTTTGTGTTTTCTTTTTTTATTTTCGTTGAGAATCAATAAATGTGTAGTACAGTTATGTACATGAAAGCTAATTATGTATGAATGCTGTTAAACAGCTTTGTTGGGAGCTAATAATGAGCCCGCAGGTGAGCCGGGAGATCCTTGGCATATTTCCCAACACAGTACTGCACTTGAGGTGAGGCTGAATGGGGTTGGCCTTATACTTGACAAGGAGACATGACAATATCCCAATACATCAGATAAGGTTCATTGGAAAAAGATTGCACACCTGAACATGTGTGCATATCAGCAAAACTCAAAAAATTCTTGATCACGCTTTAGGCTACTTGAAGGCTCTTGAACGACTTTTCAAGTACCATTAAGCACGCTTGATAGTGATTGGCAAAAATCACCAATTTTTGTCCTTGATATGTCTTGAATATATTTGAGACTTCTTGAATATGTCTTGTAGCCGATCTTAACTCCGCTTGAGTCAAGCAGCCTTATCAAGCAGTCCCAAGCTGTATGCCAATCACCAAGACCCCTCAAGTAGTTGACCAAGCACCAGATAGCTATCCAAGTAATATCAAGCTATGGAAATGTGATCAAGTGTCCGCAAGTGTAATAAGATTATATCAAGTGTATTAAATTGTAGGGGTTCTAAATACGATGGCCTGGAAGTGCCGCAGCCAGTAAAAAATGAAAATTGTAGCAAAGGTATTATACAGCAGAGACCAATGAAGAGTCCCTTAGACGGTCAAAACACTCCTCAGTTGAATAAGGGACTGCTTGTGTGATGTGAAGCAGTATCTGTTTTTGAAATGGTGTTTTGGATTAGCTATCAGAGCATAATGGCGAATATAGAACTAAATAGACATTACCTTAATCACTGTCCGATTCAATGAGGTTTGCATGGGCACTAGAACCAGCGCTGCCAACCTTATCTTCGAGAATGATCACTGCGGCATTGGTAGGCTTCCAAATAGCCTTGGCAAAGTGCCGTGCTGCCCCTATAATCACATCCCACTGGGCATCCTTGATTTTTGTTGCAGAGTCAGCGTAATGGGTTTGGTATCAACCACATGTAGCATGACAGAACTGAGTGGCAAGTAGCTTCTTGTTTGACCTGACCTCTTTGCAAATGTCTTTGGTGGGCTCAATGAGGCTGCCTGGTAGGGTGTAATGGAGATTATCAGTGGTGATTGTTTTGGTGGCCCAAAGCTTGTAGGCTCGCTCAACCTGTAAACCAAACCAATTAGTCTAGATGTCACAAAGATTAATAACATTTGAGTTACCGATGCAGCACAAAGACCCGCAGCACCAACAGGGTGCAAGAGTTTGGGATTGCCAAAGGCATCTACCCTGCGAGTGCCACTTATCTGGTTGTAATGCGAGGCAAATGTCTTGAGGAAGACTTCATTGAGCCAAAGGCCCTTTAGCTTCTCACCCTTGTGTGAACGCATCAATTCAATTTATCTTCGAGGCTGGTGCAAATGATTTATAATGTACCTTGTTGTCCCGCCAAAGGAATCGCAGATTTTGGAGAATCCATTCAGCATGCTCTTGGCACTGATCGTCAGTTTGAAAGTTCTCAGCCAGATACAAGTTGACAGCGGTCAGCCCCACAATGCCAATCTTGTATATCCAATCTGATAGCCATGCTATGGTCTACAAATGATTATCAGCTCCTGTTATAT
>WNGJ01002741.1_pt1 | contig 21082 bp, 10 predicted proteins | sample 5400611 | NCBI WGS metagenome assembly WNGJ01 (sample SAMN13153375, study PRJNA577476) | soil metagenome | isolation source: 40 cm soil or saprolite under Garry oak tree replicate 1 | place: USA:California | collected 2016-06-15
TATCGAAGATCGGACTCTCGGGATTCCACTTTAAATTCGCGTAACCCCACCTGCACCCGATATGCCGTGTCTTTGTAATAGGGGAGCCGGCGCCGGTATTTTGGTTTGCCGTGGCCCACAACGAGGCTCCAATGCCCATGGCCAGGAGCTCGCCGTCGGCGTTTTGCCGGCTGTATGGTTCACCGGCCACTTGATACTCTTCGGTGAGCCTTGGGTCGAAGATTCTGCGAAACTCCACGTTGCTGGTGTGGCCCCCGGTCGCGATGATAATGCCCTTCCTTGCCCGGATGTTCACTTTTCTGTTATCGACAGTAGCGGTGATTCCGAGAACTCGTCCGCTGGAAGGCGCCTCCCGGATAATCGCCGTCAGCTTGTGCTGCAGAAGGATCTCGACGCCTTTTGCTCTCGCGCTCCTTTCTAGCGATCGAGCAAACCCGGAACCGCCCGTTCCATTGATCGTTTCTCTCAGTTGATTGGAATACACCTGAGTGCTGAAGAGTCGCGGAACGCTTCCCTGCGGAATCGGATTCGGGGCGCGCCTCAGAGTCCCAGGCGCGATGTCGAGAAATTTCACGCCGTTTTCGATCAGGAACTCAAACGTCGCGACGTTTTCATCCGCCCACATGCGAACCAGGTCTCGATCGCTGAATCTGAACTCCTGGTTCTTGTGGTCGGTGTGGTCGAGATAGACCTGGTCCGCCGAATCCGCGATCCCGTACTTCTTCTGCAAACTCGTCCCTCCGCCAAGTGGGACATTACCTCCGCTCAGCATGGAGTGTCCGCCGACATCGGTGTTCTCGTCGATGGCGATGACGGAAACGCCCTGATCACGCGCAGAAATCGCCGCACACAGTCCAGAGGCGCCGGCCCCGGCAATCACGACGTCGGCTTCCCGATCCCATCGCGCCGGGATCTGAGCGTTCGCTTCCTGCAGGCTGAATCCGGCCATTGCCGTGGCGCCGAGGCCAGTGGCAGCGCCTTTCAGAAAACCACGACGATTGAGTGAACTCTTCTTGGGTTTCGCCACGGGTTATTCTCCTTTAATTTGTCTCTCTTTTGATTGCGCCCGAGTGTGCAGTCACATAATGAGGCGGCCCGTTTCAAACAAAAACGGCCTGGTTAAACCGTCAAGGTATGATGTCAGACAGCCAAATAGAGTCAAGGTTAAACTCAGTTCCCATCAATTAGTTGTTGGGAATCCGTCGGCGGATTGATCCGGCTGAGCGCAGCCCGCCCGAATCTGCAGTAATGCCAGAGGCGATTGGGCGGTCTGATACTGCCATCTTCACTCGGGAAAAATGCCGCGGAGACTGTTTCGCTCGGTATCACCCTCGGTCTGTTCCTGGAGTTCCTTCGCCGGTCATGGTATTAGCACCCCTTTTCAAAATCACCCAGCAAAAGAACGGAATGTGCTGAAAAAAAAACAGAACGCGCAGATCAGCGAAATAATAACCTAACGTGCTTCTCGCCGTTGCAAATGTACTTGAGTCAAGGGGAAAACCCTGGGTTTTGTCCTCGGTGGTAGCGGCGGTGCAGGGAGAACTTGTCGCTCCGTGGGGAACTTCGTTCAAAAAAAGCTAACGCTTATTGAACCGCGGCAGTGCGCAGCACAGTCTCAACATCACAGGTTTGTAAAGTTTAAATGAATTTCTGACGTGTGGTAATTCCGTTCCCTGAAAATGGTGTGTTTCTTGCAGGTGAGCCACACACCAAGGCTATTTGACCAGAGCTACGAACTTGGGTCGCCTTCCGATTTTGCGACTCAGTACCGGACCTGCTTCCCGGTTCTTGCGGAGGGCCGTGCATTTTTCGATGACGCCTCTGCCTCCGTAGCGCTGTTCCCAGGTTCCCCGGCACCGGGGACTAGCCACATTGAGACTCTAGTAAGGGGCCACAAGTGCCAATGGAAGGCAAATCATTCCGTACCGGATCCAGGATTGAAGCCACACGCACCACCACAACAAAAGGGTTATCGGAAGAAGCGGCGAATTGGTTCCCCATCGTGGGAAGCATCGAGCGCCTGGATACCGCCACCAAGCTGACCGTTACTGACACAGTTGTCCTGCCCGCACCGAACCGCACCGATCTCCGGCCCAGCGCCAGGGGCAAATTCATTTTCATCGGAGACGAGAAGCTGTACGTCCGCGGCGTCACTTATGGGACATTTCGCCCTCGTGAGGATGGCGCCGAGTATCCCGGCCCGGAGATTGTCGAGCAGGACTTCGCCCTGATGACAGCAAACGGTCTGAACGCTGTCCGCACTTACACAGTGCCGCCGCGCTGGCTTCTCGACGCCGCCCAGCGGCACGGCCTGCACGTCATGGTGGGCGTGCCTGTGGAACGGTATGTCGGGTTCCTTACCGACAAGAAAGGAGCCCCGGACCTCGAGGGATTGGTGCGAGCCGGAGTCCGTGCCTGTGCCGGGCACCCGGCCATCCTTTGCTACGTGATCGGCAACGAGATCCCGGCGTCCAGCGTGCGCTGGCTCGGGCGCCGCCGTACCGAGCGTTACCTCGAGCGGCTCTATGAGGCCGCCAAAGCCGAGGATCCCGACGGCCTGGTCACGTACGTCAACTACCCCTCCAGCGAGTATTTGCAGCTGCCCTTCCTCGACTTGCTTTGCTTCAATGTCTACCTTGAGCAACCGAAGTACTTGGAGGCCTACCTCGCACGGCTTCAAAACCTTGCGGGCGAGCGCCCCCTGATCATGAGTGAGATCGGGCTGGACAGCCGCAGGAACGGCGAGGAGACCCAGGCGCGCACGCTCGACTGGCAGGTTCGAACGGCGTTCGCAGCGGGCTGTGCCGGCGCGTTTGTTTATGCCTGGACCGACGAATGGTACAGGGGCGGCGCGGATGTCGACGACTGGGATTTCGGCCTGACGCGCCGCGATCGGCGTCCGAAGCCAGCGCTGGCGGCTGTCCGCAAGGCATTCGCTGAAGTCCCTTTCCCGGCGGATGTGCGCTGGCCCCGCATCTCGGTCGTCGTTTGCAGTTACAACGGGAGTCGCACCATTCGCGACTGTCTGGAAGGCCTGCAGAAGCTGGAATATCCAAACTTTGAAGTGATCATCGTCGATGATGGATCGACCGATGGAACAGCGGCCATTGCGCATCAGTACGGCTTCCGCTTGATCAGCACCGAAAATCGTGGTCTGAGCAATGCCCGCAATACCGGTATGGAAATGGCCACGGGAGAGATTATCGCCTACATCGATGACGACGCCTACCCCGACCCGCACTGGCTGGCTGAGCACGGCGCACGCCGGTGTGGGCGGGCCGAACATCGCGCCGCCCGGCAACGGCGACATCGCCGATTGTGTCGCCAACGCGCCGGGCGGACCCGTGCACGTCCTGCTCTCCGACGATGAGGCGGAGCACATTCCGGGCTGCAACATGGCGTTCCGGAAAGCCTGCCTCAAGGCGATTGGAGGATTTGATCCACAGTATCGCGTCGCCGGCGATGACGTTGATGTCTGCTGGCGGCTCCGAGAGCGAGGTTGGACGTTAGGGTTCAGTCCGGCCGCAATGGTTTGGCACCATCGCCGCAACTCCATTCGTGCCTACTGGAAACAGCAAATCGGCTACGGCAAGGCCGAAGCATTGCTGGAGCAGAAGTGGCCGGAGAAGTACAACGGCGCCGGCCATATTATCTGGGCCGGGCGGATCTATGGTAAGGGGCTGGCATGCCTGTTTGGCCGAGTGGGACGAATCTATCACGGCACCTGGGGCAGCGCACCTTTTCAGCCCATGTACCAACCGGCATCGGGTTTGCTGGGGCTGATCCCGCTGATGCCCGAATGGTATCTGGTCAGCGTTGCCCTTGCCGGGCTTTCTGTCCTTAGCATTCTCTGGAAACCGCTGCTTCTGATTCCGGGCATGCTCATCTTCACCGTTGGCGCATCCGTTGTACAGGGGAGTCTAGGTGCGGCCCAGGCATCCTTTGCAGACGCCCCCCGATCGCGCATCACCCGCCTGAAGCTGCATGCCTTGACGGCGCTCCTGCACCTGCTTCAGCCGCTGGCGCGTTTGCGGGGGCGCCTGCAATTCACCGCACAGCGGCGATGTCGGCTCGGAGTCGCGCTCCCCTGGCCGCGGAAGTCCTCCATCTGGACAGAGCATTGGCAAGCTCCTGGTAAGCGGCTCCAATCGATTAAGGCGGCCCTCGAGGCAGACGGCGCCACGGTTCTCCCAGGAGGCGACTACGACTGCTGGGATCTCGAAGTGCGAGGCGGAATGCTTGGCGCCGTTCGCCTACTTATGGCTGTCGAAGAGCATGCCGCAGGGCGGCAGCTCGTTCGGTTCCGCTCATGGCCAAGATGCACGGCCGGAGCGCTGCTACCGATTCTCCTGGGCGCCGCCCTTACTACAGATGCAACGCTCGACCACGCCTGGCTCGCTGCCGCAATCCTCGGAGGGGTTACGGCCACGCTCGCCCTGCGTACGTTCCAGCAGTGTGCCGGCGCTACGGCCGCCGTCATGCACGCGCTTCAGGAATCCGTCAGTACCATTGTCGCCGCCCTCAAGGCGGCTTGAGATCACGCTAGGAGGGACATAGTGGCCGTGCCGGCTACACCGACTTCACCGCCATTCGGCGAAGCAATGCGTGCGTCGAAGCACGCCAACAGAGAAATCTTACCGGCTAATTTACTGGATCATCGCGCCGTCAAGGCCTGGCGCCGGATCCAACCGGAATCCTTCGAGCCGCGGAACATTGAAGTGCTGAAATGGACGAGAAAGAAGTCGGCCGTTTATCGGCTGACCGGTGTCGGCTCGAACGGTTCAGCCGTCATCGCCAAACGGTGCCCGGCAAACACGGGCTCCGTCGAACGGCTCATTTATGAGACGTTGCTCCCGCGTTTGTCGTTGCCGTCGTTAAGGTGCTATGGGTTTGTGGCGGAGCCGGAGAGTGACTTCTGCTGGATCTTCCTGGAGGATGCCGGCGCGCAAGAGTACTCGCAGGACAGCGCGGAACATCGCGCATTGGCAGGGCGGTGGCTGGGAACCGTGCACCGTCTCGCCGGCGTCGGAGATCTCCATACGCAGCTTCCCGACCGCGGACCGAGCCACTACTTGCAGTTGCTACGCTCCACACGGACCCCACTCCTGGCGCGTGTCGGCAATCCCGCCTTGTCCGGCGATGAGGTGGCGCTGCTCGAAACCGTCGCGGGACAATGTGACGTGATCGAAGCCCATTGGGCAGAGCTGGAGGCGTTTTGCAAGGGTCTGCCGCGCACGCTGGTGCATGGGGATTTCAAGATCAAGAACCTGCGCATCCGGCCCGGCGCGAGCCGCCCGGCGCTGCTGGTCTTCGATTGGGAGATGGCGGGCTGGGGCTTTCCGGCGACCGATCTGGCGCAGGTGCAAAGTTGCGCGCGGGCGGACCTGGACGCCTATTACTCGGAGCTGCGGCAGGACCTTCCGCAACTCGATGTGAGAGACATTCAGCGGATAAAGGACTACGGCAACCTGCTGCGCGTACTGGACGCAATCTTCTGGGGGACGATCATTATGACGGGCGACGACTACAAATATCTACACAAGCCTCTTTGCACAATCAGAGTGTATGAACCGCAAATGGCTGCGGCACTGCTCGGACTGGGCTGGAGATAGCATGATGATGATTGAAGGATTGAACAAAGTCCTGGAAGGCAGCGGCCTGCCCGGCTTGAGCGAACTGCGGGAGTTGTTGCAGAAATTGGTCGGCGGGCGAGACGGCGCGGGCTGTTTCATCGGCCAGGACACGTTAGAGCCGCGCGGCCAGCGGGTGTTCCGGCTGCGGTTTGCCGTCAACGGCGAGACGCGTTCGGTGGTGATTAAGCGGCTGAGGCCCAACATCGCTCGCCTCAGTGAACTGGCCGCCAATCGCTGGCTGCCCGCAGTTGGCTTGAGCGAGTCGGGTCCGCCATTGCTGGGCAGCATCGCCGCGCGCAGCGGCGGCTGTGTGTGGCACGTGTATGAAGACCTCGGCCACGGGGAATTGGACCCGCGCGAACCGGACCGCGAGGGCGTACAAGCTGCTGTTCAACTGATCGCCCAAATGCACACGCGATTCGCCCGACATCCCTTGCTCGGCGAGGTCCGGTTGCACGGCGGTGACCTCGGAATCCACTTCTACGAGGCGAATGTGCGGGACGCCGTCTACGCGCTCGAAGCGTTGAATCCGGCTGCGCAGCACGAGGCGTTGCGTAACCGCTTGCTGGAGCGGCTGCACAAACTGCGCGACGAGGTGCCGCAACGGGCGGACGCGCTGGCCAAAACGGGCGGACCCGAGACGCTGCTGCACGGCGATTTATGGGCCACTAACGTCTTTGCCCTCCCGACCAACAACGGACTGCGCGCGCGCCTCATCGACTGGGATCACGCGGCGGTCGGCCCGGCCAGCTACGATCTTTCCTTTTTCTTGTTGCGGTTTCCCGTTGAGCACCGGTCCTGGATACTCGAACTTTACCGGCAGGCCGTCGCGTGCGCCGGCTGGGATTTGCCCGGCGAACGCGAGTTGAATCTGCTATTCGAGACGCACGAGTACGCGCGCTTCGCTAACCGGTTGATTTGGCCGGCCGTTGCGGTGGTGATGGATCAGGCCGGCTGGGGTTTCGAGGGACTGGCCGAGGTCGAGCGGTGGTTCGAGCGATTCGAGCCGGTACTGCCCGTCGGAGCAGGGCTGGCAGTAGGAGGTGGGTGATGCCGACTGTGGTCATCGCGCCGTACAACGTGGCCGCCTTCCCGGAAGGAGGCGGGTTCTTCTGGCTGTATCTGCAATACGTGCTCGGCTTCCGCCAACTCGGCTGGGAGGTCTACTGGCTGGAGGCGTTCCGCACCAAAGGCCGGGCTCAAGAGGAAGCTGCCGCGCTGGATACGTTCCGAGCGCGGATGGAACAGTACGGGCTCGGTGGCAAATCCATCCTCTACCTTACGCATAGCAAACGGCCGCCACCTGAATTGCCGGCCGAATACCTGACCATGAGCCGCGACGAAGCCGAGGCGGTATACGAGCGGGCAGACCTGTTGCTGAATTTCCACTACGGGATCAATCCAACGCTGCTGGCGCGTTTCCGGCGCACCGTGCTCGTGGATATCGATCCGGGGTTGTTGCAATTCTGGATCAGCCGCGGCCAAATCAGCGTGCCGAGGCACGACATGTATTTCACCACAGCCGAAGGAGTCGGACGGAAGGACGGCAAAATTCCGGACTGCGGTCTGACGTGGATTCAAATCCGGCCATGTGTTTGCCTGGAACACTGGCCGTACGTGTTTGATGCCCATTCTGAAGCGTTCACCACGGTCTCTCTCTGGGACTCGGGAGACTGGGTCCGTGACAGTGTTGAAACCTACGAGAACACCAAGCGCGTGGCGTTCCTCGATTACACCGAACTGCCCCGGCTGACCAACTCCCCGCTGGAGTTGGCGCTGTTCTTGAGAAGGGACAGAGACAATCAGGAGCGTGGCTTGCTGGAAAGCCGCGGTTGGCGCATCCGCCACTCGCGCGACGTGGCTGGCACGCCGGAGACGTATCGATCCTACATCCAGCAAGCGCGCGGCGAGTTCAGTTGCGCGAAGCCGTCTTACATGAAGCTCCAAACCGCCTGGGTCAGCGATCGGAGTGTCTGCTTCCTCGCCAGCGGCAAGCCGGTCGTGGTGCAGCACACTGGTCCGAGCGCGTTTCTCCCCAACGGCGAAGGCATGTTTCGTTTCTCGACGCTGAAGGAGGCGGCCGACGCGCTGGCCGCAATCAACGCCGACTACGAGCGACATTGCCGCGCCGCGCGCAAACTGGCGGAAACCTATTTCGACGCCAGACAGGTCGTCGAAAAGATCGTGAGCCACGCGCTGAAAGAGGATCCTGCCGAGGCAAACGCATGATCGACCTGAGCCGCACTCGACGAGAACTCCTCGCGGAAATCGAGGCGCCGGATATACCGTGCGAACCTCTGAGCGATATCACCGACCGGCGCGTCGCAGCCACGGACGCACGCGTCTGCTTGTCGGGCCGCGGGCGAGACGATCTTTTCCCGCTCTTGAAGCTCGCGTTGTCGGAGCGGTTCCGAACCGTGCCGCGTCTGAATCTGACCCTGGATTTGCTCATGCCCTTGAAGAACGCGCTGGGCAACGCCTACAGACACGGCAATGCCACCGATCCCGCCAAGGCCGTTTCCGTGGAGATCGTGCTGACCCGCAAGGGCGCCTTCATCGCGGTTACGGACCAGGGCCCAGGCTTCGATGTTGCGCTCACGTTTCGACGCTTCCAGGAGCAACAAGACTACTTCGTGCACTTCGGGTTCGGATTCCGCAACATGCATCGGGCAATGTCCACGGTCAGCTACGAAAACGGCGGCCGCACCGTTCTCCTGTGCTACCGGCCCATAGAGGATCCGGATCACGCCTCGTCTTCCTGCTTCCCTTCCGCCTGCGAATCGACCAACACCACTGGAGAGTTCGGCCGCGGTGACGTTTTCCCAAAAATCCTTGATGCGGAATGGATGCAAGCTTGCCTGTCAGCCGAACTGCCAGAGTTCGGCAACGGCAGGGCCCGGCTGGAGTCCTGCCGGGTCTACGCGACACGTGGGCGCGCCGGCGACGACTGTGTCAACCGCTACGTACTGCGAGTCGCCGTCCACGACGGGGGACCGGCCGAGACGCGAATCCTCACCGGGAGACTTCACGCATCGGAGGCCGCGGCGCGAGCCGACTTCGAGGCCGCAGCCAAGCTGCGCGAAGCAAAGTTATCGAAGCATGTGCGGATACCCCCGGTGGCCCGGCTGACCGGAGAGCCGCGCCTCGTCTTATACGACTTCGACTCATGGCTGGACCTCGGGGAATATCTGAGCTATCAAGGCAAACTTAGGTCGGTCCGGCGCTGTGTAGGAAAGTTTGGACGAGCGCTCGCACGCCTGCACCGCACCCAGTGTGCGTTTCCGGACGCGGAGCCTGATGGAGCAGACCTCCAGCCGATGTTCGCGCGCGCAGAGGCAACACTTCGGACCTTGCCCTCTGGACCGGAGCTCGTACATCGCCTCGGTATCTCCATTCAACACTTCCAGGAGAGGTCTGCGGACAGGCGGGCGCAAACCCTGGCCACGATCCATGGTGCGTTGGGTTGGGACTGCATCCGCTATGGCATCGATGGTGAGTTCTATTTTTTTCGCTTCGAGTCGTGCCGGCGGTCCGACCCAAGGCTTGATCTTGGAGGATTTGCGGCAGACCTGCTCTGCTTCACGCTTGCTGCCTATGATGATGCGGCCTATCGCCTCTGCAGCAAGGCCTTCGTGAGTAAGTACAACTCGAAGGCAGAGCACCCGGTGCGCGAGGACGATCTTCAGCCCTACATCGTGCTTGCCCTCTGCGAGCGTATCCAACGGGCGGAGCCTCGTACGAAAGCTGGGGCCGGGCCACTGCTCGCGGCTCTGGAAGCTGTGCTATGCGGTAGGGGCATCGCGAGTGAGGCGTCATGAAATATTTGATCGTCAATGTCGATGACCTGGGCGGGAGCCGTGGAATCCACCGCGGCATCCTGGAAACGTTATTGAGCCGCGGAGCGGTGACAGGATGTAGCCCCGGACGTAAGCCCGGAGAAGTATACGCATTGGAATGTTGCCGAAGTTGTGGCTGGAAACGAAACTCCCCTCCTTGGCAAAGGAGGGGTGGACGCGCCATCAAGAAATATTCCCGTTCCTTTGAAAGGCGCGGACGGGGTGGTTCGTTCAAACTCCAAGACAATTCTCTTGAACGAACCACCCCGTCTGCGCCCGTTAAGGTGGCTTCGCGACATTTTCTTAAAGGCGCAGCCACCCCTCCTTTGCCAAGGAGGGGAGTTTCGTTTCCAGCCACAACTTCGGCAACAATCCAATGCAATCCAAGGCTGTGAGGTAGCACTATGCCAACCGTTGTCATTGCTGCCCACAACGTAGCCGCCTTCCCGGAAGGAGGCGGGCACTTCTGGGTGTATCTGCAGTACGTGCTGGCCTTGCGCCAACTCGGCTGCGACGTCTATTGGTTGGAGGCTTTCCGCACCAAAGGCCGCGCGGAACGGGAAGCCGCTGCGCTGGACACCTTCCGCGCGCGTATGGAACGGTATGGCCTCAGTGGAAAAGTCATCCTGTACCTGACGCGCAGCCAGACGCCCATGGCCGAAGCTCCGACGGAGTACCTCAACGTGAGCCGCGCAGAGGCGGAAGCGGTGTTTGAGAAAACAGACTTGCTGCTCAATTTCCACTACGCGATCAGCCCCGGCCTGCTCGCGCGTTTCCGCCGCACGGCGCTGGTGGACATTGATCCGGGGTTGTTGCAATTCTGGATCAGCAGCGGCCAACTCCGCGTGGCGCGACACGATTCGTATTTCACCATCGGTGAAGGAGTCGGCCGGCCCGGCGGCAAAATTCCGGACAGCGGCTTGTCATGGATTCACGTCCCGCCCGCCGTCTGCCTGGAGCGCTGGCCGTACGCATTTGACCCGAGCAGCGAAACCTTCTCCACCGTCTCCATCTGGGACTCGTCGGACTGGGTGGTTGACCGTTATGAAACCTACGAGAACACCAAACGCGTCGCGTTCCTCCAGTTCGTCGACCTGCTCCAGCTGACCCACCAGCCCCTGGAACTGGCCCTGTTTCTGCGAACCGCCCGCGACCTGGCGGAACAGCGCGATTGGCAGAGCCGCGGCTGGCGCATCCGCCACTCGCGCGACGTGGCTGCCACGCCAGAGGCGTATCAATCCTACATCCAGCACGCGCGAGGCGAGTTCAGTTGCGCGAAGCCGTCTTACATCAAGCTCGAAACCGCCTGGGTCAGCGACCGCACGGCCTGCTACCTCGCCAGCGGCAAACCCGTCGTGGTACAGGACACGGGGCCGAGTGCGTTCCTCCCGAACGGCGAAGGGATGTTTCGATTCGCGACACCTGAGCAAGCGGCCAAGGCATTCGAGGTCATCAACAGGGATTACGAAAAACACTGTCGGGCTGCAAGGCAAATCGCCGAGACCTTTTTTGACGCCAAACAAGTCGTGAGGGAAGTCCTGAGGCAAGCCATGGCATGACGGAACTCGGGAAATAAATGATGAATTTCGACCTTAAAAGCATCCGCGACTTCGCGAAAAGAAACAGCCTCGCGAGATTACTCGCGTACTCCCTGCGCGACTGGCCGCTCCTCGCAGGAGCCGTCCTGTTCCTCCTCACGAACTCGCTGCTGGATCTCGCCGTCCCCTGGGTGATGGGATTCCTCCTCCTGGACCGCGTGGTCCGGGTCGGCGACCTCGGCCAGTTGCCTGTTGTCGTGGCGCTGCTGGTAGGGATCTTCGTGGCGCAGAAGGTTTCCGACTTCTTCGCGGATTATTTCCGGACGCTCACGACGCAGCGCCTGATTCACACCATGCGCTGCGATCTGTACGAGCATCTGGAAACGCTCCCCGTGCGCTTCTTCGACCAGAGGCAGAGCGGCGAACTGCTGGCCCGCATCATCGGCGACGTGGAGAATGTGGACACATTTGTATCGACCATGACACAGGAACTCGCCACCCAGCTGATTATCTTCATCGGCTCCATCGTCCTCCTATTCGCCATCAATGCCAGGCTGACCTTGTTCGTCCTGCCCACGATTCTCGCTCTTTCGCTCTGCGTGCACTTTTTTAGAGGCAGCGTGAAGCGGAATGCCCGGCTCGCCCGCAAGTTGTTCGGCGAGATGGCCGCGGTGGCCAGTGAAATGCTTTCCGGAGTGCGGCTCGTGAAGGTCTTCTGCGCCGAAAAATTTGAAGCCAAACGCTTCTCCGATAGATCCACAAAGGTCATTGACGCTCGCGTCGAGGCCGTCAAGCTGCAGGCATTGTACTCCTCGATCGTCGATGCCTGCGTGCTGGCAGGCACCATCATCGTGATCGTCGTCGCCTCCCGATGGGCGGTCGCCGGGATCCTCACGGTCGGGGCCCTGGTGGCGTATCTGGGGTACCTCAACAAGATTTACAGTCCCGTCAAAAAGCTGAGCAAAGTGAACCTGACCATACAAAAGACCTTGGTCGCGGCCGACCGGATTTTCGAGCTCATGGACCTGGCTCCCGAATCCATCCCTCGAAACACGAGCGCGCGCCAGCAGGACCGGCGGCTGCCGAGTCTGGGCGGAGAGTTTTTTGAGGAGAGCTTCCAGACTCCGCCTGGTGTGGGTGCAGCCGTCACGTTCGAGGACGTGACCTTTGGTTACGACACGGACCGTCCGGTCTTGAAGCGCTTCAACCTGGATGCGGCGCCGGGAGAGGTCGTGGCCCTGGTGGGACACAGCGGGGGAGGCAAGACAACCGTCGTCAGTTTGTTGCTGCGCTTCTACGAGCCGGCATCGGGCCGGATTCTCATTGATGGCACGCCTCTGGAAGAAATGCCGCTGGATACCTTGCGCCGGCAAATCGCGGTTGTGCCGCAGGAGACCTTTCTGTTCTCCGGAAGCGTTCGCGACAATATCGCCTACGCCTGTCCTGAGGCCACAGACGAGGAGGTGCTCCAAGCAGCGCGCGCCGCCATGGCCCATGAGTTCATCGTGCAGCTGCCCGAAGGTTACCTGTCCCAGGTGGGAGAGCGCGGCGTGAAGCTTTCCGGCGGCCAGCGCCAGCGCATTGCCATCGCGAGAGCTTTCCTGCGCAATCCCCGAATCCTGATCTTCGACGAAGCGACTTCGCATCTGGATTCCGAGTCCGAACGGCTCGTCCAACAGGCGTTGGTTAAGATCACACCCGGAAGGACGGTCTTTGTAATCGCCCACCGCTTCTCCACCATCGCCCGGGCCGACCGAATTGTTGTTATCGAAGATGGCGAGATCATCGAGGCCGGAACGCACGAGGAGTTAGTGGCTCTGAACGGCGTTTATTACAGACTCCATACCCTGCAATTGGATGTGGCAGACGAAACGGAGCACGTCGAAAGAAGTTGACAACTGTTGAGGAGGAACCGGCATGTCCGTTTTTGCAACGCAATTCTTGTTTGCGATCTGGCTCTTGCCGGCAAGCCTGATGGCCCAGGTGGGCGTGATTGTCAGCGGAACTGTCGAGGACGAGAGCAGGGCCGTGATACTCGGGGCACAAGTTCGTTTGGCCAGTGGGGAAACCCCCCGGACAACCTCTTCCGATGAACAAGGCCGCTTCAGGTTCGAAGGCGTGACTCCCGGCAAATACAAGCTCCGAGCGGAGGCGGCCGGTTTCGAGCCCCAAGAACTGGAGATCATGGCCGGCATGGAATCCCCGGGTCCCCTCACGCTCAAGTTGAAGGTCAGCGCGCTAGCGGCGCAAGTGACTGTCGAAGACCCGCTCGAAGAGTCGACCGAACCCGATAGCAACGCAGACGCGTTGAAACTCGACGACGACTTCTTTCGCATGCTGCCCATACCCACGGAGGACGTTATGCCACTGGTCACAAAGCTTAGCTCACCCGCCGCGCAGGGGGCGGAGGGGCTCTCCATTGTAGTGGATGGGATGGAAGGGAATCGGCTCGACGTGCCTGCTTCAGCGATCTCCAGTGTAAGAATCAATAAGAATCCTTATTCGGCAGAGTTCCAGCGCCCCGGCAAAGGAACCGTTCAAGTCAGGACCGAGCGGGGAAGCAAGAGGAGCTATCATGGGAGCTTTGCCACGTTTGCCAGGAACTCGTTGTTCGACGCGCGCAATGCGTTTGCCCAGTCGACGCCCGATCTGGACCGGCGATTCGTGTCGGCCAGCTTTGGGGGGCCGCTGGGGGCCAGGTCAAGAAGGTTTTTCCTGTCGGGCGAGAACCTGACGAATAATGAGAGTGCAGTCGTCAATGCCATCACACCGGCGGGACCCTTTTTCGCCAATGTGCCCTCCCCGCAGAGGCGCGGCAGATTCCTGGCAAGGTATGACTGGAGACCGGGCAACGCTCACGCTGTCTCCGTCAGCTACGGCTTCTCGAATGATTCCAAAAAGAACCAGAGTGTGAAAGGTTTCAACCTCCCCGAACAGGGCGTAAGCGAACAAGAGCGCCAGGACCGGTTTCAGCTGAGTTATGGCGCCATCATCTCCGGGAACCTCATTAACGACCTGCGATTCGCCCTCAGGAAAGAAGGCGAAAGCTCAGGCCAGCCGGCGGCCGCACGAACCGTTGTCGTCGAGGGAGCCTTCACGGGAGGACCGTCCCCGACCTTCCGGAAAGATGTGAAGAAAGGGTTCGAAGCTCAGGATGCGGTCACGTATGTCCACGGCGGGCAGACGATTCGCTTTGGCGCAGAATCTCGAACCAGGATTACCGATGTTTCCGACGCCTCGAACTTCAACGGAACATTCCAGTTCGGAAGTCTTCAGGACTTCGTCGCTGGCACACCATTCGTATTCCGAGTCAACCGTGGCCAGGAGGCAGTGGGCTTTACAGTCTGGGAGGTCGGCGGATTTGCCCAGGATGAAATGCGCTTGAATCGGCAGTTGAGCCTCGTCTTCGGTCTGCGCTATGACTGGCAATCCAGCATCAACGACCGCACCAACTTCGCGCCCCGGTTTACCCTCGCTTTCGCGCCTGGAAAGCAAAAGACCGTCTTGCGAGGCGGCGCCGGGGTTTTCTATGAAAGTCTGCCCAGCCGAGTCACAGAGAGATCCCTGCTGTTCGATGGCATCCGGTTCCAGCAGGTCGTGATTCCGAAACCCCTGTTTCCGGACCCGTTTCCCGGAGGACAGTTGATTGTGCCCCCACCCAGCGTGATCCGCCTGTCTCCAGAAATTCGTTTTCCTTATCTGCTTCAAACGAACATCAGCGTGGAGCGGGAGCTTGGACCCTGGACCTGGCTTTCCGTGGACTACTCCTATTTCCGGGGCGTGCACCTATTCCGCTCCCGCGATATCAACGCGCCTTTGCCCACCATCGGACTCCGGCCGAACCCAGGCTTCTCGAACATCAATCAGGTGGAGTCCTCCGCATCGTTGCGGAGCAACGCCCTCTCGGTCAGCTTCCGCGGCCGCGCCGGGAAGTTTTTCAAAGGCACCGCGCAGTACACTCTTTCCCGCAGCACGAACGACACGGCCGGGCCATTTTTCCTGCCGGCGGATAACTTTAAACTGGGGCCGGAATGGGGCCGGGCCGATTTCGACCAGAGGCACCGATTCAATTTCGGGGGCTTTCTAGAACTGCCTGGGGAGTTTCGGCTTGGCTCGATCTTCTCAACAGCCAGTGGCGCGCCATTTAACATTACGACCGGATTCGACAACAACGGCGACACCACCGGGAATGATCGACCCTCCGGCATTAACCGGAACACAGGACGCGGGCCCGCGTCTGTGCAGCTTGACGTGCGATTGACCAAGACCTTCAAGCTGGCGCCTCCGTTCCACGGCGACGAGCCCCTCACGAAGCATGAATTGCACAATCTGGAATTCAGCGTGGACGCCTTCAACGCCATCAACCACACTAACCTTGCCAATATCGTCGGCACGCAGAGCTCTCCATTCTTTGGCCGAGCCAATTCGGCATCGCCCGCAAGAACGATCCAACTCTCGGTGAAGTACCTCTTCTGAAGACTGAAGCGTCCCGCCTTTCTCAGCCTCTCCTCCAACGACTCCAGTTCATTGTCAATCAATTCTTGAACCGAGTTGGGATGGGAGTAGAAGATTAGATTAGAGTGGCCATTGAGAGAGGAGTTAGCTCATGGATCAGAATAAACCGGGTTCTCATGGAGTCGTTCGTGGAATGGATTTGGCACCGCGTTCCAGCCTGTTCGAGGGACGCTTCGGGCGTCTCTTTCGCTTCCTTCCACCTGCGCAGTTCGAACTGAAAGGAGAACACGGCACCAAGCGTGCGGAAGACGATCTCAAGAAGCTGGCCGAAAAAATGACAGACGATCCGGAGTTCCCCGCTGATCCGGATGCACGAGATGCTGAGGAAAACCAAGGTATCACCGCCGGCTACACCTACCTCGGACAATTCATTGACCACGACCTCACGCTGGATCCCGTCAGCAGTCTCGACCGTCAGAACGATCCGGATAGTCTGGTGGATTTCAGGACACCGCGGTTCGACCTTGATTGCGTTTACGGAAGAGGCCCTGAAGATCAGCCTTATTTGTATCGCTCGGATGGAGTTCGAATGCTCCTTGGCCGCCGGCTGACCGGAAACGAGCAGGACAAAAACTCTCGTGACTTGCCGCGTATTGCTTCTGGTGCAGAACCGCGTCGCGCGGTCATCGGCGATCCTCGAAACGACGAGAACGTGATCGTTTCACAACTCCATGCTTCGTTTCTCCGTTTTCACAATCGTGTCGCGGACGTATTGAAGGCTACGACATTCGGCGAGGTACAGCGGGCGGTGCGATGGCACTATCAGTGGGTGGTCCTTCGCGATTTCTTGCCCACCATCATTGATCCGAGCGTTTATAACGCAATCCTGCCCAACATCGCGAATCGGACGAACATTCTGGAAGATCCGCCTAAGCTTCTTTTCTATGGTCCACCGAAGAATTTTCCATTCATGCCGATTGAGTTCTCCGCTGCGGCTTATAGGTTCGGTCATTCGATGGTGCGTCCCTTCTACCGGCTTAATCGCACTCTGCCAAAGCCTTTCGTTATATTCCCGATCGATACGAAGGCAGTCGAAAATGGCGACATCGTCCAGGACGGTGAAAGTTTGAAGGGATTCCGGGAGTTTCCAGGCACATTCGCGATCGATTGGACACTTTTCTTTCCCGAGACCGGTAAGAAGCCAGTACTGGCCGGACCTAAGGATCGAGTTCAGCCTGCTTACAAGATTGATACTTCTCTGGTGAACCCGCTGGGTAAGCTGCCCAACACGGACCCGCCGGTACTTGCTCAAAGGAATCTGCAACGTGGCTTTCAAATGGGTCTGCCTTCCGGCCAAGTACTCGCCGAGGCGATGGGAGAAGACGTTATTCCAGATGAAAACCTGAAAATCGGCAAGGCCACTGTGGAAGATTCCAAAACGAACAAGCCCCTCGCGGAGGTTTTCCCTCGATTCAAGAGGAGTGCTCCGCTGTGGTTTTACATCTTGGCCGAAGCTCAACAGCAGTTCAAAGATGACGATACGCCTATCCGGCTTGGACCTGTCGGTGGCAGACTTGTTGGCGAAACGTTCGTTCGCCTGCTTCTCGAAGACCGCCAATCTTTCCTGCGCCAGGCTCCAAACTGGACGCCCTTTAAAGAATTTTTGAACAAAGGCGAATTCAAAATGTCCGATCTGTTGACGCAGGCGCGGCTCGCACAGGACACGCAGAATTAAACGCGAAGCGAGACTTCACTGAATAAATCGGTTGACCTCGAGCTGCGAGGGTTGTTTAATGACTAGCATTCCATAAATCCTTAAGGACCGCCGGCACTCGTTTGCGTTAATCAAACACAACGTAGGGAGGCGACCATGCATAAGCTCATCGTCACTTCGGTGCTTGTGGTGTTTCTCGGGGCGATCGCAGCGCCCGTCTTTGCTCAACAAGGGACAGCAGAAATTGGCGGACACATCGCCGACGCGCAGGGGGGTGTCCTGCCTGGCGTCACGATCGTCCTGACGAATGAAGAGACCGGTGTGTTCCGCGAAGTCAAGAGCGGCGAGGACGGCAGCTACTTCGCGTCGCAGCTGACGCCGGGACGTTACCGGCTTGCGGCAAAGCTCGCGAGCTTCAAGAGCTTCGAGCGGCGCGGCCTTATCCTCGAGGTCGGCAAGACGCTGACGATCAACTTTACACTCGAGCTCGGCGCCTTGGCAGAGAACATCACCGTAGAGGCCGCGTCGCCGCTCGTCGATGTGACGAGCGCGGAGGTCGGCGGCAACATCGGAACAGGCGAGCTGACGGAACTCCCGGCGCCGAACCGGAGCATCTTTGCGACGGTCGCTCTGCTACCAGGCGTCCAATTCCTGCCATCGAACCAGTTTGGCAACGACGCCATCATCGCGAGCGGCCAGGCGAGCCAGGGCAACAATGTGACCCTCGACGGCGGGTACAACTCCGACGACGCGCTCGGCAGCAGCGTCGGCGGCCAGACGCGAACGGCGATCGAGTCGGTGCAGGAGTTCCAGGTGCTGACGAACCAGTACGACGCGGAGTTCGGCCGTGCGACGGGCGCGGTCATTAACGCCGTCACGAAACAGGGCACAAACCAATTCAGGGGCGTCGTGTTCGGCTACTTCACCAACTCGAAGATCACGGCCGCGGACTACTTCGCCCGGCAGTCCAACCTGGAAAAACCCAAGAGCAATTTGAAGCAATGGGGCGGCACGATCGGCGGACCGATCGTGCGAGACAAGGCACACTTCTTCTTTAGTCTGGAACGGATCACCGAGAGCCCGAACCGGTCTTTCGACTACGCGTCCCGGCCGGACTTGAACTTCTCGACCGTCGAGCACCGCGAGGCCTGGAATGGGATGATCCGCGTTGATCATCAGATCAACGCGAACAACACGTGGGCGTTCCGGTATTTGGGCGAGACCTCTCCGCAAATCCCGATCATTCAGACGCGGACGACGCAGGGAACGACTCGTGGGCCCGCGGGGACAGCATCATTCACGGACGAGACGGACCTGGACCAGACGATTGTTGCAACGCACACTACGGTGCTGGGCAATGCGCGTGTCAATACCATACGGGCGTCCGCGACGCTGGAGCACTGGTATCACGGGAGCACGTGCTGGCGCGGCCAGGGCGGCGAAAACGTCGCCGACCAGTCCAAATGCCCGCCCACGCTCTACCAGTTGACTTTCTTCACCCAGCAAAGTCCCGAGGCGGCGGGCCCGTGGGATCGCAACTACCAGCTCCAGGACGTCTACTCGTGGTTCGTACGGGACCACGAGTTCAAGGTTGGAACGACGTACCACTACACGATTCTCAGGAGAAACGTGCAGACCCACATGAACGGCGGCTTCTTCTTCAATACGGATCTGCCGTTCGATCGTGCGGATCCAAGGACGTACCCGGAACGATTCATATTCCGAGTCGGCGGTCCGTACAACCTCAACATGCACTCGCACACCATCGAAGCGTTCGGTCAGGATAAGTGGCGGATCAGTCCTCGCGCTACCCTCAGCCTCGGCGTGCGATACGACCTCGAGGTGACGCCCGTCGACGAGAGCGGCAACCCGCTGTTCAAGAGCGCCGGCGACTACCCGGTAGACAAGAACAACCTGTCGCCTCGATTCGGGTTCACCTACGGACTCGACTCGGCCGGCAAATCGGTGATGCGCGGCGGCTACGGGCTGTTCTACGGCAGGACGCTTCTAGGCACAGTTGAAAGTTTCTTCGCGAATCCAAAGTTCGGCAGGTCGTTCGAAGTGTTATTCCCACAGGATACTGCCGACCCCGGACCATCGAGGGGACAGTTCCCCACCGATCCGACTCTTATCAACGGACCGGTGATCAACAGCGCTTACATCAACGCGCTTTATCCCAGCGGGACCCTGCTCCGCAACACCGCCGACTTGACATTCGACACGCCCGGTCGCAAGCAGCCCTACACGCACCAGGTCACTGTCGGGTACGAGCGGCAGCTGGCCTCGACCATGTCCGTCTCCGCCGACTACGTCAGGATGGTTGGACGGGACATGTTCCTTCAGCGGAACTTGAACCCGATGATTCGCGCCAATACAAGCCGGACCGGCCCGATCACGCGCGTGGATGCGTTCGGTGTTCTTGGCGAGCCCTATGTCAGCAGGGTCTGGCTGGTGGAGAACACCGGTGAGAATCTATATGACGCGCTGAATCTTCAGATGGAAAAGCGGTTCTCCAGGTATTGGTCCGGGCGGGCATCCTACTCCTTGTCGTCCTCGCGCGGCACCGCCTCGGCGCAGGCCGACCGGAACCTCCTGCAGGTCGGGACCAATCTGAATCTCGACAAGCTCCGGGGGCCGGTGTCTGTCGACCGGCGCCACATTCTCGCCCTCAGTGGCCGCGTGGAGATTCCGAAGACGCACGGGATAAACTTGAGCGGTACAGTGCGGTACATGAGTGGCGCGCCGTTCACGATTCAAGACACGAACGTCGACGCGGATCGGAACGGCGAGGCGTTCGACCCGCTGCCGGCGGGAACATACAGCGGCACCGCACCGGGCGCGCTGCAGAATGTCAAATACAAGGGTGGCGTCGATGGCGCGTACGGTCCGAATTTCTTCCAGACGGATCTGCGGATCACCTATCGCCATCGCCTTCGTGAACAACGAACCCTCGACTTCGTCACCGAGATCTACAACCTGACAAACTACGCAAACTTCAACAATCCGAGCGGTGATCAGCGCATCAGCGCGTCGTTCCTCCGACCGATCAGTCTCCGCGGCGGCAGCGGCTTCCCGCGTCAGGCGCAGTTCGGGGTCCGGATGGGGTTCTGAGTTGAAAAATGGTGAAGCGGACAAAGTTATGCTGAATGCGAACGAGGCGTGGCCCGCGTTGCCCCTGAGTGCCTGGCGAGACACTTATGCGACGCTCCACATGTGGACGCAGGTGGTGGGGAAACTTTGTGTGGCCCTCACACCGCTCACCAATCATTTCTGGAACAGTGCGTTTCAGGTAACGTCCCGCGGTCTGGCGACGCCGGCCTTGACGTCTGGCGATCGCGCGCTGACGATCACGTTTGACTTCATCGATCATCAGCTCGTCGTGCAGTGTTCAGACGGGACCACGGAATTGATTTCGCTGCAACCGCGAACGGTGGCTGAGTTCTACAGTTTAGTCATGAATGCGATGCGGCGTCTCGGCATCGAGGTCCATATTTGGACGAAACCGGTTGAAGTTCCGGATCCTATCCGGTTTGAAGCGGACACTGTGCATCATTCCTATGAAGCCGCGTACGCCAATGCGTTCTGGCGAGCGCTGCTCTCCATGAAACCGGTGTTTGAGAATTTCAGGAGCCGTTTCTGTGGAAAGTGCAGTCCTGTGCATTTCTTCTGGGGAAGTTTCGATCTCGCTCTAACCCGCTTCTCAGGCCGCCGCGCCCCGGAGCGGCCGGGCGCCGACGCGATCACTCGCGAAGCGTATTCGCACGAAGTGATCAGTCATGGGTTTTGGCCGGGCAGCGGCGCCATTCAAGAAGCGGCGTTCTACGCCTACGCGGCGCCGGAGCCGGCGGGCTTCAAAGATGAGATGGTTCGTCCCGCAGCCGCGTTTTACAGTAAGGATCTTTCCAT
>WNGJ01001851.1_pt1 | contig 21069 bp, 18 predicted proteins | sample 5400611 | NCBI WGS metagenome assembly WNGJ01 (sample SAMN13153375, study PRJNA577476) | soil metagenome | isolation source: 40 cm soil or saprolite under Garry oak tree replicate 1 | place: USA:California | collected 2016-06-15
CCTGAACCTTGATTTCCCCACGCGGCAGGTTGTTGTGGAGCAGGAGATTGCGCGCCCCACGCGGCAGGTTGTTGTGGAGCAGGAGATTGCGCGCCCCACGCTGGAGCTTGCTGTTGTGGAGCCGGAGTTTGTGCGCCCCACCCAGCGACCGGTTGCTGTTGAGCCTGGCTTTGACCCCACCCTGGAGCTTGCTGTTGGGGAGCCGGAGATTGCGCGCCCCATCCCGGAGGTTGTTGCTGAGCACCCCACGTGTTGGGTTGTTGCCCTTGTTGACCCCAGGGATTTGGAGCAGGCATAGCTGTTCCTGGCTGGTTCCACCCCGCTGGTGGAGGCTGTTGTCCCTGACGCTGCCAATCCGATGAAGCAGCGGCATTTGCCTTTTTCTTCTTTCCGCTACTGCGGAAGAGTAGTAGCGCTGCGACAAGGATAATGGCTGCTACTACCAGAGCGGCAACCGCAATGATAATCGGATTGGATACCAGAGAGGCAACCGTTATGGAATACGGATTTTTGTAAAACGGTTGCGCCTGGTATGCGACGATAACATTACCTGCAAAACTGTGAATTTCTCTCATGTCGTTCACCTCTCTCCATTGTAGGAGCGCAAATGCTGGTAGTAGTTGCGCCCGCTTATGCTGTAGGCACGGAATGCCGCACCCCTACAATTGCATTTATCGCAATTCAAAACGTACCTCAACACTGCCGAAACGTAGAATGTCGCCGTCTTTGAGAGAACGCTCTTCGTGCGGCGTTAAGATTACACCATTTAATCGGGTTTTATTCAGGGCATTGAGGTCTTCGACGGTATATTGTCCTTGCTGGTTGCGTACATAAGCATGGCGTCGCCCAACTGTCTTGTCGGGCAAATTGATCTCCGGGAAGATGCCAAGCACCGGGTCCTGACGCCCGACGACCATCAATTCTCCTGTTAATTCAATATACTGATTACTCGCTAGAACGTAAAAACGGGCCTGCTTTTGCGGTATTGAGGGCGGCTTTACAAACTGTACGTCAGCAATCGCTCTCTGGCGTTCAGCTTCCTGTATACCCTGCGCTGCCACCGCTTGAACTTCTCGCATTTCTTGTGCTTGTTGCTGTTCATATCCAATTTCTACTACCGGGTTGCGATCAGCAGGCTCGCGGCGTTCAGCTTGCATAACCTGAATGCGTTGTTGCAATTGTGCGATTGCAGAAATAAACTCTTGTGGCGTGCTATAACGATCCTCCGGGGATTTCGCCATTGCCTTTAGCATGAACTGATCCATCTCAAATGGTAAGTCGGGTCGGATGCGGCAGAGCGAAGGAACTTTTTCGTTCATGTGCTTTATGACAATGTCTACGGCAGTTTCTCCCTCAAAAGGAGGACGACCGGTGAGCATCTCGAATAAAACAGCCGCGACAGAGTAAAGGTCGGAGCGAGTGTCTGCTGAACGCCCACTTTCTGCTTGTTCTGGTGGGATGTAGTAAGCGGTACCCATAAAGACATTGGATTGTGTGAGAGTCACAGTTTCCCGGCTGCGCGCTAAACCAAAATCAGTAATCTTCACTACGTCCTGACTATTGATGACGATATTTTGCGGTTTGATGTCACGATGGACAACACTATGCTTGTAGGCTGTGTCTAACCCTTCTGCAATTTGCCTGGCGTATTTCAGGGCGCGTAATGCATCCATTGGCCCGTGTGTCAAGGTATGGTACTTCAGGTTCTGGCCGTCGATGTAATCCATTACAATGTAGTGGATGTCACTCTCGTCCCCATAATCAAAAATTCGCACAATATGTGGATCACTGAACTGCAAGAGGATATGCGCCTCGCGTTGAAAACGAGCCAGTAACTCACCGTCGTCCGAGAATTCAACGTGCATGACCTTCACGGCGTAGATGCGATTGTTTTTCGTGTCGCGCGCAATATAGACGGTTGCGAAACTGCCCCGCCCCAGCTCATCAATGAGTTTGTAACGCCCTTTGATGACACGACCTATCATGTCACCATTCATGCAATTGACTCCTCCTGAAAGGCTACTACTCGCGGCTATTATACATCATCCAGCGTTGAATGTCATTGCTATTAATCTTTAGTCAGGGTTATTCAACTATGTCCAATCTCTTTGCCATACGCGACATTGCTATCTGGAAGCCCAGCCTGACAGTGGCGGATGTTGGAATTGGCTATTTTAGCATGTCACCCCCTTTGAACTTGAGCTCTATCTTATAGAAACGTGTATGGTAGCAATTGGGTCATTGTATGGGTAGACTATCCTATGAGGCAAATTTCTGACTCATGGTATACTGGCATTACTAGCTGGTCAATTTCAACACGGGAGAACACTAGAAGGACCGCTGTACATGGCATCTTTTCGTGGTGTGCTGCTAGATATAGATGGCGTGTTGCATGTCAGCATGCAGCCTGTTGCTGGCGCAGTCGAAACATTGCGCTGGTTGGATCGTCAGGGTTACCAGACTTGCTTTGTTACCAATACTACTACCAGTTCGCGCGCGACGCTGGTACAACGTCTGCAGGAAATTGGTTTGCCGCTTGCCGAGGAGCGGGTGGTGACTGCTCCGGTTGCGACTGCGAACTATATTCGCCAGCATTACCCGGGCAAGCGTTGTTGGTTGCTAACCAAGGGCGATACTGCCAGAGATTTCGCGGGAATCGAACTGGTTGAATCGCATGCTGACATGATTGTGATTGGCGGAGCTGAGGAATTGCTCACTTATGAGAACATGAATCATGCGTTTCGAATGCTGATGGATGGAGCGTTGCTGCTTGCAACTCATACGAATCTCTACTGGCGAACGAGCGAGGGGTTGCAACTTGATAGCGGTCCCTTTGTGCATGCATTGGAGCTGGCGACGGGTCAGCGCGCGACGGTTTTGGGTAAGCCCAATCCCGCCTTTTTCGAGCAGGCGATGCTCACAATTGGCGTCCAGCCACACGAGGCGGTGATGGTTGGCGACGATATTGAGAACGATGTTGGCGGAGCGCAACAGGCAGGATTACATGGAGTGCTGGTCTGCACGGGCAAACATAATGCACAGTCGCCGCTATTGGACCGAATACATCCCGATGCTATTTTGCCTTCGATTGTAGATTTGCCGGGGTGGCTGGAAGTTGGAAGCTGATCCGTCTGGGCTACTCCTCATATCTTCCGCCAAGGTGTTTAGCCAGAAACTTCTCAGCGGCCGCATAAAACTTGAGGCGGTTTCCTGGTTTGGCAAAGCCGTGACCTTCATCCGGGAAGAGCATATATTCGTAATCAATGCCCTTGCTCTTCATGGCCTCGACTACCTTTTCAGATTCCGCCTGCTTTACACGAGGATCATTGGCTCCTTGTGCGATCAACATAGGTATCTTGATCTGGTCGACCTTGAACAGGGGCGATCGCGACTTCAAAAACTCCTCTTCGGTGTCCGGGTTACCGACACGCAGGTGAAACACTTTCACCAGTGGAGTCCAGTAAGGAGGTATGGTCTTAATGAGGGTGATAAGGCTACTGGGACCAACTATATCGACCGCGCAGCAGAAGAGGTCAGGTGTAAAGGTGGCACCCACCAGTGCTGCGTAACCTCCATAAGAGCCGCCGTAAATCGCAACTTTTTTCGGATTGGCTATGGCCTGTTCAATTGCCCAGTGAACAGCATCCACAAGGTCATCATGCATTTTACCGCCCCATTCTTTGTTCCCCGCGTTTAGAAAGTCCTTGCCATATCCGGTAGAGCCACGATAATTGACCTGCAGGCAAGCATAGCCACGGTTGGCAAACCATTGGGCCTCTGGATTGTATCCCCATCCGTCGCGCACCCATGGGCCGCCATGAACATTGAGTACTATGGGCAAATTGGATTTCCCTTTTCCAACAGGGAGTGTGAGATAGCCATGTATGGTTAATCCATCCCTGGAGATAAAAGTAATCGGTTCCATGTTTGCCAGAGTATAGTTACTCAATGCTGGTTGATTGCTGAAAAGAAAGGTGGGGGCCTGATTTTGCCTGTCATAGGCATAAAAGGGTACAGGCCCATTGTCAACCGTGAAGGAGACAACCCAGGTTGAATCGGCATCGTCACGGCTGGTAATGGCAAAATCTCCGGGGTTGATTTCTCGAATGATCTCAAAATCGACTCTAATTGATTCATCTAGAACGGTCCACTCAAGGCGATCTCTGTTAAAGGCGAATGCTTGAATCTCATAGGTATCGGGATGAATCATAACTCTGCCGACATCATAGTGTGGGTCTTCGGCAATCACTGTGAGATCGCCAGAAGAAATATTCATTTTGACCAGTCGACTGGCATTAGCGTTTCGTGCATCCTCTAAGTAGATGAATTGACCGTCGAGTGAAAAGCACAGAGGAGCGCTGCTGAGCATGTCGTCCGCACTCCAGGTGATCAGTTTCTCCCAATCAGCGTCTTCGCTCGCTCGAACTAACAGTTCGCTACCGCCGTCGGGTGTAGCAGCCACTGCACCCCTTACCTTGAACTTTGCGTCGGAGATCCATCCAACAATGTTGCCTGGATTCTTAGCGACCAGCGTCAGTTCGCCTGAGGTCAGGTCGAGATGGTAGACATCATGCACCTGTGGATTGTCTTTATTCATACCAATTAAAAGTTCATTAGGAAAATGTTTGTTCCGCTCAATTACCTGTACCTGCACATTCTCAAAAGGGGTCAATTCCCTTGTTTCTCGAGTTTGCAGGTTCGTGGCATATAGACGCCAGTTCTCGTTGCCGGCAGTATCCTGTAGGTATAAAATGTGTTTGTTGTCTGCTGCCCAGAAGTAGAAACGCACACCCCGGTCGGTGTCTGAGGTAACAGGCTGGTAATCTTCGCTGCCAATCTTGCCCACCCAGACGTTCAGGACGTTGTTTACAGGTGCAAGGTAGGCCATCATTGTGCCGTCTGGCGAAATTTGTGGATTGGCCTTCTCCGGGTTGCCGAAGAGAATATTTCGTGGAATCAAGGCATCTTTCTTGTTCATAACTATACCTCATATTTTCTATCTATTCTCAAATAGCGCTCAAATAGCACTTAATTTGAGTGCTATTTTTCGTGGAATCAGAGCAATATTTGGGGATAAGTTGGACATTGTCATGTCGTGTAGTTATCTAGCTATCCTGCTTCTTCTTAAATTGGTTCTAATCGGGTGATCCCGTCAATTTTATCGAAGTCCCTATCCCAGCTATAGATATGTGATACCTCTTCAGCTTGCATATAGACAGCGTTGTAAGCATCAGCAAAAGATATGTTTTTGGTAACATAGAGGTCGAATGCTCGGTGGTAGAGGTTTTTATCTGGCAGATGAAGACTTCGCAAGGAAATAATGGACAAAATCTGGTCCCTGATACGCTGTCGGGGTACCTTGTAGAACCTTTGTAAAGTGTAGATTGTCTCAAAAATAACCAAAGGTGATGTAATTACCTTCTCCTCTCCTCGCTCAATCTTCAATAAAAGATCCAATGCCTGCTGTGCTTTTCCCTCATCGTCCCTGGTCAAAAAGCGCAGCAGGATGTTAGTATCCAAGAAACATGTCGACATAGTTTTTTCTAGCCTTCGGAAGCAACCTCCCTGGCAACCTCTTTCTCAAATTCTTCTCGTATTTTTTGAAAATCCTCTGGTTTGTTCCTGGGTGTAACTGATCCAAACCACTGTATGAGTTTTGACGATGCTCGACTGATCTTCACTACGTCTCCCTCCACTTCAAAGCGCACCTTATCGCGTGGCTGCAAACCCATGATGCGACGAATTTCCTGCGGAATAGTTACTTGCCCTTTTTCTGTGACAGAGGTTTCAAATTCTTGCATGGTAATACCTCCATTCTTAGAATTACAGCAACCTGCTAGTATTCATACTTTAGCATGGTAATACCTCGTTGTCAAGTTAGACATGCAATAGTATATTGTGTCTGTACTTCTGTCCCTTTCTACCAATCTATCATTTCCTGATAGGCTTCGTAGATCTGCTGCGCGATCCGTTCCTGTGTATAGTGCTCTAGAACGCGCTGCCTTCCTTTATGGGCCAACTGTTTGCAGAGTGCTGGATCATCTAGTAACTGGCGGATACGAGTGGCAAGTTCCTGGGCGTTGCCTTCGGGGAAGATCAGCCCGGCATCGCCAATCACGCGTGGGATTTCGCCGGAGCTGGAGCCGATTACTGGTGTCTCGCAGGCCATGGCCTCGATGAGCACACGGCCAAATTGCTCCATCCAGTTTGGGCGGGTCAATGATGGCAGTACGAAAACGTCCATTTGCTGCATTTGGCGCGGGACATCAAGTGGGGGGACCGCATCTTTGAAGATGACACGATTGACTACACCCATGCGTGTCGCCAGTTCTTCCAGTTCGCTCTTCATGGGACCATGGCCAATGAAAACGACACGGCAGTTCTCAGGCAAGCCCGGCAATGCCTCGACTAGCAGCGTCAGTCCCTTTGGTTCGACTAGCCGCCCGATATAGCCAATTGTGAAGGGTGAATCAGTGGCTCGTAGACTGCGGGGTTCAGTGCGCCGGTAGATATCTGGATCGACACTGAGTGGGAGAACGCGTACCGGGCCGCGGAAACCTTTGCGTTTTAATACTTCAGCCACGTCGAGGTTACCAGCCAGGGCAAGGTTAGCATGGCGAAAATTGTATAGTTCTACCTGGCGAAAAGGAGGCGGGTAGCTGCGATAGATGTTTTGCCAGGCAACGAATAGCGCGGGTATCTTCTGTTGACGAGCCAAGCGCATGGCCTGGAAGGTTGCGAAATTGTAGGGTTCCTCGTCGATATGCAAAATTTCGGGTCGTACTTCGCACATGATCTTTTTTAGTTGGGGATAGTAATAGATATGGAAATGTCCATTGAAGACCATGGGCGTAATAATCATGCGATAGCCGTTGGTGTAGAGCGGTTCGAGAACCTGCTTGCTGCCATCGTCGCTTAGCCAGTATGCTGGTGTCATAAGGGTTAGTTCGATACCGGGGCATTTCGCCAGTTCTTCAAGCTTGCGTTGCGAGGTGCTAGCGACGAAGGTTTTCGAAATCATTAATACACGCATGTTACTTTTTCTTGCTCCGTAGATATGCTTCTTCGTAGGCAGTGACTGTTTCTGCCGCAGTCTTGCGCCAGTTAAATTGCGCAGCGCGTTGCAGCGAGCGCGTGTGTAAGTCAGCCCTAAGCTCACTATTTGTCAGAACACTGCGCATGGCTTCAACCATTTCGCGCATGTTATCCGGGTCGAGGCTAATGGCAGCATCTCCTACTACCTCTGGCAACGAAGTGCGGTTTGAGCAGATTACAGGGGCGCCGCAGCTCATGGCCTCCAACGGCGTCAGGCCAAAACCCTCATAGAGGGATGGGAAGACAAAGACGCTTGATCCACTATAGATGGCAGGTTTGTCTTCCTCTTCAATGAAGCGGTAGACGATCTGGCCAGTCATACCCAGGTCGGCGGCAACCGGGCGCGGATCAGGAAAGAGTGGCTCACTTAGCTTGTCAGGATTTCCGGCAATCAGCAATTGCAGGTTGGGATCGCCCAGTTGCTGATAGAGATGAGCAAAGGCCCGCACGAGCTGTGGCACATTTTTGCGCTGGTCGAGTCCACCAAGATAAAGGATGTAGCGTTGATTGAGTCCATAGCGTGCGCGTACCTCTGCGAGGACTGCGGAATCGGTAATTGGTTGGTACTCGTCTCCTGCGGCCTCGTAGATCACACAAATGCGTTCGGCAGGTACATTCAATGCGTCAATCATATCGTGTTTGGCATGTTGTGAGATGGTAATAATCAACGTGGCTTTGTGAGCGGCGCGAGTGATCAATTGCAAATAGGCTTTCATTTTGGGGTCGGTGCGATATTGTGGCAGGCGCAGCGGGATAACATCATGAATGGTGATAACGCCTGGCGTGTGTGGGAAAAAGGGTGGTGCGAAGTAGGGAATATGGAAGAGATCAACTCCGGCTTTGCGTGCGGCAGATGGAGCTGTGAATTGTTCCCAGATCAAATTTTCAATGCTCGCATTGCGTGTCGCAATAGCGGGCACAGGCGCCAGCATGTGGGGGAAGCTGATGAGGGTTGCGATCTTTTCAGGTATGGGATGCGGGCCCAGCAAGATGTACTGGTTCTCCTGGTCGACCTCTGCCAAAGCTTGTAACAGGCGCAAGAGATACTGGCCGCTGCCGCTTGACGGAAATTTGAAGAAATATGTATTAACGCCAATATTCATACTATAGGGACCTCGTCAGTAAAGTTTGTTGCGCCATCGTAGAGCCTTTGGTATACGGAGAGCATCTTGCTTGCCGATTTGGGCCAGGTGAAGTGTTGCGCTCGCGCATAGCCTTTTTGGCGTAGCTCCTCACGGAGTTGTTCATTTTCAAGCACTTGTAGCATAGCCCTGGCGAGTTCACCTGTATTGTATGGGTCGATCAGTAAAGCTGCATCTCCCACGACCTCCGGTAAGGATGAAGTATTCGATGTGACGACGGGCGCGCCGCAGGCCATAGCCTCAATAGGGGGCACGCCGAAGCCTTCAAAGAAAGAAGGAAAAGCGAACACGTCCGCCATGCTATAGAGGGTGATCAGTTCAAGTTCACTCACACGTCCCAAGAAACGAATTTTGTTCTCAAGCTTGAGCTTTGCAATAAGTTGCTGTGTTTCATTGTAGAGCCAGCCGGGACCACCTGCCAGGGCGAGCATTGCTGGTCGCGATCTGTTTCCCGCCGCGCTCTGGGCCTTGTGAAAAGCTTTAATAAGACCAAGATGATTCTTGCGCGGTTCCAGCGTGCCAACACCCAGTACAAGCGGGTGTTTCAAGCCAAATTTGTGGCGTGTCGCTGCCAACAAAATAGGGTCAGTAATACGCCGAAAGTATGATCGAATCCCATTGGGAATGATGGTAATCTTCTCAGGAGGTATCCTAAAGTGTTCAATCAGAGTCTGGCTGGTCGACTGAGAAACAGCGGCTACAACATCAGCAGCCGCTACTGCTTCTGGTACGACCTTTTTGAGAAAAGCTGCCAGTTGAGGTACGGCGTACTCAGGATGTTCCAGGAAGGCGAGGTCGTGAACGGTGACAACCTTGCGTACCTTGCCATTGATAGGTGGCAGAACAAAATCAGGGCCATGATAGATATCTGCCTGGCCCGTAAAAAAAGTTGCGTGGAGAGGTAATCGCCAGCGATACCAGAGAATGTTGAGGTAGCGGTCAGGAATAATGATACTACGTCCCCGAACATTGTCCGCTTTAGGAAAGGGATGTTCCCGTGTGGGGCGCCCACTGGTGAGTAAGGTATAGTGGTTCCTGGAATCCTGGGCAAGCATGGCGTCCACTAAACTACGCACATAGTTGCCAATTCCCGCCCCCTGCCGGATGGCCGCTGTATAGTCAATCGCAATGCGCATGGAAAATACCTTGCAATTTTATCCTGGCGGCCAGCCTAATCTGCGGCCTCCGAGCAAATGGAAGTGGAAATGAAAGACGCTTTGCCCGGAGTCAGGACCAACGTTGGTCAGGAAACGATAGCCACTTTCATCAATGCCCATCGTATTTGCCAACTTTTGTGCGGTGACGAAGAGCCTGGCAAGTATAGGCCCATCCTCGAGTGTCAGATCGGTCATCGAGGCGATGTGACGGCGGGGAATAAGCAGGACATGGTGGGGCGCTTGTGGGTTGATGTCCACAAACGCCACTACATCCTGGTCTTGATACACGATTTTACTGGGTATCTGGCCAGCTGCAATCTTGCAGAACAGGCAGTTCTCCTGCATACGACTTCCTCTAACTATGATTGTTATTCATGCGCATTACTACTATCGACCGTGGAGGAAGTGGCAACTTCTACTGATTCAACAGGTGCCTGCGCAGTGGTCACTTCAGCCTCTGTGGATTCGCCTGGAGTCTCTACTGCTGGCGCTGGCGCCTCATCTTTTGTGGATTCGCCTGGAGTCTCTAGTGTTGTGGCAGAAGCTTCGATTTTGTCTTCTTGAGACTCTTTTTTCTCCTGTTCTGGAGTGGCGGGACGTTTCTTGTCGCCAGTAATTGGTTCCAGGCCATGCAGAGCGGGATCGTTATACTGAGGTAAATTCATTTCCAGGCGAATTGCTTTGATAGCCTGATAGATTTCCCCAGGATTGAGCGAAAGCTCTTCGGCGATCGTTTTATGCACGCCAATAGGTGGCAGGGGCAGGTGGGGTACATACATTGCTTTGATTTTCTCCAGTTCTTCGCTGCTCCCCTTATAGGTTTGAAGTTCCCACCAGCTTGGAATGCTCTGACGTTCACGCAAATCCTTAACGATTTTCTTGACTGCTTTCTTGGGGATTCCCATCTCTTGCGCAATCTGCGTACGAATCCCATCAAATTCGGCAGGTACTGCCAGTTCGATGTAGCGAGCCTCAACCTGCGCAATCTGCTCAGGTGTTGGTGTAAACGGCGCAGGAGGCGGAATCTTCTCCCGCTTGGGTTTGGGCGGAGTTGGAGGCTTAGGCGTTTTGGCCTTTGGGGGTTTGCCCCCCTTTTTAGCGTCAGGACGGTAGCGTTCAGGACGAGCTTCGCCGCCCATTCCTGGTCGCGGCCCGCGGCCAAAACCACCTTCCATTGGTTGTCGTGGGCGTTGCCCTATGCCACCAGAGATACCCGGTCCAGCAGGTCGATAGCCAGCAGGGCCCCGGTTGGGTCCCTCACGATAGGTATCGGGGCCGCGCTCTTCACGGTATCCGCCAGGGCCACGGCTGCCAACTTCTTCCGTTGCCGTTCCGCCTCTTGTATCTCGTGGAGCAGGGGAGGAAGGCAATTTGGGTTTTGGCTTCTCTGGTTCGCTTACTTTTACGCCTTCGACCGTATCAATCCAATGGCTTGTGCCACCGGTTGCTGGTTTTGGTTTAGGTGGCGAGGGAGGTGATGGTCTTGTGGGATTCACTGTACCCTGTACCTGTCCTTGTTTTATCGAAGAAGAGGACTGTGCGGTCTTAGCAGCCAACTTCTCTTTTCTGGCCTTCTGCACGCAATCGGGGCAAGTTACTTCTTTAGCATTTGCCGACTGAAACCACTTGCCGCAGGTGGTGCAGCGCATTTTAATCTTGCTCATGCGCGATCTCCCCTGTTATCTAGGGCAATCACAAAAGATTGCACTTACTGAAGAAACGGACATTGCCCGTCATTTGTCGGAATGCACCTTCCATTCTAGCCCTATTGAATGACTTTGTCTACCCCTCGGTTTCGAGGGTACGGCAGATCGCTTCTTGGGTGTCAGCCAGGCAAAAAGATACCCAGGATTATGTTACCTAACACAAGAACCTGGGTGTCTTGTTTCTTTAGAGACTAGTAAACAGTTGACTTACTTTACAAGTAAATCCTGGTAGGAGTGGAGTTTGTAGTATGTCAGTTTCCTCAAGTGTCTTTTCGAGCGTTAATACTGCGTCTTCTCTTCGATAGACTTCGAGGGTTCGCTCTTGCCAATTCACAACCCAATATTCTTTCACGTTACGGCGTGAGTACAGTTTCACCTTGACTTCTCGATCTCGCCGTTCATTGTCTACGCCTGGTGAAAGCACTTCAACCACTAACTCAGGCGCGTTGTGTAGTTTTCCATCTTTGTGCAATGCGGTTTTTAACCGCTCCTGGCTAATCCAAATCAGATCAGGTACAACGTTAGTATCGTCAGCAAAAATGATCCCTGGTGTAAGATTGACAAGGCCAGCTCGCGATTGTTCGTTCCAAACTTGAAGGAGAAAGCCTAATCGAAAGCCAACTAACTGATGCTGCCAATCTGGTTGTTTTGCCACGTACAATTCTCCATCAATAATTTCGTATCGACTACCGTCGTCCGGTAATAGTTCTAAATCGCGTGAGGTCCAGTGCTGTGTCTTCATGGTTCTTTCTCCGCTTCTTTTCGGTTATGCACAACGCTTGTGCATATTGTAACATACCTATAAGAAGCACCCAAGTCTGCGTATCCACTCATTCTTATCTGAATTGACACGTTGTTTTGTTACTACTTAACTCGTCAGTATGCTGAGATAGTTACCTGGAAGCTTGCAACTCTGGTAGAGTTTGGCCAACAATTGCTCTTGATTGATGACAACGGCCTGCCCACTAGAGCAGGACATTGTCAGAGAACGCGCTCCCATGGGAAGGTCCTGACGGAGTGGCTTGGGATGGCCATCTATATTGTCAATGCCAAATGGCGCAACACTTCCACCTACAGTAAAGAAGAAATCTCTGCCACTAAAGTAAAAGAAAGGCACTTTATAGCGCAGAGCAGTCTGGACATCAGTGATAAGCGTTAGGATATGGGAGACTGCTACTTGATAGGGACTGTTAGCATTGATGCCACATCCTATGTAGCAGCCAGTGCCTTCTACCACCCAGATATGTTTTGCTAAGCCGCCGTTGTTCAGGTTGACATTGAACTGCTGTGCCCAGTACACCAGTAATTCATAAAGGCTATTGGTGTACTGGTTCGGATAGCCGTTATGCCAACTGTCGATGAGGCCCAGGGTTTGTGAATGCCAGCTCCAGTGACCTCCGGGGTGTACGATGTTATTCATCGCAGTCTGCATTGCGTTAAGGTAATTGACCTGGTTTGCCAAACCCTGGAAGTCGACACCGCCAACCTGAGGATCAAGAGAGCCAAGTAGGACAGGCATATTTGGGTATACAGCATGTATGATGCTTTCACAGAGATCAAAGTACTTAGCAAAATTCGCCGGTGGGACGTAGGTGGTGAACTGACCAGGCTTGATCTGCTCATTACCACATTGCACAGCATCAGCTCCACTTTCAGCAACATCCTGAAGTGTTGTCGTATCATAAAGGGAAGGACCGTTTGACTGGCAAGTTGTGATGAGTATACGAACTCTCTGACTATGCCTGATGGCTATCCAATTCTTCAATGCACTGCCACTCAATGTATTAGTACCACAGGTTGGATAGCCAAAACGCACCCAGGGGATGTCAGAATAAGATGTTAGAAGATTGCTCTCAACGCCAAGTACCGGCCCTAAAGGCAGTCGCGCAGGCGTTGGTGTGGGTGTTGGTGTAATGCCAATAGATGGTGTTGTAAAGGGAGTTTTAGCTGGGGTAGTAGCTGTCAGTGTTGGTTTTACATTTACTGTAGTAGCTGCTCGATAGGCAAATACGGCAACAAGAGTACTGAAAACCAGCACTACAAGAGCTATGATCAGGAACTTGCTCTTTGTATTGTTCCACGAGAACATGTTCTTTAACCTTCCTCATGAAGTGATAATAGGTTTATTATAGCAAAACGATCAATAACGGTATTTTGATTCAATTGTATATAGCGCCATTTTAAAAAGGCGTATCCTCGTCTGCTTCAAAGAAACGTTGTACATCTTTCAGATTAGCTGTTCTACGCGCTGGCGGCAAGGCATTGATTACAAGCTTGCCATAGTTTTTCGTATGCAGGCGCGTGTCAAGGATTGCCATTACCCCACGATCCTCGTGGGTGCGTAGCAAACGGCCCAGGCCCTGCTTCAGTCTCAATACCGCCTGGGGGAGAACGTAATTGCCAAACCAGTTCTCTCCGTTGGCTTTCATCCTTGCCACTCGAGCCTCGTGGACAGGATCATCAGGCGGGTCAAAGGGCATCTTATCGATGACGACCAGCGATAAGGACTCTCCAGCGATATCAACCCCTTCCCAAAAGCTCTTCAGGCCGAAGAGAACAGCGCCTTCGCTTTCGCGAAACTCGCGCACTAATTCAATACGATTGATTTCTCCCTGGCGTAACAAGCGGAAATCCAGATATGTAGGCAAACGGTCTAAAAATATATTGTAAACGGCATCAAGCATACGTTTGCTGGAAAAGAGCAGAAATGCCCGGCCCAGCGAGGCTTCCACAAGGCGCATCATTTCTTCTGCTATTTTGTTCGTATAGTCATGTGAATCCGGTCCATAGACAGGCTCAGGTAGGTGACGCGGCAAGTAGAGCATGGCGTTGCTTTCATAATCGAAGGTATGGGGCAAAATGCGTTCGAGCACATTGGGGTATTCCGAATTGTCGAGGCCGACGCGGCGTCGAAAATACGCGAAGTTTGGCCCTCTGTCCTCCGGGTCAACTGGATTAGGGCTAATCGTTGCCAGTGTTGCTGAGGTACAGATAACATTCGACTTGCTGAATAAATGCTCTCTTAGCCAGGTATTCACATCTAATGGCGTCGCATATACTTCCAACTGGGGTCCACGACGTCCGAGCTTTGCTACCTGTTCAATGTAATAAACGTATGCGTCGCGCTGATCAACTGAAAAAACTTTGCGTATATTCGCAGCCAGACCTTCCGTGCGCGCAATGAGCTTATCGTAGAGGGTATTTTCCGGCTCCTCCATATATTCTGGACGTTGTATGCGCAGCGATTCCGCAAGTTTGGTGATGATAGTGGCGAGGCGCAGGCCCTCTTCCAGTGGCTCTTGCAGAATAACCCTACCTTTGTAGCGTGCAGTATACGAAACCCGGGCCAGTCTCTCCCAGGCAAACGTCATAGTTTGCTTTGCTTCTTCTTGCAGGTCGGCCTGGCTGTGTTGTTTGAGCCTTTGTTGAGCCAGTAATGCGGATATTTGCGACTCACTGACGGTCACCGTAAATGCGTGGGTTGCCTCTTCTTCCAGGTGGTGTGCTTCGTCCACCACGATAAGATCGCGCTTAGGCAGCAGGTAGCCCTCTAAAACGGCGTCGAGCAACAGTAGTGTGTGGTTCACAACGATTACCTGCGAGAGTGCGGCCTTATCTCGCATTTGACGGACGTAACACCTGGGGTAAAAGTGACACTCTCTCCATGCGCATTGATCGCTATCTGCATTGACTCTGCCGCGTAAGTCATTGGGGAGTGTGAACCCCAGCGTTTCAAAATCGCCGGTAATGCTCAGTTCAAATTCTTTGACGATGTTGAGCAGGCGAGTGAAGTCAGGGTTTTTGAGAAAGGGTTGAGTCTCGGTGCGTTCCTTATCCATGCGGTCAAGGCAGATATAGTTACCCATGCCTTTGACCAGCGCCGCTTCAAAATCTTGAATGTGTTCCTGCACAAAGGGAATATCTTTATAAAAGAGTTGCTCCTGGAGAGCTTTGTTTGCTGTGCTAATGATAGCTACTTTGCCGGAGCGCACGATGGGAAGGAGGTAAGCTAGACTTTTGCCAGTACCCGTTGCCGCTTCCACAATGGCGTGTTGCTCTTCCGTAAGCGAGCGAGCCACAAGTGTTGCCATTTCGATCTGAGCTGGTCGCTCTTCGTAACCCGGTAGGCGTTCAGAGAGTATCCCGCCGTGGCCGAGGTCGGTGGTAACGATGCGGTGCAGGCGGGAGAACTGATTGCGAAGTGGATTTATTGGCAGTTTTTTGCTCAGCTTGCCTGGCACATCTTCCTCATTATCCTCACCTGTTTCTAATTCATGCTTTTCTTCATCCCCAGCATTGATATCGTTTTCGTTTGGAGAGGGTGTAGCAATCTGTTTCTCGTTGGCAGAGTCAGGGGAAGGTGTGGATGCGATGGATAGTGACATCAAAGGTTCATCAGAAGGTGTTGGGATAGCATTGATACTGCTATCCTCAATTGATGTTTCGTTTGAGTTTTCAGGTTGGTAGGTAGGCGTGGGAGGGGTGTACCGGATGAATTGAGCCCCTACAATGTTTTTGTTCCCGTCCATTGGAAAACCCATCAATGCGCGCAGGTAGGCGTCAGAGAACTTCAGCATATGTTCGAAGCGGTCTGCTGGTTCTGGTGAGAGGGCTTTGAGAAGCACTGCCTCGACGGTTGGCGAAATCTTGCTGTTCAGGCTGTGAGGTGAGGGGATCGGTTCGTGTTCTTGCTGGTGGAGTAATGTCTCACGCTCGGTGGCTCTATAGGGGCGGCGACCACATAGCCACTCGTAGGCAATCACGGCCAATGAGTACTGGTCGCTGGCGGCGGTTAGCATGCCACGCAAGTGTTCGGGAGCTTTATAGGGAAGCGCGGGCGTTGCTAGCTGATCAACTGATTGAAGCAACTCCTGGGGTATAGGCGAGAAATCAGTAAGGCGAATATCCTCACCAAGAAGTATATTGCCGGGATGGAGGTTACCGTGCAAAATATGTGAGACATGCGCGTATTGAAGTGTATCGGCGATGGTGGAGAGGACAGGTTTGATCTCGTTGGGTGTATGACGTTTGCCTGCAATAAATTGATTGAGGATGGCGCCGCCTTCGACGTACTCGATGACGTGGTAGCCGTGTTCTTGTTGCTTGTCTATGTCCGCGATGATGCCAAAATCCACGATTTCGGTGATGTTGCGATGCTTGATCTTTTTGAGCTGTTTGGCGTGGGAAAGAAAAGCTTTTTTGGCTTCGCTCGTAATAAGCGGTGTGCTGAAGAGCTTGATGATAACGTATTTTTTCTTGCGCTGTTCCTCTTTCCCCAGGAAGGTGCGGCCGGTGGATCCCTCGCTGAGCAGCCGGATAATAGCATATGGCCCAATGCGCTGTGGTGCTGCATCTCCCATTTGGCTGTGCTCTCTTCCCCCGAATTGTGAACGGATGTTTGTTATGCACGAGCAGTATAGCACAAAGAGCCAATAGGTTTAATAGTTTGTTGTGCGATCAATCTGCCCTCGTTCGCGTGCCAGGTGCTCACTGACGCGGAAGATGGCGATGCAAGCAATGAGGGTCAGGAATGTTGTAAGCACCAGTAGCCCTATAATAGCCGGTGTGCTTGCGACAGGGAAAACTGCGCCAATTGTTTCACCGAGCAGCGCTCGGCGGATCAGTTCCAGCCAGTAGGTGAGGGGCATAACCAGCGCAATTTTCTCAAGCCAGCCGGGCAGGATAGCTATGGGGAAGATTGTGCCCGCGATGAGATAGAGAGCACCGGCCATTGCATCGGGTAGTATCCAGGCATTCTGTTTTAGCACTAGCGATATGCCCGCCAGGGCGATGCCCAACGCTGTGATCGCTACGAAACCCGGTATCAGCGCGAGCAAGAGTAGCAGGTAATTCACGTGCAGCAGGTTAACGGGTATGCCAAGTATGCCGATGCCGAACCCCAGTGTGATGATGAAGGAAAGGCAGCCTGCCAGCATGCGGGGTGCGCTGCGTCCGATCAGAAACGTAATGTATGATTGCGGTGCAATGTAGACGTATTTGAGCATCGCGTACTGTTCGCGGTCATCCAGGACAGCGCGGGGAAGTCCCGCCATGACCTGGTCTACGAAGCTCCATGCAGCACTACCGACAATCAAGAATCCGAAGAATGCTCCGTGCGAACGATAGCCACTGATGACCCAGTACATGAAGACGAGCACCAGCGCTGCCGTCAATGGCCTGACGACAAGATAGAGCAGAAAGAGCCAGGGATTGGTCCAGTTGCCCTGTGATTGCCATTCAAGCCATGCGGCTGTGCGCAGGGTCTGCCAGGCGCGCGTTCGGGCGATACGTTGCCTGATCGAGAAAGGAGCTGTTGAGGTCGTTTGAAACATGGTTCCTGTTCTCCTCTATTGCCACTTGAGTGTGAGGCGACCTTCGATTTTCGCGCGGCGTTCGATGTAGGCGAAGGACTTTGCGGCGCCTACCAGGAAGACCGCGACAAGTGCCAGCAGGATAACGATCTCCCAGGCGATGGGGAGGAACGAGGGCCAGCCCTGTGGAAAGAGCAACTGGCGCATGGCATCCATACCAAGTGTCAGCGGAATGAGTGAGGCTGAGGCGCCTATGTAACCGCCCAAGGCACGTATGGGGAAGTAGAGGCCGGTGATCAATGCGACGGGCTCCTGGATCATCTCCTGGATGGCCCACACCTCGCGATTGTAGAGCAGGTAGAGACTTGCCAGTATGGAGCCGAGGCCATAAAGAGCCGCGAGTGTCAACACGAAGACAAGCGCCAGCCCGGGTAGGAACACGGTAGAGTAGGTCACGCCGAAGATGAGCGATCCCACGAGGACGATGACAGCAGCGCGTAGCAGTGTGATGAGCATGCCGCCGAACGCCATGCCTGCGAGAATCCAGAGCATTGAGGCGGGAGCCATCAGGTAAAGTTCAAGATTACCGGACAGGCGTTCCCAGTGAAGCTGAGCGGCCATCATCCAGAGAACATTCAGCCAGAAGGCCATCAAGGCTCCTCCAAGTATGACAAAGCCTGCGTATTGTGGAGGCGCTTTCAAGGCTTTGTAGACGAGTACGAAAGCGATTACCCGCAACAGGGGTAAGATGATTTCATAGAGTATCCAATCAGGCTCGCGAATGGCGCTAATGAGACGCGGGTAGGCTCGACCGAGCATAGTCTTGAGGCCCAGTCGCAGGCCCTCAACCGGCTTTTGCTGAAGCATAGGAGAGACCTGGGTAGTGGTCATACGTGAGCCTCCCCGGCGTATTCATCGCTGGCTGCATTCCCCACGAGGCGCACAAAGGCCTCCTCAAGGGTTGGCTCGATGCGGCGCAGTGTGAGGACACGCCCTCCTGCTTCGTTCAGCGTTGCCATCGTCGGTGCAATTACATCTTCGCGGCTCAGAGACAGTTGGAGTTCAGTACGGCCCTGACGGGTCTCGGTGTGTACGTCAACCACGCCGTCTGTTGCACGCAGGCGTTCGACGAAAGCCGGCATCCATGCCACTGCGTGTCCTTCTTCTCCTCCTGAAGAATCTCCTGAACTTTTGCCGACTGCCTCTCCAAGCTCGAGCTGGAAACGCACATGTTCTTCCAGGTTGCGCTTCAGGTCATTTGGTGTGCCCTGAGCAACTATCCGGCCGTGGTTGATGACTGCGACGCGGTCGCAGAGTTCGTCGGCCTCAAACATATAGTGTGTGGTCAACAGGAGCGTACGGTTTGTATTCTGGCGCATCCAGGAACGCACGTATTCGCGCACTGAGCGTGCAGCCTCCACATCCAGCCCGACAGTTGGCTCGTCCAGGAAGAGGATCTCTGGGTCTGAGACCAGCGCACGGCAAAGGTTGATGCGCTGGCGCATCCCCGTGGAAAGCGCGTATATTTTTTGATCGGCCTGATCGCTGAGATCGAAGGCTACCAGGAGTTCGTCGATACGCTTGTGGGCTTCGCGGGATGGCACGCCGTAGAACTGGGCGAACATCCAGAGCTGCTCACGCACCGTCAGTACGCCGTATCCTGACTGTTCGCCTCCGCTGACCATCGCAATGCGCTGGCGAATTGGCAGGACATTGCGGGTTACATCCAAGCCATTGACGAAGGCTTTTCCGCTGGTGGGGGCAAGCAGTGTCGTCAAGATTTTGATCAGTGTGGTCTTACCCGCACCGTTGCGCCCAAGCAGGCCAAAGAGTTCCCCACGCTCAATGGTCAGGCTGACGCCATCGAGCGCCGTGATACTCGTTTTGTGCGTGATAGCGGCGGCTGCTCCTCTATGATTACTCCTGCGCGTGTTGTAGGTCCGGCGCAGGTCAATTACCTGAATGGCGGGAACTGAACGTGATTGTATGATTGGCATAGGGTATTTCTGTACCTCCAGTTTTCCAGGGCGGCCAAAAGCACAAGGTCCATAAGACCCGGCAGGAGCCTCTACGAAGTGTATGGTGATGAGTTTTGGTGGACGCTCTTGTTAACCAAAGCGACCGGGTAGGGAAGTATCTTTTAAGTACTCCTCCTGGTATATTGAAGTATAGCATACATATACTAGAAATGCAAGTTATCATTATTTTAATTTTAATTTTAATAAATTAATAATCGACGCCCTTTATAGACTTATTGCGAGATGTTTCGCGAAAGTGGCCGGGGCTTTTCAAAAGTTGAGAGAAGCAGGGAGACGAAGAAAAGGGCTATCAAGAACTATCCATAGCACGGTATAATGTTCGTGTCGTGTGGTTTGCCGCAAATAGAGGCGAGTATACTGTTTAAAGGATAGAGAAATTTGGAAAGAGATTCGTTGTCCAGCACGGAAGAGACGGAAGTGCAAAAGGAAATAAAGAGCGATAGGCACGATGGATTGCAAACGGCCGAGGCAAAGGCGCATCATTATGACGCGAGCAAGTTTGACCGGCCATCAGTGACGGTAGATGTGGTAATGATGAGCCTGCGGCAACGAGACCTGCAAGTTTTGCTCGTCAAGCGTCGTTCCTGGCCTTATGAGGGCATGTGGGCTATTCCCGGAGGCTTTGTGAAAATGGATGAGTCGCTAGAGGAGGCAGCCAAGCGCGAACTTCAGGAAGAAACAGGCGTACAGGATGTGTACCTGGAGCAACTTTATACCTTTGGTGATCCGGGACGAGACCCGAGAACTCGTGTGATTACAGTGGTCTATTTTGCTTTGCTCGACTCTGAACGTTTGCAGGTGAGAGCGGCTGATGACGCTGTGAATGTGGGATGGTTTTCTGTCTACAATCTGCCACAACTGGCGTTTGATCATGAGAGGATATTGGAGTATGCTCTGAATCGCTTGCGTGGCAAGCTGGCTTATACCACAATTGCGTTTAGTCTCTTGCCCGAGCAGTTTACGTTGCATGAGTTACAGCGTGTGTATGAAATTATTTTGCATCGAAGATTGGACAAGCGCAATTTCCGCAAAAAGGTTTTATCGACAGGCATTCTGGAGGACACAGGCGCTAAGAAAATGGAAGGCACCCATCGTCCTGCTCGCCTCTATCGTTTTAATCCTGCTGCGGAACGCAAACTCTAGTAGAGTGCTTTTGATTGACCTGAGCATAGGAGGTGAAAAATGGCGACTTCAACAATCCCTTCGAATTTCGTAGAGCAGTCCAAAGATTTTCTCTCTGCGCTGGTTAGATGGGAGCGTGATTTGCCTGCGATTGCCTGGAGCGATCTGCGTGTGGAGGCACAACAGGGGCAAGTTGCGCTGATCAGTGTTGATATGATTAATGGCTTTTGTCATGAAGGAGTATTATCCAGCCCGCGTGTGAAGGGCATTATTCCCACAGTAGTCGCTGCGTTTAATGGCGCCTACAACATTGGAGTACGTGAATTTGTTCTGGCGCAGGATTGTCATCCACCCGATTCTGTTGAGTTTGCCGATTTTCCACCGCACTGCCAGGCTGGAACAAGCGAAGCCAACACTATTCCTGAGCTGGAAAATCTGCCGTTTGCCAATCACTACCAGGTCATCTCCAAGAATTCGCTCAATGCCTTTCATGGTAC
>WNGJ01001853.1_pt1 | contig 21065 bp, 15 predicted proteins | sample 5400611 | NCBI WGS metagenome assembly WNGJ01 (sample SAMN13153375, study PRJNA577476) | soil metagenome | isolation source: 40 cm soil or saprolite under Garry oak tree replicate 1 | place: USA:California | collected 2016-06-15
GCGCGTCCTTGTCGCGCTTCCGCCAGAAGGCGACAACGGGCCTCCTCGCTCGGTGGCCGCCGGCAGAGGACAAGAACCCTCCCAGCGTGCGTCTAATATAGGAACGACTCTGCGGTGCGTGCGGTTTCCCGCACGCACGCTCAAGGGGGAGGAGTGACATGAGACGAAGGCTGAGCTTCGGCGTCCTGACCGCCTCAGCGGTGGCGCTGGTTACGGCGGCGATCTTCCCGCTGCTCGCGGGCGCTTCCGCGCCCGGGCCCGCCTACCTCGATGTCGCCTCGTACAGCGCCAAGGCGCAGCACCGGAACCTGGCGAAGCTGTCGGTGACGACAGGTGCCGCGATCCCGCGGCATCCCGACGCTTTCATCCGCTCGAATCCCGTTGTCGGCTTCGGCTGGGTCGACCTCGGCACGAGCCGGGCATTCGTGGTCACGATCCATCCGGCGATCGGGCGCGACTCGCGGCAGAACCCCAACGGCTGGCATGCCCATACGGTGACGCTCGGGACTGGGGCGACCGGCCTGAACGACTTCTGCTTGGCGTCGATCGACTCGAGCCCGACCGCTGGCATCCAGCTGCACGGCAAGACGATGCGAGTGAACGTGCGGACGAGAGTGCTGCCGTTCGGCGTCTCTGCGATCGACGCCGCTGTCGGCTTTACGGTGCAGAAGGACAGTGCCTGCCCCTCCGGCCTGGCGGTTCGGGTCAGCACGTAGCACGTTGAAAGTTGGTTGATTGCGGCGGGAGCGTGCCTGCGCTCCCGCCGCTTTCCCGGGACTTGGCCGTCGCGTTTCGGCGAGCTACTCGAACTAGGTATAGATCCCGAGGCCGGTCTCGGGATCGAAGAAGCGCACCCGCTCGGTTCGCACGTGCAGGTCGACCCGCTCGCCCTCCCGTGCCCGGGTGTCGCGCCCGAGCCGCGCGACGAAGAGGCTGCCTTCCTCTTTCGCCTGCTCCTCCGTCACTTCGATCGCCTCGGCACCGATCGCGGCCTTGACGTCCTCGCCGCGCACCGGCGGAGCACCCACCCCGAAGTGGAAGAGGATCTCCGAACCCGTGTCTTCGCGGATGTCGACGACGGCGCCGATTCGCTGATCGTCGGGCGTCTCCGCGACAAGGGCCGCGTCTTCCAGATCCTCGGGCCGGACGCCGAGGATCACGCGTTTGCCCTCGAAGCGCTTCAGCGCGGGTAGCTCGGCGAGCAGCGACTCGTCGAGCCGCAGCCGGTGCTCGCCGAACTCCGCCAGCAGCGAGCCGTCCGAGCGCCGCAGATCGGCGCCGACGAGGTTCATCGCGGGCGAGCCGATGAACTCGGCGACGAACAAGTTGACCGGGTGCTCGTAAAGCTCGGAAGGAACGTCGAACTGCTGGAGGAGGCCGTCGCGGAGGACGGCGACCCGGTCGCCGAGCGTCATCGCCTCGATCTGGTCGTGCGTGACGTAGAGGGTCGTGACGCCCAGGTCGCGCTGGAGCCGGGCGATCTCCGCCCGCATCTCCACGCGCAGCTTGGCGTCGAGGTTGGAGAGCGGCTCGTCCATCAGGAACGCCTGCGGCTCGCGCACGATCGCGCGTCCCATCGCGACGCGTTGCCGCTGCCCGCCCGAGAGCGTCCGCGGCCGCTTCTTGAGCACGTCGGTGAGGCCGAGCACACCCGCCGCCTTCTCGACCCGGGCCGCGATCTCGCGCTTGTCGACCCCTTGCATCTTGAGCGCGAACCCCATGTTCCTGTAGGCGGTCATGTGCGGGTAGAGGGCGTAGTTCTGGAAGATCATCGCGATGTCGCGGTCCTTGGGCGGGACCTTGTTCACGACCTCCTCGCCGATCCAGACCCGGCCGTCGGTGATGTCCTCGAGCCCGGCGACCATGCGGAGCGCGGAGGTCTTCCCGCAGCCGGAGGGACCAACAAGCACGACGAACTCGCCGTCGCCGATCTCCAGGTCGAGGGCGTCGACCGCCTTCGTCCCATCGGGGTAGACCTTCGTCAGCTTCTCGAGCTTGATCTGGGCCATGTCACGCTCTCGGCCGAGGGACGCGAACTGTACTTCTTGTAGGATCCGCGACGCCTTGGAAGCCGTCGCTGGGGGGAAGGCGCGACGACGGCGCTTGAGGGACGTCCTCGAGGAGCGCCGCTTCCTCGCTACCGCTCTGATCAGCCCGGCGGTCCTTTTTATCGTTCTTCTCGTCGGCGTTCCACTCGGCCTCTCGGTCTATCTCAGCCTCACCGACGCGACCGCGGGCTCCCTTACCGGGCACTGGGTCGGCTTCCAGAACTTCGTCGACGCCTGGCACAACCCGAACTTCCGCACCGCGCTCAAGAACACGATCGTCTTCACGCTCGCCTCACAGGCACTCGTGCTCGTCGGCGCCGCCCTGCTCGCGCATGCGCTCATCCGGCCCTTTCGCGGCCGCTGGTTCCTGCGCTTCCTGATCCTGCTGCCCTGGGCTGCGCCGGTCGCGCTGAGCACGATCGGCTTCCTCTGGATCTTCGACTCGCAGTTCAGCGTCCTCAACTGGATGCTGGTGCACGACCTGATGCCGGGTCCTGGCCACTTCTACCTCTACAAGCCGGTCAACTGGGTGCTCGGGGTGATCAACGACCTTCCCTGGGTCCACGTGGGAAAGATCGATCCCTTCAACCCACCGCAATGGCTCGGCCAGGCGACGCTGGCCAAGCTGTCGATCATCGCCGTCCAGGCCTGGCGGATCCTGCCTTTCGCCACAGTGATCTTCATCGCCGGCCTCGCCTCGATCCCGGCCGAGGTGGAGGATGCGGCGAGGATGGACGGCGCGACGGGCCTGCGGAAGTTCTGGTTCGTGACGCTGCCGCTCCAGATGCCGATCGCCCTCGTTACCCTGCTGTTCGGGATCGTCTTCACGGCAACGGACATGACCGTCGTCTTCGTGCTCACGAACGGGGGTCCGTTCAACAGCACGCAGGTCCTGACCACCTGGGCCTATCAGACGGGCATCGTCTCCAGCTCGCTCGGCCCGGGCGCGGCAGTCTCGCTCTACCTCTTGCCCGTGCTGGTGGTCGTCGCCGTGCTCATGCTCCGCTTTGCACGCAAGGTGGAGGTGACGTAGCCGTGACCTGGAGCGCCATCCGCTCGCGCGGCCCCGCCTACTTCATCGTCGGGCCGTTCGCGATCGTGCTCGCCTTCCCGTTCTACTGGATGCTGACGACCGCACTGAAGACGAACGGCGACCTCTACAACCCCGATCACGTTCCGTTCAAGTTCACGACGGTCAAGGACGACCCCGAGGGACACTCGCCGACCTTCAAGCACGTCAGCTTCATCTTCCACCACACCCACTACGTCCAGTGGCTCGAGAACACCGCGCTCGTGGGGGCGATCGTCGTCGGTGTCACGCTGCTGCTCGCCGTGCCCGCGGGCTACGCGCTCGCGCGCTTGTCCGGGCGCTGGGGCCAGAGTCTCGGCGTGGGCATCTTCCTGACCTACCTCGTTCCACCGACGCTGCTCTTCCTGCCGCTCTCACGCGTGATCTCGAAGCTGGGCCTCCAGGACCGGCTCTGGTCGCTCATCCTCGTCTACCCGTCTTTCACGGTCCCGTTCTCGATCTGGCTCCTGATGGGCTTCTTCAAGACGATCCCGCTCCAGCTGGAGGACGCGGCGCTCATCGACGGCTGCTCCCGGTTGAAAACGCTCTGGCGCGTGATCATCCCGATCTCCCTGCCGGGGATCCTCACCGTCGTGATCTTCTCGTTCTCGCTGTGCGTGAACGAGTTCGTCTACGCGATCACCTTCATCTCGGGCTCGACGCACCGCACGCTCTCGGCCGGCGTCCCGACCGACCTGATTCGCGGCGACGTCTTTTTCTGGCAGTCGCTGATGGCGGCGACGCTGATCCCGAGCATCCTGCTGGCCCTGCTCTACAACGTCTTCCTCAACCGGTTCATCGCAGGGTTCACGGGAGGGGCATTCAGGTAAGAACATGAGGGCGGTAAGCGAAAGGAGGGAGTGATGGCAGAGAACGATGGCGAGCTCGAGGAACTAGGGCTCACCGGCGGCCTCACGCGCCGCGAGGTGGTCCGTCGAGGGCTAGGCGGCTTCGTTGTCCTCTACGGCGGCGCCTTCGCCAAGGCCGCCGCGGCCGGGGTGCCGAAGTACCGGTACAAGGAGCTCAAGAACACGCTCCGGATCATGCAGTGGAGCCACTTCGTGCCGGCCTACGACGTCTGGTTCGACAACGTCTACACGAAGAACTGGGGCCAGAAGCACGACACCAACGTGACCGTCGATCACATCGCCCTGGCCCAGCTGCCGGCGCGGGCGGCGGCCGAAGTCGCGGCTCGCAGCGGCCATGACATCTTCGGCCACCTCTCGCCGCAGGCCGGGCTCGAGGATCACGTAGTCAACCACCGCGAGATCGTCGAGGAGGTCCAGCACAAGGTCGGGAAGGTCGGCAGGGTCGGGTACAAGAGCTGCTACAACCCAAAGACGAAGAAGTGGCACGGGTTCCCAGAGAACTTCGTCCCGGATCCGGTCCACTACCGTAGGGATCTCTTCGCGCAGGTCGGCGTCAAGTCGCCGAATACGTGGCACGATGTCCTGGTGGCGGCGCCGAAGCTGAAGGCGATCGGCCATCCGGTCGGGATCGGGATGTCGAACGAGCTCGACTCGAACATGGCCCTGATCGCCCTCCTGCAGTGCTTCGGTGGCTTCATCCAGGACGCTCACGCTCGCGTCACGATCAACAGCAAGGGCACCGTCGAGGCGCTCAAGTTCATGCAGTCGCTCTTCAGGCGCGGCATGACGAACGAGGTGTTCGCCTGGACGGCCGCCTCGAACAACCAGGGCTACCTGTCCGGGCGCCTGTCGCTGGCCCTGAACGCGATCTCGATCGTCCGGAGCGCCGAGAGCCAGAACCCCGCTCTGGCCAAGAACACCGCGCTCCTGCCGATCCCGAAGGGACCCGACCGCCGGCTGGGCCTCGAGCACGTGATGGGCGTGTACACGATCTGGAACTTCACGAGCAAGTCACAGCAGAAGCTCGCGAAACGATTCATTGCCGACCTCGAGATCCAGTACGCCGCGGCGTTCAAGAACAGCAAGTACTACAACTTCCCCGCCTTCCCGAACGCGGTCTACGAGTACCGGAAGCGGCTCGCCGCCGATCCACATACGCCCAAGGGCAAGTACAGGATCCTCGACACGATCGCGCGGAAGTACACGGCCAACATCGGCTACCCGGGCTTCTCGAACGCGGCCGTCGACGAGATCTTCAACACGTACCTGATCCCGCAGATGTTCGCCGAGGTCGCCCAGGGCAAACAGAAGCCGGCCGACGCCGCCCGAGCGGCGGAGCGTCAGATGAAAACCATCTTCGCCAAGTGGAGGAAGCGGAAGAAGATCTAGCTGGTTCCAACACGAAGGTCGTCACCCGCGTGAGGTGGAGCGGGGAGGGCCGCCGTGGGCAACCCTCCCCGCTCGAGTCTCTCTTTGTGCTCTCAGTAGCCGGCGCCGAATTCCGCGCGGGGCACTGTCGCGAGTACCTGCTGCTGGTAGTAGACGGGGCCGCCCTCGTCCGCGGTCACGTTCGAGGGGTAGTGGGTCGAGACCATGAGCGCGTAGATGTTTCCGGCCGAGATCGCGAGCCCGAAGTAGTCGCCGATGAAGCCGCGGCCGTTCGGGCAGGGATCCCTGGCTCCGGCGCACGGGTACTGCGAGAGCCCGCCGAGGTGCTGGCCCGGTTGCTCCGGGTCCCAGCTGAACTGCGAGATGCGGACGTTCGCGCCGATCGGCACAGCCCCGGTCGCGGTGCCGCTGTCCTTGTACGCCTGCAAGGACGTATCGATGCAGAAGTTCGTGCGCCCGACGTCGGCTGCCAGAATGCTCGGGTCGCTCGGGCACGCCCGGCGACGGTCGTAGAATGCCAACGCCACTGCGCCGTTCGGGCCGGCCGCGACCGACGGCTGGAACTGGTCCGTGGACATGCCAAGCGCGTCGACGTTGTCGTTGACCACGACCGGCGTCGACCAGGTGAAGCCCCCGTCCGTCGACTGGGTGAACTTCACATCCATCTGGCCGGTGAGCGCGTCCCAATCCTCGTAGGTGAGGTAGAGGTGGTTGGGATAGGTGGGGCTGGCCGCGAAGTTCTCGGCGATGCCGTCGCGGAAGCGGGTGTTCGGCAAGACCTCGCCCGGGACGATATTCACCGTCGTGATCGGCACGAACGGCGTGAACGTCCGAGCGTCGTCGCTCGACCGGGCGACGTAGATCGTCGAGCTCGTCCCATTCGGCGGGAACGAGACGACGGCGACGTAGACGTTCCCAGCGGCGTCGATCTCCGGATACACGAACGTAGCCCCCGCGCCGACCTGGGACGGCGGGCTGATCGTGACGCCCTTGTCGAAGGTCTGGCCGCGGTCACGGGAGACCGCCATCCGCACCTTGATTCCGCCGCCGGCCGAGGAGCCGTTGAAGACGGCCCAGGCGGCGTAGACGTGGTCCTGGAACCTGTTACCGAGGATGTGGTTGACCGCAACCCATTGCTTGTCCTCGACGTGCCCAGCCTGCTTGGCCGAAGCGTTGTTCGGCGGCTCGAGCGCCACGCCGCCGTTGCCCTTCACCCAGTGGCGTCCCATGTCGTCGCTGTAGGACATGTCGATCTCGCCGTCCGGATGGAGCTTCGTTGCGTCGAAGAACGAGTTGAACGGCAGCAACGTCTGGTAGACCCGGCCCTTCGTGTCGAAGTCGACGTTGGGGTCGGTCGTGTCGGTCCAGCTCGGCGGCATCGCCTGCGTCCCGGTCGAGACGCAGTCGTAGCCCTGAACCTGGTTGTTGCCGGAGGGCGTCCCGCCCAGGATCTGGTACGCCCCGAGATAGAACATGTAGAACGTCGAGTACTTGTCGAAGAAGAACTTCGACGAGCCGACGAGGTCCTCGGTGCCGGGCTTGACCGCGAGCCACGACTCGGAGTGGTTGGCGTTGAACGGGCCGAGACCGCACGTGCCGGCGAGCGGTACGCGCGAGCCCGGCGGCACTGGGTAGCCGCCCCCCGCCGTCGGCGAGCTGGCGACGACGTTCGAAAACGACACGCTCGTGGTCCAGAGGGAGCCGCCGGGCCGGCCAGCGCCGGGCGCGACGGCGAGCGCAAGCGCGGCGCCTCCAAGCACCGCGAGCGCCGTGAGAAATCGCGTCATTGGTCCTCCTCCCCTTTGCATCTCCCCTTGTCAACTCTCCTACCTGACCCTCGCCGCTCTCAAACACGGGCCCGGGGTTCAGACCGCCCGTGTTTGGGCCACGAATGGCCACGAATATCACGATCTCGCACGCGTGGCCGCGCGGCGGGAAGGGATCCCGCCGCGCGGCCAGCCACGCCGAGCTAGGGGGTGACCGGGTGCGTGCCCCAGTCGCCGCCGCCCTCGTCGAGATCAGGCGTATTCGTGACCTGGAAGAGGCCGGTGCCGTCCGCATTGACGGTATAGAGGTCGAAATGATCGTTCGGAATCAGGAAGTGGCGTTCGAACATGAGCTTCCGTCCATCCGGAGACCAGACTGGCTTCTGGCACCCGATCGACGCCGGGTCCGAGCGGAGACCGCCGCAACCGGGGACCGGGATCTGCCGAAGGCCGCTGCCGTCCGAGTGCACGACCCAGATCGAGCTCCGATAGTTGAAGTCCGGCACGTGGGCCGAGAACACGATCTCGTTCCCCTGCGGCGACCAGCTCCCGCTGCAGAAGTCCAAGAACATGCCCGGAGGCGTGATCTGGTGCAGGCCGTTGCCGTTGGTTTGCACGACGGAGAGCGGGCCGTTGCTGACGAGCAGACGATTTCCATTCGGCGCGTAGTCGGCAGGACAGTCGTCGTACTGAGCCGTGGTGACCCGTTGCAGGTCGCCGCCGTCCGAGGAGCGGAGGGTGTAGATGCCGTTGAGGCTCCCATCGATCTTGCCAAAGCCCTCGCAGGCGAGCCTCGCTCCGTCCGGCGACCAGGTCCCACAGAAAAGTGCCAAGTCGGGATAAATATCGAATGGCAGGCCGAGATCGGTGTACATGCCCGTGTCGAAGTTGACGTAGCCTCCGAATAGGGGGATGTTCGTGCCATCCGGTGACCACTGGCCGGCCTCGGCGTCGTTGGCCAGGAAGTGCATGTCGGTCCCGTCCGGATCGACGGTGTAGACCTGCTCCTGGCCGGTCGCCGAGTTATCGGCGTTGAAGACGATCTTTCCGTTGGTGCCGCCCGGCTTCGCGGCCGCGGGGAGCGCGATGACCACGGCGATCCCGGCGGCGAGAAGCGCGAACACGATCAGCTTGCGCATGGTTCCTCCTTTTTCGGTCGTCTGCGCCGTGTCTGATGCGGCGAGGTTGGGATCAGCCACTACCGAAGCGCTATCGACTCGTTACGGTCCCGGCGGAGTGCTCGAGTTCCGCATCCTCGGCCCGCTCGAGGTCGTCGGGGAGCACGGCCCCCTTCGACTGGGCGGACCAAAGCAGCGCGCGACCCTCGCGATCCTGCTCCTGAACGCAAACCGGATCGTCTCGGTCGACCGCCTTGCCGACGATCTCTATGCCGGGGCAGCTCCCGTCACTGCCGTGACGCAGGTGCAGCGGCAGATCTCCGAGCTGCGGAAGACGTTGGCCGCTGCGAACGTGATCGAGACGCGGCCGCCGGGTTACGTCCTTCGTCTCTCGCCTGAGCAGCTCGACCTGCACCGTTTCCAGCGCTCGGCGGAGGACGCGGGCAGGGCGCTTGGACAGGGCGAGGCGCAGTCGGCCGCGGATCTCCTACGGGAGGCGCTCGCTCTCTGGCGGGGAGCGCCCCTCGCGGACCTCGCGTATGAATCGTTCGCTCAGACCGCGATCGAGCGACTGGAGGAGATTCGGCTCGCGGCCCTGGAGCAGCGGATCGACGCCGACCTCGCGCTAGGCCGTCAGGCCGAGCTGGTCGGAGAGCTCGAACAGCTCGTCGCCGAGCATCCGCTGAAAGAGCGCCTTCGCGGGCAGCTGATGCTGGCGCTGTACCGGTCAGGGCGGCAGGTGGAGGCGCTCGATGTCTACCGAAGCACGCGGGCGGCACTGGTCGATGAGCTTGGCCTCGAGCCGGCTAGGGCGCTCCAGGAGCTCGAGCGCGCGATCCTGGCACAGGATCCTTCGCTCGAACTGGAGCGAGCCGGTGTCGCCGGTTCTTCCGCCGGCTCCGATCGGGCCGTCCTCGTTCTGCCGTTGCGGGAGAACAGGCTCGACGCGCTCCTCGCGATCGCCGAGCCGCTCGCTGTTCCCCCGACACGGGAACTCATCATCGCGCGTCTGCTCGCGGACGAGAGTGAGCTCGAGCGCGAATCGGCGGCCGTGAACGCGCGGCGCGCGTCGCTTCAGGTGAGCGCGCGGGCTGCGGTCTTCACGACAGGCGACCCGGCCGGGGAGGTCGTCCGACTCGTGACGGCCAATGACGTTGAGCTCGTGCTCTTGGATGCTCCAAGCGGCCTCGACGCTGACCGGCTTCCGAGCGATGTCGCTTCGATCCTCGAACACTCCCCCGCTGACGTCGGAGTGCTGAGTGGCTCGACGATTGATCTAGAGGTTGGAGCCGGCGTCTTCGTGCCCTTCGGCGGCGGCGAGCACGACTGGGCGGCGCTCGAGGTGGGAGCGTTGCTGGCATCCGCGCTGGGGGCTTCAGTGCGACTCATCGGCACGAAAGCAGATGCACGGCGCGGCCAGCGGGACGCGAGCCGTCTCCTGGCCGATGCCTCGCTGGCGGTGCAGCGGGCCATTGGAGTCGAGACCCGGCCGCTGCTCGCCGAGCCGAGCGAGGATGCACTCGTGGCGGCGGTCGGGGACGCGACGCTAGTGGTTGTGGGAATCTCGCCGCGCTGGCGACGGGAGGGAATCGGCGTAACCCGCCGCGCGCTCATGCGGCGCGCCGGCCCGCCGGTCATGCTCGTCCACCGCGGTCCCCGCCCAAGCGCACTCGCTCCGCGGGACGCCCGCACCCGCTTCAGCTGGACGATCGAGACCTAGCTCTTCTTGCAGAGCGCTCCGAGGTCGACGAACCCGTACTCAGCCTGGAAGACCTTACATCCGACCTTCGGTGAGAGGTACTCGGCCCACACATAGCTCCCGTACACGGCCAGCGGCGCCATGCGCATGAGCTTCGCGTCGATGCGCCGGAAGGCGACGAGGCGCGCGGGCCCCCGAAGCGCGTGCGCCCGCTCGAGGTCTCTGCCGAAGGCCGCCGAGCGCCACGGCCCCGGGCCGAGCGGCGAGCCGAACACACTCCTATCGAGGGCTTGGTCGAGGAACGTCGCGGGGTCGACTTCGTCGCCACCGATGGTCACGAAGAGCAGATCCGCGTGCTCGTACCGGCCCGGGCACTGTTGCGACTCGATCACGGATGCTGCGATCCCTATCCGTGCGAGATTCGAACTGACGATCGCGGCGAGCTTCGGCAGTCGCGCATCTCCGCAGATGGCGATCACGGCGTGCCGTGTCGGTCCGCCGGCAAGCTGACGAGCGATTGCGAAGTCCGGTCGGTCGAGGGGGTAGACACGCCCGGCCGGGAACCCCGGAACGGCAGGCGGCACGATCTGGTCGGCCGGCAAGTCGGCAAAGGCCGCCGCCAGGGCGCGACGGTCGAGCGCGTAGTTGACAGCGCGGCGCAGGCGGACGTCACGGAACAGCGGACGCCTGCTGTTGAAGACGATTGCGTCGACGAGGGGCGCGTCGTATTGGTAGTACTGCTGCTTGCCGACGCGGGCGGCAGCGCTCCGCGGACCTTCGCGCTGATCGAGCAACCCACCGATCTGCATGAGAGGCGTCGTATTGTCGAAGTCCTGCGGGAGGAGGTCGACGGCACCTGCATCGGCGAGCACGACGGCCTTCGGCGTCGGGGTGTCGTTCGTGTAGACGATTCTCTCGGCCCGCCGGGGCCGCTGCCCGGAGTAGTTGGGATTCCGCTTCAGCACCGTGCGGTCACTCTGGATCGACGAGATGTAGTAGGGGCCGGCGGACGCGATCGGATGCTCGGTGAATCCCCTAGCGTAAATCGGGACCGAGAGAGGCACCGGACAGAACGCGAACATCGATAGTCGGGTGAGGAAGTCTCCTGCCGGTTTGACGAGCGTGATCGCCAGCGAGTTCCCGTGGACGGCGATTCCAGAGATGTGCGCGGCCTTGCCTGCACGGTAGGCCGACACGCCTCGGATGTCCGAAGCCAGCCGCGGCCCGGCCGAGTAAACGTTCTTCGCCGAAAGTGACCGCTCGAGCGTGTGCTGGAACGTCCGTGCCGTCACCCCCTCGCCGGACGGAGGCGAGAAGCGGTAGCCGTGCCGGATGCGGAAGGTGTACGTGCGCCCGTCCGGCGAAACAGCGGGCATCGCGGCTGCGATCTCCGGGCGGAGCCGGGTTCCGTCAGCCCCGGCCGAGTCCGGGTAGTAGAAGAGGTTCGCGCACGTGGCGTACATCAATTGTTGGACGGATCCCTTTCCGCCCATTGGATCCGGGTCGACCGCCGTGTCGGTCGGGGTCGAGACCCTGAGTTCCTCGCCCTTGATCGGCGGGAGCGGCGTGGGCGCTGCAGCGGCGGCTATCCACACGAGGCCTGCGTGATAGATGGCAGCGGTTGGTCGCGCTTCGACACCGAGCTGCCGCCGAGCGCCAGAAACGTCGTCCAGCAGCGACACGCTCTCCGAAGCTGTGTTCGCGACCCACAGATGCCCGCCGCCGAACGAGACGCGTTCGGGATCAGCCCCAGTCGCGGGGCTAGCCTGGATGCCGAGGTCTTCCTCGCTCAGCTTGAACACAACGCCGTCCGGCAGGATCGGCGCCCAGACGGAGCCGCCTCCGACGGTGAGGTCGCTGAGCCAGCCATGCAGCTTCGCCTGGTGCGCGATCTTGTTGGCGAGGGGGTCGATCTTCCATACGCGGCCACTTCCGGGCTCCCCCGCCCAGATAGCTCCGTCTGCGAACACGAGCCAGCGGGAGGCCGCCGGGAACCGGTGCAAGACTCGTCCGGTTCTCGGGTCGGCTCGGACGACGGCGCCCCCGCGTGCCAGCCAGAGCGACCCGTCCGCGTAGACCGCTCCGCCCGCGTTCGCTCCGGTCGGGTCTCCGCGGACTTTGAACCGTCCTGCGATCTTGCCGGTGCGGGCGTCGATCCTGATGATCTCCTGCCCGGTGTCCTGCGGCACCCAGACCGAGTTGTCGCCGCTCGCGACGCCGGCGGGGACCCAGGGCAGCTGCCGAACAGCGGTGACCCTGCGCGTCGCGAGGTCGACGCGGACAAGGCTCTGGTTTGCGGTGGTCACCCAGGCGGACGCCTTCGAGAAGGTGATGCCGCCCACGCCGCTCGCGAAGCCGGCGCGCCGTGAGCTGACCCGGCCGACGATCTTCTGAGTCTTGGCATCGATCAGGTTCAGCGCGTCGGGCCTGAGCGAGACCGAGGGCGCCTTCGCCAGCGGCTGGATGCGTGCATGGGCGCTTCGCGATGCCAGGACGCCGCCGACGGCCGCCCCCGCCGCCGCGAGGACCGCCGCGCTTCCGAGCAGCAGCCGCCGACGGCGGAGCTTCCGACGCACGAACGTCCTTCCATGCAATGCCGCCCTAGCGGCCTCAGCCAGCTCGCCGCAGGTCGAGTAGCGCGCGTCCGGCGACTTTGCCAAAGCGGTCGCAAATACGCCGTCGAATGCGTCCGGGAGCTCCGGCCTGATATCGGACAGCCGCGGCGGCGGCTCGTTGAGGTGGGCGAAGACGACGGAGAGCTCGCTCTCGCGGTCGAACGGCCGCGCACCCGCCAGGCACTCGTAGAGGACGCACCCGAGCGAGTAGAGGTCGGCACGGCCGTCGATCGTGCCCCCCTCGATCTGCTCCGGCGGGACGTAGTCGATCGTGCCGACGAAGCCGCGCTCGCCGGTCAGGCTGCTGACCGAAGAGACGTGGCGGGCGAGGCCGAAGTCGCAAACGTAGGCGTGTTCGCCGTCGGACCCTTCCGTCACGAGGATGTTTCCCGGCTTCACGTCCCGGTGCACGAGGCCTGCGGCGTGCGCGGCATCGAGAGCGTCGGCGACTTGCTCGACGAGCTCTAGCGCACGCTCCGGCTCGAGTCGACCTTCACGGCGGAGCAGCTCGCGGAGATCCGAGCCCTCGACGTAAGCCATCGCCAGGTAGAGGGTTCCGCCCTCCTCGCCGGAAGCGAGGATCGGGACGATATGGGGATGGTCGAGGCTTGCTGCGAGCTCGGCCTCGCGGAGAAACCGGCGGCGGAAGCGTTCGTCCCGTGCCAAGTCCGGCGCGAGCAGCTTCAGCGCTACGCGTCGCCCGGTGCTCGTCTTGTCGGCCAAATAGACAGTGCCCATCGCCCCTTCCCCGAGGAGCGACTCCACGCGAAAGCCGGCGAGGAGAGCACCGGTCCGAATTTCAGGCCGCATCGCTTTTGATCAGCTTGACAAGCCGGCAGACCCATCTCAAGCGGATCCCGGCACCAGGTCACCCCTTCGAGAGGTGGTCGTCGCCTCCAATCTTCTTGGCCGGGGAGCCTGGGCGACCGCTCTGTTCGTGCGGCCGGACTCAGTGAGATCGCGAAAACTGGCTGTCGAATGAGTCTCGCCAAGACCGAAACCACCGGCGTTCTATTCACGTAGCTAATGGGGGAGAAGGGAAAGTTTCGCCAGCGAGAAGGGAGGATCATCGTGGTCCGAACAAGTCTCGGTCGCTGCGGCTTGGCGCTTGCGGTCGTCATTGGCGCCCTCATTGCGACGATGCCGCTTCAAGCCGCGGAGGACAACGCCTACACCGTCACGCCGCTCGTGTCCGACCAGCCCGGTGCGGCCCCCGTCGTTGACCCCAACCTGGTCAACGCATGGGGCCTCACGGCTTCCTCGACCAGCCCGTGGTGGGTCGCGGACAACGGGACCAGCAAGTCGACGCTCTACAACGGCAACACCGGCCAGCCGGTGCCGCTCGTCGTAAGCGTCGGCGTGGACAGCGGCCCGACCGGCGTTGTCTTCAACGGCGGCGCGGGTTTCGCGGTGACCAACGGAACTACCTCGGCGCCGGCCAGGTTCATCTTCGACAGCGAGGACGGCCTGATCCGCGGCTGGAACCCTGGGGTCGACCCGACGAATGCGGTCGTGGCCCCCGCCAATGCGGATCCGGACGCGATCTACAAGGGCCTTGCGATCACAGGTGGGATGCTCTACGCCAACGACTTCCACAACGGCGTCGTCGACGTCTTCGACGGTTCGTGGAACCTCGTCAACCAGTTCACCGATCCTGGGCTTCCCTCCGGCTACGCCCCGTTCGGGATCCAGGCGATCGGCTCACGGATCTTCGTCTCCTTCGCCAAGCAGGACACGGACGCGAAAGACGAGATCGCCGGGCAGGGTCTCGGCTTCGTCGACGTCTTCGACACGGCCGGGAACCTGGTCGCCCGCGTGGCGCAACACGGCCTGCTGAACGCCCCGTGGGGGCTCGCGCTTGCGCCTGCCGACTTCGGCCGCTTCAGCGGAGATCTCCTCGTCGGCAACTTCGGCGACGGCAAGATCAACGCGTTCGAGCAGCAGTCGAACGGGCGCTTCGGGTTCCGCGGCCAGTTGCGGAACGGCTCAGGTCATCCGATTGACATCGACGGCCTGTGGGCGCTCGAGTTCGGTAACGGTGCGAACGCCGGACCGATGAACACGCTGTTCTTCACGGCGGGCCCGGACGGCGAGTCGCACGGCCTCTTCGGCCGTATCACGGCGGGTTAGCCGGACGGCGAGCCGCCGCCCATTACGCGGTGAGAGAGACGGCGCGCCGCGCTCGTCTCTCTCACCTGCGGCTGCGCGCATCGCGCCGGTATAAAGCGATCCCTCGTGCGAGCCGATACGGGCGCTATGCGCCTTGCGGCCCTGATCGCGGTTGTTGTTGCGCTTGCGGCACCGAGCCTCGCTCAGGCGTGCTCGAAGGACGACGCGGTGTTCTACGAGACCTTTCTCGACACGTCCTGCCTGCAGCTCCCGCTCACCAACACCACGCTCGACGCCCTCGGTGGCCTGCGACTGACGACGAACGGCACTGCCGCGGTGACCGCCTGGGACACCGACCTGGACTTCGACAACGGGATCACCCACGAGAGCGTCGTCTTCGCTCCCGTCGGCGTCCGGACGCTCGCGCGGACGGGCATCGGTAGCGCCGGGGCGCTGACACTGCCCACGACGCTGCTCCCGCTTTTCCGTGACGCGGCGAGCCCGGTCGTTCGTCCAACCGCGGCGACGGTGCTCGACAACGACAACGTCGACGACCCGACCGTGGTCAAGGTCGGCGGGCAGTACCAGATGTGGTACTCGGGAACCGCCGAGGACGGAAGCGGCCCTGCGCTCTTCCTCGCCACCTCGAGCGACGGGACGATCTGGGCGCGCGCGAACGGCGGCAACCCCGTCCTGACCGGGACCGCCGGCGCCTTCGACCAGGACGGCGTCTTCGGCGCCGACGTCGTGTACGACCCGACGGACACGCTCGCTCCCTACAAGATGTGGTACTCCGGCAAGGCGGACGTTTTCGGCGGAATCGGCTATGCGACCTCGCTGGACGGCGTCGCTTGGACAAAGTACACGGGCTCGGAAACGACGCCCGTGGCCGTGCTGAATCATGGCCTCGCCGGCTCGGCGGACAGCTTCAGCGCCGCGGACCCGTCAGTGCTCAAAGACGGCTCGACCTGGAAGATGTGGTACACGGGCGACGATTCGAACAAGAAGCGAATCGCCTACGCGACCTCGACGGACGGCGTCAGCTGGGCCAAGGGTGGCAAGGTGCTCGCCCCCGAGGATCCCGGAGTCAGCGCGAACGTCCAGTTCGGCGCCTTCGCTCCCACCGTCTGGAAGACCGCCACCGGCTACAGCATGCTCCTGAGCGGCCGCAAGATCGTCGGCGGCGGCGTGTATCAGACGAAGATCCTCTCCTCGAGCTCGGCGGACGGGGTCTCCTGGTCGAATCCGAGTCCGGCCGTCAACCCGTCCGGGACGAACACCAACTTCGACTACTCGAACTTGAATGCGCCCGACCTGCTGTCGGACCCGGGCGCCGCGACCCCGTTCAAGCTCTACTACTCAGGCAACACGCTCGACGCGAACGGGAACTTCCACACGCGCATCGGTCTCGCGACCTCGAATAACGCCAGTTCCTTCAGCAAGGTCAACGGCGCGCAGGCCGGCGGCTCGGTGCTGGACGTCGGCACACTGGGGACGAGCTTCGACGCGAGGCAGACCTCCGGCCTCTCGGTCGCGGCGCCTGCGGGTGGCGCGCCGAAGTTCGCCGGGTTCTACTGGGGCACCCGAGGCAGTGACTTCAAGCCTCGCCTCGGCGAGGCGACCTCGTCCGACGGGAGTTCCTGGACGAAGATCCCGGTCACCGCGGGCGCGGGCGGAGCCGTCTTCGCCGACGCGGTCGGCAACACCTTCGACAAGGGCGGCGACCGCGATCCGAGCGTGCTCTACGACGCGGGTACCTACGACCTCTACTTCACGGGGATCGACGCGAACGGCGTCAGCACGATCGGGCTCACCTCGACCCCGGAGGTCGGTGGGACGAAACAGCCGAACAACGCCTCGTGGTCGGCCCGCAGCAACGTGCTCGGAGTCGGTTCCGGCTTCGACGCGAACGACACCGGCCATCCGTCCGTGATCAAGGACGGGACGAGCTACGTGTTGTACTACACGGGCACCGATGCCTCCGGCGTGATGCGGATCGGGCGCGCCACCGCAACCGCTGCCGGTGGCCCGTTCACGCGCGGCGCGAGCGCGGTGCTGGATCTCGGCGCAGCCGGGAGCTTCGACGCGACCGACGTCAAGGATCCGGTCGTCGAGAAGGTGGCTGCGAACGACTACCGCATGCTCTACACGGGTGTCGAGACCCTTGACGGCAAGACAATCGAGCGGATCGGCTACGCCACCTCGATGGACGGGGTCAGCTGGACGAAGCGCGGGGTCGTGCTCGACCCGAGCCAGAAGCCGTACGCCGACGACGAGGTGGGGGTCGAACCGACGGGCATGCTCGTCGACGGCGCGAGCCTGCACGTCTGGTCGAACGGCGTCGACGGCACCGGCCGCACACGCGGCGATCACCTGACGACCGCGTATCCGACGCCGGCGAGCGCTCAGCCGGGGATTCCGAGCGGCTGGGCGACGTACCAGCTCGGCAACTCCTCGACGAGCGTACGCGACTTCCGGCAGATCGCTCGCACCTCGAGCGGTAGCGGAGTGAAGCTCTGGATGAGCTTCCTGCAGCCCTACTCGTCGTCGGGCAACGAGTTCTGGTCGAACTACTTCCCGGTCACCGCGTCGAGCGCGACCGAGGCGCTGAACTTCCTGCTCACCGTGCGCGGCGTCCGCTGGCAGGCGCGGCTCTCGAACCCGGCCGGTTCGCCGTCTCTCGACAAGGTTGAACTGACCCACGCCCCGGTCAGCTTCTCGCCGAGCGGCAGCGCGGGCTCGATCACGATCACTCCCTCGGCCGGGCGCATCGTCAGTGCCTGGCGCTCGCTGACCGTCAACACGACGCTGTTCAGCCCGACAGGCGCCGGGACCGGGAGCGCGACAGCGCGGATGCTCGACGCTTCGACGGGCGTCCAGGTCGCCTCGACGCCGCTCAGTACCGGAGGGGACACCGTCCTCGACCTGAGCGGGATTCCCGTCGCCGCACATCAGGCCCTGCGCGCCGCGTTCGACCTCCAGTCGGCGAACGGACAGGCGACGCCTCGTATCAACTCGTTCAAGGTCCTCTACTCGAGCGCACCGCTTCCCCCGCCCGTGCTGACCCTCGCGACGACGACTCCGGGGGTCGTCTACGGACAGCCGGCAACACTCACGGGAACTCTCATGCAAAACGGAGTTCCCCTTGCGGGTCAGACGGTGACGGTCTTGGCCCAGCCGCTCGGGGCTGCGGGCTTCACCCCGGCCGGGACTGCGATCACCGACGGATCGGGCGCCTTCACCGCCGCTGTGAACCCCGACAAGCAGACGACCTACGAGGTCGGCTTCGCGGGTGTCACGAGCTCAACGGTCTCCGTCGCCGTGCAGCACCTCGTGACCCTGAACGTCGTCCGCAAGCGCGGCAAGGGCTACTTCCGCGGCCGCGTCGGGCCCAGCCACCCGGCAAGGCTCGTCGTCATCCAGCTGAAGAAGGGCTCGAGCTGGGTCACCTTCACGAAGGTCAAGACCTCGAGCCGCTCGACCTTCGCGGTCGTCAAGAAGCTCAAGATGCGCGCGAAATACCGATTCCGGGCCACGACCGCCGCCGATGCAGAGCACCTTGCCGGAACGAGCCCGATCGTCTACGTCGTCAAGCAGAAGGTCTCGCTGAAGGTGGTGCTCAAGGGCCGGAAGGCGATCCTCACCGGTACCGTCACTCCACCGCATCCCGGCAAGCCTTTCTCGATCAAGATGCTCGTCGGCACGAGCACAACCTGGGTAACGCTGGCGAACGGAAAGCTCTCGTCGAAGTCGACCTTCCGGCTCGTGCGAAAGCTCAAGCCCGGCTCCTACCAGCTCCGGGCCGAGACGCCTGACGATCGCGATCACTTCGGCGGTCAGAGCGCGGTCCGCAAGATCGTCGTTTCCTAGATGCCGCTCAGCGACGCAGCCCCGGGGCGAAAAGCACCTGCAAATCAGACCGTTCCGCGACGTGGCGGCGCTTAATCAAAGAGGCGAGGAGGATCGGTCCGGGCGATTGCGGCGGTCCGGTTGCGGACACCGAGTTTCGCGTAGACGTTCTGCAAATGTCTGCGGACGGTGCCTCGTGCGAGCGAGAGGGCTGAGGCAATCTGAGCGTTCGACATCCCGGTGCGGACGAGCGCGAGGATCTCGTGCTCCCGGCGTGTGAGGCGACCGTCCATCGCGCTCGTCTCGTTCGCGAGGAGCAGCGAAGGCCCAATCCGGTGAATGACGAGCCGGCGGCCGTCGCTCTCAACCGCGAGTGGTTCTGAAGTCTGGGTCAGCAAATCGCCCGCCGCGCCGCCTGTCGCGTGCTGCCGAAGCCAGGTGCCGACGGGCTCGGGAAGCGTGGCCCGTCGACGACCGCCGAAGAAGGCTGCGAGTAGCGACCAGGTCCGCTCGGTCGCAAACTCGACTTCGTTCTGTGGCCCGAGCACGAGCCAAGCGAGACCGGCCGCATCGGAGCCGGATGCAAGCGCCGCCACGAGTCGTCGTGTTCGAGGCGCCATCTGCAGCCGCACGAGATGCGGACGAAGCGGAGAGGAGAAGGGAATGAAGAGGATGATCGTTTCGATGCTTGCGGGGCTGGCGCTCTCCGCGGGGATCGGTGCTTCCACGGCGTCGGCGAATGCGGGTCCGGTTGCCGGATGCGCGAGTGGGTGGTTGCTCCTGCCGGACGTGTTTCCGGCGCAGGACGCGGTCGACGCGAAAGGGAACGGCGACGGGTACACGTGCGTCAAGGTTCTCTCTACGCCGGACCAGGCGCAGGCCCACTTCGTCATCAACGACAACGTCGTTCCGTTCTAGCGGCCCGCGACACCCATCGGGCGTAGCCGGCGGGCCGCTCGGCCATGGCGTTGGGGTAGGCGTCGGCGATCGAGCTGCCGGATTCCTCGCGGCGCTGGCCCGTCGCGGTTCGATGTCGCATGTCGGCTCATTTGCGACACCAGAACGACCGTCCGACGTGTCCGACATCTACGCGATCATCGAGCCCGACAACGGCTCTCGTTTCCGTTCTGGTGGGGCCTGGAGCTAACTTGGCCCAGAAGGTTCAGAATGTCGGCGAAGGGACCTCCCAAGGAGGACGGGTGAGCACCGTCACCATCGTCGTCGCCATCTGGCTCGTGCTCGTACTGGGCGCGCTCGCTGTCATAGTAGTCCGCCGGGAGCGGGTGCTCCACTGGATTACCGGGCTCGATTACGAGGTCCGGAACCGGTGGGATCTCGACGACGACGACGTCTGGGACGCGTTCCTCGCAGATCACCCCGAGCTCTCGCGGGACGACCCCGTGCCGAAGCCCTGAGCCGGTGGGCCATCGCGTGCCTGGGCGGTTGGTGCGCTTCTTCCCGGTAGTCGTCTTCCTCTCAGCGGCGTTCTCCGGCTGCGGCGGCGCACCGCCTGCAAGCAAGTCACTGGCCGACTGGCTTTCCGTCGATGCCCGGACGAAGACGGTCACGCTGCAGCTGCACGCCGAATACAGCGGTGCCTACGCCGGCTTCAACTTCAACGGCTACGGCAAGGGCCAGGTCCTCGTCGACGTTCCGCAGCGCTGGCGCGTGAACGTCCGCTGCGTGAACGACTCCTCGAGCCGGGAACATTCCTGCGCGATCGTCAATGGCCCGGGCGGGACGCTCGCGTTCCCGGGTGCCGCGACGCGGCCGCTGCCGCCGCACGGAACCGCGAGCTTCAGCTTTCGTCCGAGCAGCCCAGGCAGCTATCGGATCGCGTGCCTCGTCCCGGGCCACGAGGGCGCCGGCATGTGGGACGTCCTCGACGTGACCCCCCGCGGGAGGCCGTCCGTAGTGCTCCTGCGCCGACCGACGACGTCGTAGTCATCCGCGCCTAACGAATGACCAGCGACGCGGTAGGAGATGAGCTCGAACACGCCCGCCATCCCAGAACCCGGGTCACTTCCCTGGAGGTCGACCGGGGGCGGGTCGGCCGAATACCCGTCCTGGTCGTGCGGTGACAACGCCGAGCCGGAAGCTGCGGATCGCCTGCGCGACTTGCGCGCACCGATCAGGCTCGAGCAGCAGAGCCCCGCGCGCCTACTGCTCCGGCGCCTGCTCCGATAAGTACGGCGCCCTCAACCGTCGCTATTTGCGAAAATCTGCCCGTGAAGGTGCTGATCGACGGGCGGTCACGTCGACGCCGGAGACACACCAGAGAGATCGCGATGGCGCTGGTTCTGCTCGCACTCATCGGCCCGACGGTCCCGAGGCTCGTGGCGGGCGGCTGATGCGCGTGGCGACGCTTACCTTCCCCCACCCACATGGCGGCGACCTCGACTACGGGCTCTCGCAGTGCCGCGGCTTCACGGTCTTCCGCGGCGAGCGGCGGATCGGAGTCGTCGCCGACGTCCGCTTCGATTCGGACGCGCATCGGCCCGACGAGCTGCTCGTCAGGCGCGGTCGCCTGGCGA
>WNGJ01008980.1_pt1 | contig 21065 bp, 18 predicted proteins | sample 5400611 | NCBI WGS metagenome assembly WNGJ01 (sample SAMN13153375, study PRJNA577476) | soil metagenome | isolation source: 40 cm soil or saprolite under Garry oak tree replicate 1 | place: USA:California | collected 2016-06-15
CGAGACTTTGGGGAGCGCCCCTGGTCGGGCTGTCGCAGACCCTATACACTGACCTACATCACGTCCAGCGGCAATGTACTTTCCTGCTGCTTCGCGCCTTTCGGACATAAAAGCGCGCGGGAATACCAGCAAGAGCGGGCGCTGGGTAATATTTTTCAGGAGCCAATCGAGGCGATCTGGCATGGTGAGCGCTATGAGAGCTTTCGCCGCGCCTTCGAAAGCGATCACCCGGCGCGGCATTGTTCTCAATGCGGGGTCAATTGGAGCTATTGACCTTGAAAGCCAGCCTGCCAAGAGGGGCGCGACAAATCGGTCACCTACGCAGTGATGCTAGGAAGTACCCTTGGGAGGCTCAACCAGGAGCAACGCATTGTTGTCCTCATCCAGGATCATCATGTAGGTTCCCCAGGGCTGAGGATCGGGTTCCTGGGTGATGCGCACCCCTTTGGCTTTGAAATCGGCGTGAATTTTCATCCATCTTATAGAGAATGACTTCAGTGCGCGCCCCTTTTGGTGCGACGGCAATCCAGCGCGAGTCAGGTCCCATCGGTGAATCTTGATGCAATTCAAAGCCGAGCTTGTCGAGATAAAAGGCCTTGGCTTTATCCTGATCGTTGACGAAAATGCAGATCGTGGCTACCGCATCAATCATAAAATACCTCCTTCTTGGACGCGATAAATCGCGTCCCTACATTGTCATGCCAACCGTGTGCACTCTTATTCTACCATAACGCGGCATGAGGGCCCCTGGCTTCAGCTCTCATTGTGCCTAAGAAGTTGGGGCACTTCCCTAAGATCAATCGGCCTTATCTCCGCTATTCGAGATCCCTGTCGGCTGAGCTTCTTCTGGCTTGCCATTCAGCCTCTCACTTCTTACCTTTGAGCGTAAGTGCAGGTACAAGAGCAGGCCAAGCAGGAGGGCCTCGAAGGTGGCAGAACCACTTGCCGCCAGGGGAATGGCAAGAATGGCATTCGTGCCAACAAAGATTGTCAGGAAGTAAAGAATGAACGCGATGTGGATGGCGAGGTTGAAGATGTTGGCGAACAGCGGGGTACGCGCATCTCTGAGTGAATAGAATGTGCTTGCAATCAATCCTCCTGCGATCACTCCCGGCAATCCGATGGCGTACCCAATCAGCGCGAGCGATGTTAAGTTGGTGGAATGCCTGTTAAACGCGCCATGTTGAAAAATGAGGTGAATAATGGGTCTGCCCAGGAAACACAAGATAACCGCGGTAGGAATCCCTAAGAGAAGAGCAGCTCCGATAACTTTAAGAGCCAGGCGGCGCAGGCGTATAAAATTTCCGCGTGTTGCCAGTGCGGATAATTGCGGTAATGCAGCCTGAGCGGCGGCCTGAGCAAACAGGGCTACCGGCATGTAAAAGAGCATATAGGCGTTATGCTGCGCGGCCAGGCTTCCTTTATCTATCTGATAAGAGACGAAGGCGGTATCAATAATAAAAGCGGCGGAGCCAAGTGCAACCACTCCGGCATTTGGGCCGAGCAAACGCATCACCTGGCGCAAACCAGGGTCCTTGAGGTCCCACACGAAGAAGTAGCGCAAACCCTGCTTCACCAGTCCAGGAATCTGGACAGCGACCTGGCAGACGGCGGCCAGCAATACACCATAGGTGGGGCCGTAGATGCCAACCTTCGGGATAGCTAAAGTGACAAACAGGCCACCGATGAGTCCGATGTTATAGACAGATATTGAGAGGGCGGGTAGCAAGAATTGCCGTTTACTGCTCAGGACCGCAGTTGCAACGGTTCCAAGTCCCAGGATAAGGGGCTGTACGAGCATAATACGAGTGAGGGTGGTTGTCAGGGCCTGTTCAGCAGGATTATAGCCAGGCACCAGTATCTTGTTGACGAAGGCGGGCGCAAGAAACTCACCCGCCAGCAAGACGGCAACCAGGGCGACCAGCAGCACATTAAAGACCAGGCTGATCAGGCGCCATGCTTGCTGCCGGCCATGCTCTTTATCATAGGTGACAAAGACGGGAATTAAGGCATGGCTCAACGCGCCGCCCGCGATGAGGTTGAAGAGGAAATCGGGCAGGCGGAAAGCAGCATAGTAGGCGTTGGCTTCGGCATTAGTGCCAAAGAGGGCGTTGAACAAACTCTGGCGTATGACCCCCAGTCCACGAGACGCCAAATAGGCCAGCATGAGCAGGAATGCGGCCTCTGCTATACTAAAACGCCGCTGCCAGATGCCCTGAGTGAGTCGGAAATTTGCCAGGCGAAAGCGAAAGCGAAATATGCCTATGCCCACCTGCTGATCTTGAGCGATTCCTTCATCATCTAACAGGTCTTCCTCTTCAGGAGCGGGGGACATGGGTATAACTGGTTCTGGCTCAACTGTTGAAACAACCGTGGTTGATGTATATTCTGGGCGAATAGATTCTTGTGAAATGGCCTGCTTCTCCTCTCACCTTTTGCCCTGGTTCAATCGTTGCTCATTATAGCAGTTAACCGCAGTGCGGTCTGAGATTTGTGCAGAAAGTACTTTTTGTACTAACCAAAAGTTTTGCCCCGTATCCTTTATTAACGAATAGACATATATATCTTCACTTAGAAGCACTATGGTACCGGGAGAACGGCAAAACCTACTGTGCAAAGCATTCTCGCAGTGGATCATGTGGCATAGCATGCAAGAAGGGAACTCGTTGTCAAGCCGGGTTCAATACGATAAATTCGGATATGCCCGTGTTTATTTTGGTTGAGATGCGCGCGGCCATTATTAGCCTATTTGCGCTATCCTGTACCGTGCCGTGTAGTAAGCGGCGATATTTTCAGGTACATTGTCCTTGTGTACGAAACACATCTTTATTTTTCACCGTTGTAGAGCGAGGATGTAGCATGTTCACTTCACCCGACCCGCGTGTTACCAGGCCTTTGACAGGGAGTATTGAAACGCCACTGATTACAATAAAGCGGCCCGGCACGACTCAGACTTCACCACTCCCTACCCCGACCACTAGCACAAAAGTACCGATCGTTATTCCAGCGTCGAGCAGGCGCACCAAAACTTCGCCGCTGCCTGTTCCCGCACCGCGCAAACGCCGGTTTGTACTGCCTGGCGTGCTGGTTGGCGGCATACTTGTCGCAGTGCTGGCTTCGCTGTTTGTCGTTCCACTGGACAACAGCCAGCATTCAAGTACAATCGGGCAGTTGATCACCAACTTGTTTACGAACGCGCAGGGGGGTGTTATCAATACTCCATTACACGCTGTGACGCCTGTGGCGACAGCGATTACCAATGGTGATACGGGGGGATCATGCAGGGGAACCGATATCTGGAGTACGTGCGCGACCTTTATCACAGAGAGCGGGCTGCAAGGCACCGGGCAAATGCAACATCCCATCCAGGGAGCGATCATTACGCAGTATTTTGGTCATAGCGAGTACCAGCTCTGGTGTGGATGCTGGAGGCCGCATACGGGCATCGATTTAGCGGCGCCCTATGGGACACCGATTCTGGCAGCCGATACGGGGCAGGTGATCTGGGTAGGATGGGACTGGTCCGGGCTGGGCTGGGCGGTCAAAATCAATCAGGGTAATTACATCGCTACCATTTACGGGCATATGGATCATTATATTGTGAAGGTGGGGCAGAACGTGACCAGAGGGCAGGTGATTGGCTACGAGGGCAGCACCGGCGCTTCCACCGGCCCGCATGTGCACTTTATGGTGCTTGTGCATAATGTGTGGGTCAATCCATTGCTCTATGTACAGCTCCCATGAATCAAGAAAAGGCTGGCATTGAATACCAGCCTTTGCAAGATATGACATATCTACACTACTGAGCAGCGTGCTTTGGACGACGGCGGCTAATCGAACCACCTTTGCGCCCGGCAGCCTGGGCCTCTTCGCTTGTCCATTTGTGCGCGGTACCCATGGCATGAGCTGCTTTGCCACCTTTGCTGGCAATCTCACGCTTTTTCTCCGGGCTCATGGATGCAAAGCCACGTCCCCGACCTTTTTTCACCTGCATTTTTTGGTTCTCCTTATCTAATCCTTAGATAATAATGTTGCTGTACTACCATGAACGCGTTTGCATGGTTAAACTGTCTACACAGTTAAGGATAACAGCACAGTATGAGGATGCACAAGTCAACAATAAAAAACTCAGCATTTTCTAATGTTGTGCGAGCCAACCTTAACTCTTCCTTAGAGAGAAGTCAATAGAATGTTCCGAGAGAAGTTCTTTTTCGCCCGGTAGTAAGACTGGCAAGTGTATAGTTACCGTGGTACCTTCATCCTCCCGGCTGGTAAGTTCAATTTCTCCATCCATGGCTTCAACCAGTTGCCGGGTAATATATAGTCCTAGCCCGGCCCCCTGCACCTGGCTGGTGATGGGATGATCAAGACGGCTAAAAGGGAGAAAGAGTCGCGCGCGATGTTGTTCAGCAATGCCGATACCCTGGTCGCGCACGACGATCTGTATGAGAGAACGAGGGGCAAGATGTACCGGGCGGGCGTAAATTTCGATCAGACCTCCAGCAGGCGAATATTTCATAGCGTTATCCAGCAGGTTGTTCAGGATTTGTTGTAGTCGATGCGGATCAGCCCAGATGGGTGGAAGGTCCGGTGAGAGTTCACAGCGCAGGTGATGGCCTTCGAGCTGCTGCTCGTCGATGCGTTGCTGTGCCAGGCGTGCCGCTTGCTGGCACAGAGGGCCTACGTGTACCGAAGTGAAGCGCAGGGCTAGTTTGCCTGCCTGGATACGTGAGACATCCAGCAGATCACCGATCAGCACTTCCAGGTGTCTTGCCTGTTCTACAATGGTGTTCAAGTAGCGCTGTTGACGGGCCGGGGTCATTTCTACTGTACGATTATTCTCCTGGATTTGATCGCTTACACCATATACCTGTAACAGGCTGGCATAGCCTTTAATTGCCGTCAACGGCGCGCGCAGTTCATGGCTGACTATGGAGACAAATTCGTTCTTCAGTCCATCTAATGTTTGCTTGTACTCCAAAGAATGCGGGACCAGGGATGATGCATGATCCTGGTTGCCTGTTTCCGAGGTGGTTCCTGGGTAAGCATTAAGGGCAGGGCATAGAATCCGCACGGCTTTCTCAAAATCGAGCGCTATTGTCTGTAGATAATGATGCAGCAGGTGGTATTCGCCTTGAGAAAAGGCGCCTGCAGGGGCATTCACGAGTAAAAGGAAGGCGAGTATGCCCCCTGGACCTTCCACCGGAGCGATTGCGAGGCTCTGCGCAAGGTGTTGTTCATCGATGGCAATACGGCAATGATTGAGAGACTGCATTTGCCCACGTTGGCAGGCGCTATCACACACTGCGCGCACACATTCGTGATCCAGCAAGGCTTGCAGGTGTGGAGAGCCATAACAATGGTCGAAGTTCGCAGCCTGGAACCGTTCCAGGAGGGGATGGCGTAACGCTGCTTCAGGGCTGTCCAGCACCAGTAAAACGGCCTCGCAGCCAAGCAGATTCCGTACCTGGACAGTTAGCTGCTGAAAGTATAGCTGCGCTGACATAGTGTATTTCTCACGCCTCCCAACCGCATATAGACATAAGATTTGAGCTTCATTGTTAGTATAGACAGCCGTCCAACAAGCAAGGGGAGAATTACCCATCCTGGTGGATGTTAATATCCCCGCTTCCAGTATGTATAGTAAATGAAGCTCCAGGAGCAGTTCCCACCTGTCCCGTTATCGAGCCAGAATCATTCTGCTGCCCATTCAGGCCGGGAAAATCATCGGTATTGATCGAACCAGAATTCGTTGATCCATCAACGGAAAAATTGGAGCTACCTGGCAAGCCAATATCAACATTACCGCTATCAGCCTGAAATTGGTACGTCTGGCCTGCATTAACCGCACCGTTGAAGTGAATATTACCGGATGTCGTTGTGACATTTAATTGGCCATTTAATGTATCTTGATCCATCGAAATGTCACCCGACGTAGCGCTTATTGTAGAAGTACCACTAAACGTATCACCCGATGCCTGTATATTACCAGATTCTGTTGTTAACGATGCCTGGCCGTTAACCCCATCAACACTGATATCGCCCGAAGTCGTTTTGAGTTGAAGATTGGCCCCCTGGGGAACTGTGACATTAAAATCGACCTGTCGCGAAGAAAAAGCATTATTATTCCCTGTATCTACAGTGACATTGATGATATTGGCGTTCGCCGGGTCCTGGTTGACATTGACATGGATATTGCTCGGATTATCGAAGAAGCCGGTCTCTTTTGTTGCGTCAATGAGTACCGTGTTACCCGTACCATCTTGATGTACATGAATATTACCATTGTCCTCGCGTATAACGATGGTTGGAGTTCCATTTACATTGATAGAATGAGGATCGTCAAGAGTCTTCTGACCTATTCTTCCAAGCGCGCCAAATCCACCACCCATAAAGCTGAAAAAGAGTATGGCGAGAATAATCCAGAACCACAGGCCGCGCCCTCTTCGCCGGTATGCTCGCCTGTACTGATAGCGCTCACCTGGCTGTGCCGACATCGTGCCAGCATAAGGCGGAAGACCCGCGTAGGCTCCCTGTTGTTCGGAAGGAATCTCCCTTACGGGCTGCTGTGGTTGCTCGCGGACATCTTCATTGATTGGCCGAGGAGTATATGCTTCTGGCGTTTGCGTACTCATTTTCTTCTGTAATGGCTGCGTTGGTTTCCAATCGGGGTCCGCGAACTGCATTTCCTGGTCACTCATGCATAACTCCATTCATCCCTTTGCTTCACTCATAATACCTTATGATTTACGCATGATAGGTAGGTAAAGTTACATATTTCATGATCGCATACTTGACCATATGAGCAGAGAACGTTACAATGTCCCAGTAACGCTCCGCGTATCTTTTTCCGTACACCTATGTAGAGAGTGTTCATAGGATCATCAAAGCAAAAGGATAGAAAATAGCATGTCCGATACAAGCCTCGAACAAACCGAACCTACCCCCCCTATCGAGAATCAATCGTCAGAGCAAGGAGGATTTGGGGTGATGGAAGTGACGGAAACCGCTGCGGTGTCCGCGCCCGTGCTACCCACGACTGTCACACCGGTTCCACCTGCCGCGTTCAAACAGCCAAACCGCACGGGTACGGTCGAGCATCTCGCGGCGCGCCGCAGCGTCACGCCATTGAACGCTGAAGAGCCAGAAGTCAAGCAGCGATTAAGCGACTTGCGCGCGGAGCTCACCACACTGGTCACCGATTTACGTTGGGGCGGATATTCGGTACAGGCGACCGTCGAACAGCTTATTCCTATGCTCTCGGTACCTATGCGTCCTGCCAACGACGCTGCAGGCTACGCCGGGGCGTCTGGCTCCGCTCAGGCAGGACGAGAGGAGCATGTAGGCTCACTGCAACAGTGGATACCTGTATTGATTCCTACTATTCTGGAGATTGACCGGGCTGGTAACCTGGTACCTGCATGGTTAAAACTGGTTGAAGAGGATGATCCCGGCGATTTACCGGCGGATGCCAATCCCGCCGATACGACGATTGGGCGAGCGCGCCGCGTTGCAATGCTGATGCTGGGCTATTACAAATCGCCGGAACTTTCGATAGTGCTAAGCAAGCTGGCAACCGATCCTTCTTCTTCGCTGTATGCAACCCAATCACTGGTGAAACAGGGAACCGTAGCTGCACTGCAAGCATTAGTTAGCTCGCTGAAAGATGCCAGGGGTTGGGCGAAAGTAGATGTGATCGATGCCTTTGCCGCTTTAAATCAAGCGCGTTTCTACGAAATCATGCTGGCAAGCGGGCTTGATAATGCGACAGGACTGGAAAGTTATGTCGTGGCCCCATTGTATCGTACACTTCCGCTTGAGACCTACCTGCGAGGTGGCAAAACGATTGTCCCACGCTTGAGCCAGCAGGCAGCGCTGGTATTCGCGCAGGTGTTGCAGGATCACACACATTCCACGAACAATACTACGCTGCCCGTCGTTTTTGAACGCGACCTGCCCATCATGGCTGCCGCGCTCTTTGAGGGTGCAAAGCAGTCCCCCGATTGGCGCAATGCGCTCGCGCTCCATCGTCTTGGGCTATTCCTGGGTCGCTACTGGGGCGATATTTCACGCGGCTCGCAACAAGACCCGCGTATCACGTTGCCAGTCTATGCCTGCCTGCCAATGATGCCAGACATCGAGCGCTGGATGAACGGCCCGGGTCGAAATGCGCTCCTGGAAGGACTGGCAAACGAGGAAGAGGCATTCGGGCCATGCTTGAAGGTGTTGAAAGAATTACGTGAGACTCGGGCCTCGGCTGTGCTGCTGGCACGGCTGGATAGCGTGACCGCCATCACTGACCGTGAGCACGCGGTGCGCCTGGGGCAAATCTGCGACACGCTGGTTCAACTGGGCGAGTACCGCGTGGTGGGTGCGATGCTCCAACTGGTGAACCGGGTGATACCTGTCAACGCACGGGCGGCTCGCGCCAGGCGCGCTGATAATCTCCCGGCGAGTGATCCCGATATTCCAGCCAGCATCGTCTACGCGGCGGCCATTCGTACCTGCGCACAATTCAATGATCGCGACGCGCTCGAGCTGGTGATACACGCAGCCAGGGACTTTGACCCATATGTGCGCACCCAGGCGCTCGAGGCGCTGAAGAGTCTCGACCCACTTGGTGAAGACCCACGCAGCCGCACAGTTGTCCGCGAATCCCTGAATGACCCGCGTGATACAGTTGTGCGCGTTGCCTGCCAACTCGCCGCACAATATCGAGATATCGAATCAGTTCCCTGGCTTGAGCGACTCGCCGAGACTCGCCCAGAATTGGGACCTTCCGTGCAGAATGCGCTGCGCCAATTGAGGTGACAAACCAGTTTCTCTGCCCCCTGTATACTGTAAATAGGGAATGAACTACTCGAGCGTTTGAGAGTAACGCTATGTTCATTTCCATAGGTTACAATTCGCTTCTGATGAGGGAAATACAGAGAATGAATATGCTGGTGGGGAAAACTCTCGGTGGGTACCGTTTGCTGCGGCTCATTGAAAGTGGTGGGATGGGTGATATTTATTTAGCGCAGCACGCACGCATCGGGCGGAAAGTCGCCATTAAAGTTGTTTCTGGAGACCTGCGGGCAATTCCAAATACACCGGAGGGGAAGCAGGCTGCAACGCGCTTTGAACGAGAGGCGCGCGCCGTCGCGGAATTGGAACACGAATATATCCTGCCGCTGTACCATTTCGGTGATGAACTGTTAGAGCCTGGCAGTCCATCTATTACTTATCTCGTCATGCCCTACCTGGCTGAGGGTTCACTATGGAACTGGCTGCAAAAACGCACGCAGCAATTTGGATTTGCCTGGCCCATTGCAGCGGAAGAGGCCAGTTACTATCTTTTACAAGCGGCAGCGGGCCTGCAATGCGCGCACGATCATGGCATTATTCACCGCGATATTAAACCAACCAATTTCTTGATACGCGTCGAGCGCATGCCGTTCAAAGAAGGAAAAGACGGGGCGCATGCGCATCTTGCTAAAATCTTCCCTCATGGCAGACCGCATCTCTTGTTGGCCGACTTCGGCCTGGCAGCCTTTTATCGCAATGGGCGTTCGCTGCATCGATCAGTTGGAACGCCATTATATATGGCCCCCGAACAATTTGACGATCCCGCGCTGGCATCTTCCGTGCAAGTGGGGCCGGCCGCGGATCAATACGCGCTGGCTGTGATGATCTATCAACTGGTGACCGGTCGGGCTGTATTCGAGGGAACAGCCAGCCAGTTACTTCATCACCACCACAACACGTCCCCAACACCGCCCAGCGTCTATAATCCCCTGCTGCCTTCTGAACTGGACGAGGTATTTCTAAAAGCGCTAGCCAAGAAACCTGAACAGCGCTATCCAACTATCCTGGCATTCGCACAGGATTTCGAAGCCACGTTACAAAAACTGCGCAGTGCGCGACTGGTCAACAATCTGGAAACGGGAAATAGAAACCGGCCAAAGGGGGCACTGGGAGTGGAGGCGCAAAAACCCGTTCCGCTTGCCATACGGCAGGAACGCGGAAACCTGGCTATGCCTTTGCCCAGAGTCGGTAACATGGTTCCACTCCCGGTGCCACCGCAGGTGCCACGCACGCCACAACCCGCGCTGTTCGATGCTGCGCCTCGCATTGCCACATTGGATGCGAACAAAACACAGACGCCATTACCACTCGAAGAAAAACAGCCATTTCAAGGTGGCAAGGATAGTCGGCTGACTGCACCAACTATAATGATACCACCGGTACGGCGCAAGGCAACATCGACCGGCCTTGCGCCAACGGTCAATATCATGCTCATTGGACACCAGGTTATTAACGGCGGAGGATGGATGTAGGGACGCGATTTATCGCGTCCAGGTTCCGGCTCAAGGTGCGCCAAGGCCTGGACGCGATAAATCGCGTCCCTACATTTTGATCCCTGATTAAATTTTTAAGGTTCACCATTGCGCCCAATGAGCGTCGAGATAAGGTCATTATGGCACTGACGGGCTGCTATCCCTCCGGTACAGGCACGATAGGCAGCACGATATAGGAAGCGTGTTCAGGGTCGTGCAGGATGGTCTGGTGCGCTACGACCATATCTGTATCAGCTCCGGGATTGCGGTCCCAGCGCGGGAAATTGCTGCTGGTCACGTCCAGGCGCATGCGGTGTCCGGCCTTGAAGACATTGCTGGTGGCCCACAGGTCGATTTCATATTCGTAGACCTTACCTGGCTCGATCAGTGAAGGAGTTTCCCCCCGCTCAAAATGGCGATAGCGGGCGCGAATGATGCCATCGGTCAAGTTCTGCGCGTAACCATCATCGTGCACATCCACCAGGCGGGCCACAAAGTCGGTATCGGGCGCGCTTGAAACCGCCCACAGATGGACTTTGATAGGGCCTGTGACCTCCAGGTCTTCTTTCAATTCCCCAGAGGTATACACCAGCACATCTTCGCGGCTCTCGGTTGCTCGCTGATCGAAAGGGCCAGGAGGGTACTCCGGTGATAAAAGCAGCGCGCCGCCGCGAGTAATCACCGGATTGTTGGGATCATAGCCGTACTTGTCGGATGCCGGTTCATCGTTATCGGGCAGGTCGGTCGTCAGGTATCCATTGCCATGCAGCGAGTTTGCGCCCCCATTGCTATGCAGGTAGTAGCGGGTGTTCACAGCGCGGGCGAGCGGCCACTCTTGCTCATCGCGCCAGGCATTCGCTCCCATGACGAACAACTTGATGGGCGCTTCTTTCAGCATACCGGTATCGATGCCTTTGAGCCAGTGATCGAACCAGCGCACCTGCAAACTCGTAAAATCGATTTGCAGGTCTATAAAGGCGGCGCTTGACCCGAAGCCAAAGTTCAATTCGCCAATGGGATTGGTGACATGCCCATGTGTCCAGGGACCAATAACGAGCTTACTCTGGCGAGCTTCGGGCGTGGAGCCGTGTTCGCGCATGGTGGTGAAATTGGTGATGGTATCCTGCAAGAAGATATCGTACCAACCACCGGCATTGAGTGTGGGAACGGTGACTTGCTCATGTTTTCCTACAATGGTCATCGGCTCTATGAGCTCGTGAGTACGATCCATTGGGCTGGAAAAATTCTGGAAGAAGGAAGGAGCCACATTATGCCGTTGCAATGGACCAAATTCATTCAGTGGCAGCGACCAGTAGCCCAGCTTGCCCAGCGCGTCCATTTCTTTCGCCAACATGTAAATAGCGCGCCCCATTGCCTGTGGATCATCGCTATGACGACGCATCAGCACATCCAACCCCATCATGAGCTGCCAGTTACCTGAAGTGCCTAGTTCCAACGCTCCACCGCGAAAGATCACGCCGTTTAATGGGTCATTCCACGTCTGAAACGGAACCATCGCTTTGAGCACCGGTGGATGGTGGACGGCAGTCGCCCACTGAGTGAAGCCAAAATAGGAGATGCCGTACATGCCGACGCTTCCATTGCTGTAGGGTAACTGCGCCGCCCATTCGATGGTATCGACACCATCCAACGCTTCGTTGACAAATGGTACCCATTCCCCTTCTGATGTCAAACGGCCACGAGTATCCTGCACAATGACAACGTAGCCACGCCGTGCCACTTGTATGGGGTCCATCACAGAAGTTCCCCAAGGAAAATCCTTGCCATATGGAAGGCGTGTTAGCAAGACAGGCCATTTGCCCTCGCCTGCTGGGCGATAAATGTTGGCGCGCAGCGTGGTGCCATCGCGCATTCTGGCCGGCACATCGAAATCGACGATAGTCTGTTGACCCATTTGCATTGCCATGATTTGAGGCACTCTCCTTCTCAGGTGTTAACGACAGTATTGAACCCGCCAAATATGTGATAGGGCTTCATAATACAATTTCCGCCAGGGACAGCGCAATGTTGAGTTCAAAGCGTGCTTCATTTCTGCTTGACACTTCCAAGCAGCATTGGCTATACTCACTCCATGCATGGAACGCTATTCCATTGCGTAGAACACCCAGACGGAAAACCAGGACGGGGAAGAATCATGCGGCACGGAGAACCACAGGAAGGCGAAAAAACGGTTCAGATTGTGCATCGTATTGCGAGTGTGCTGCGCGCCTTCGGCAAGCAGGGGCTACTTGGCATTACCGATCTCTCCAGTGTGACCGGGTTGCCCAAATCCACCACGCACCGGCTGGTGACGGCTCTGGTAAACGAAGGATTACTGGTGCAGGATGAGGACAGTCATAAATACGCTTTGAGCCTGCACGTGACGGCACTGGGAGCCAGTATCCTCAATTCCCACGCGGTGCGTAAAACCGCCAGGCCTATCCTGATGGAATTGCGTGATCAAACACGCGAGTCGGTACACCTGGCAGTACTGGAAGGCCTGGAAGCGGTCATTATCGATACCGAAGATTCCTATTTTTTTGTGCGAGCCGTGAATGTACCTGGCCAGCATCTCCCGGCGCACGCCGTCTCCACGGGGAAAGTCTTGCTGGCTTATCAATGGGAAACGCGCCTGCGCGAGATACTGGCGCATACGACCTTGACGCGCTATACCGACAACACAATTACCGATCCGCGCCTCTTATTAGAAGAACTGCGCATGGTTCGTCAACGTGGGTACGCCATCTCGCAAAGCGAATTAGAAGAGGGCATCGACGCGGTAGCTGCTCCTATTTTCGATCATCTTGGCACCGTCGTTGCCGCCGTTTCTATCGGTGGGCCAAGCGAACGCTGCCGCCCCAAACAAGGCGAGCTAATCGGGGCTGTGACTCGCGCCGGGCAGCAGATATCGCAAACGCTGCGCTATGTAGGCTGGCATTAGGTGATGCTATGAGCAAGCAGGACAAAATGCAGCTACCATTAGTAGCAGTCAAAGGCGCTGGCGATCTTGCTACAGGCGTCATCCACCGCCTGACACAAGCGGGCTTTGCAGTGATGGCAACCGAGCTACCACAACCAACTGTGCTGCGCCGCACCGTCGCTTTTGCCGAGGCGGTCACACAGGGTCAGATGACGGTTGAGGGTATTACCGCTTGCCGTGCCGATTCCATAGACGCAATACAAAGCGCATTCGCGCGGGGACAGGTGCCTGTCGTGGTTGATCCCGCTGGGGCATTCCTTAAAGAGATGCAACCCGGCGTGCTGGTTGAAGCGACTCTCTCGAAGCGTAATAGCGGGATAACCATGCATGATGCGCCAATTGTGATCGCGCTTGGTCCAGGCTATGAGGCAGGAAAAGATGTGCACGCGGTTATAGAGACGAATCGCGGGCACAACCTGGGGCGTGTCTATCTGCAGGGCTGCGCAGAACCAAATACGGGCGTACCCGGTACGATTGGCGGGTATACTGGGGAACGGTTACTGCGCGCCCCCTGCGCTGGCACGCTTTATGGACTGCGCAAGATCGGAGACCAGGTACAGGCTGGCGAGACGGTTGCGGTGGTGAAGTTTGACGTGGAAGCCACACCTGTTATCGCGGCTATCTCCGGCATACTACGCGGGTTGGTGCGCGACGGTCTCCCGGTACATGCTGGCATGAAGGTGGGAGATATCGACCCACGCGCTAAGCGCGAACACTGTTTCACGATATCGGATAAGTCACGCGCAATTGCCGGTGGGGTGTTGGAGGCGGTGATGTATTTTCTCAATTTGAGTAAACATGATATGATTATCAAAAAGCAGGAAGACGATACATAATTACCATGCTCAACATCACCGCGTATCATAGCCCCGACACCATCAGCGAAGCTGTAATGTTGCTGGCAGAAGAAGATTGCACCGTAATCGCCGGAGGCACCGATCTGCTGGTCAACCCGCGCTACATGGTTGGGGTGCGCGAAGTCGTAGATATTCGCGAGCTAGAGTTAGACTACATCCACATCGAAAGTGGCTGGTTATCTGTAGGCGCGGGAACGACTATGCGCACCGTCGCGCGGCATCCAGAGATACAGGCGCTTGCTGATGGTATCCTGGCACGCGGCGCGGCGGTTTGCGGCTCACCCAATATTCGCAATATGGCAACCTTAGCCGGCAATGTTGCTTCCGCTCTTCCATCTGCCGATACACCTCCATCATTACTGGCACTCGAGGCGCATGTCGTCCTGGTAGGGAGAAAAGGCGAGCGTATAGTGCCCCTGGAACAGTTCTTTGTCGGACCAGGGAAGAGTGTGCGGAAGTGTGAACTGATACGTGAATTGCGTATTCCCGTGGCTAATTCAGTCAGCAAGCACGGCGGTTTTTACAAGATTGGGCGCACGGCTGAAGATATTTCCATTGTCAACGCGGCTGCGATGCTCGTGATAGACAAGGGGAGGGTTGTTGATGCACGGCTGGTTATGGGAGCGGTTGCACCTGTTCCCCTGCGTGTCGTGCGTGCGGAGGAGGCGCTCAAGGGACAGCCAGCGACGGAAGAAAATTTCGAGCGCGTGGGAGCAATAGTGCGCGAGGAAGTGCGGCCAATCAGCGATCACCGCGCCTCAGCCGATTATCGACGGCGTATGAGCGGGGTGGCGGCCCTACGAGCATTGCGACAGGCGGCAGGATTGGTTCCGCATGGAGAGGAATGGCATCATGCGTGAGATAGAGATTAGCTTGAAAGTCAATGGGCGCGCGGTAACGTGGCGTACTTCGCCCGGCGAGACGCTGCTCGAGGCGCTTCACGCGCATCATCTAAAGGGAACAAAGTTGATTTGCGGCACGGGGGATTGCTGCGGCTGCGGTGTGATGCTGAATGGTCACTCCATCAACGCCTGTTGTATGTTGGTGGCCCAGGCCGAGGACGCCGAACTGCTGACTATCGAGGGACTCTCCCAGGATGGTAAACTGCACCCAATCCAGGAGGCTTTTGCTGAAGAAGGCGCAGCTCAATGCGGCTACTGCACCCCCGGCTTTATTATGAGAACCTATGCCTTTTTGCAAGAGAATCCGCAGCCTACAGAAGAGGATGTAAAGGCTGCGTTGGCTGGTAATATTTGCAGGTGTACAGGGTATGTGAAACCGGTGGCGGCGGTACTGAAAGCTGCGGAGATGATGCGGTCGTAGAGTGCACTTGTGTCCAGGATAGAAGCATGGTATGATTTTGGCAGTAAAGTGGAAAGGGCAAGCTATGAATTGAAAGTTCGAGATGTCATCAAGATAATCGAAGCTGATGGTTGGTACCAGGTTAGCATGGAAGGGGATCATCGGCAATACAAGCATCCAATAAAGCGAGGGCGTGTGACCATCGCTGGACATCCTAGCAAAGAAGTCCCTCCAGGTACCTTAGCAAGTATTTTCAAGCAGGCCCAGATCGTAAGGAGGAAATAAGATGTATCGCTTTCTTGTCATCATTGAAAAAGGAAACGAAAATTACGGTGCCTATTCTCCTGATTTACCTGGGTGCGTAGCAGTAGGAGACACGGTGGAGGAAGTTGAAAAGAATATGCGCGAGGCGATTGCAATGCATCTACGAGGGATGATTGAGGATCACGAACCAATTCCCACGCCGCAAACTACTGCAAAATATGTGGATATCTCTTTTTCCGATCCGGCAGCCTGATTAGCTTCAGAAAATATTCTCATGGACAACGAAGACTATGAACCCGGCGCAGGCAATATCCCAGATACGGCTCACCAGTTGGCGCGGCAGGCGGCGCGCACGCGAGTGGTTGGACAGAAGGAGCGGCGTGTCGATGCGCGTCCGCTTGTTACAGGCGCGCCTGTTTACGCGGCGGAATTTGAACAGCCCAATATGCTCCACGCGCGTATCCTGCACTCTCCGCACGCGCACGCCAATATTCGCTCAATCGACACAAGCAAAGCAGTAGCCCTGCCGGGGGTTTATGCTGTTCTGACGTATGAAGACCTGCCGCGTGTGGCGCACAGCACCGCGGGCCAGCCGTATCCTGAACCCTCTCCTTATGATACGTACTTGCTCGATGCGCACGTACGCTATGTTGGCGACTGGGTGGCTTTTGTGGCCGCCGAGGCACCCGCCATCGCGGAGGAGGCCCTCAAGCTGATCGAGGTAGATTACGAAGTTTTGCCCGCCGTATTTGACCCGCTCGCAGCGATGCAAGAAGGCGCGCCGCAGCTGCACGAGCCTGATGTTACCCACCCCAATCATGGAAAACACCTGGGCGATATTTATGATGCGGCGCACAACATCGCCGCGCACGAAGTCATTACGCATGGCGATTTTGATGCTGCTATGCATGAAGCCGATCTCATCGTCGAGGGTGAATACCGCGTTCCGTATATTTCGCACGCGGTATTGGAGCCCCATGTGTGCGTGGCTTACCTCGATGGCTATGATCGCCTGATCGTGGTCAGCAGCACGCAGGTTCCCTATCATACACGCCGCCAACTGGCAGCCGTGCTGCAACTGCCCATTTCACGGGTGCGCGTGGTCAAGCCGCGTGTAGGTGGAGGTTTTGGCAGCAAGCAAGAAATGCTGCTGGAACCGGTGGCCGCAGTTCTAGCCATGAAGACACGCCAACCCGTGCGCATCGAATATAGCCGCCAGGAGGAGTTTACCGCCGGGCGTTTCCGGCATCCCATGATTATCCGCATGCGCAGCGGGGTGAAACGCGATGGTACCTTAGTAGCGATCTCCATGCATTCGATAGGCAACGCGGGAGCGTATGGAACGCATAGCCTGACCGTCACACGCAGCACGGGCCATAAGACGCTGTGCCTGTATCGCGCCCAGGCCTATCGCTTCCAGGCGGACGCCGCCTATACGAACTTGCCCATCACCGGCGCGATGCGTGGCTACGGCGCGCCTCAAGGTTTTTTCGCGCTGGAATCACATATCGATGAAATCGCGCACCGGCTTGGCATGGATCCGCTGGCATTGCGGCGCAAGAATCATGTGCAGAAGGGCGACTGGGACCCGATCGAGGGAGAAGAAATCGATGGCGTATGGCACTCGAAGCGGCACTTTCGCTCGTGTGGGCTGCCGCAGTGTCTTGAGAAAGGCGCGGCAGCGATGAACTGGTATGGGCCATTTGATCGGGGCGACGGCAAGCCGATACGGCGCGGACGCGGCATGGCGACGGCCATGCAGGGGAGTGGAGTCGCGAGTTTTGAGCTGGGTGGCGCGTCGATCAAGCTGAATGAAGATGGCTCGTTCAATGTGATGACGGGTGCGACCGATATCGGGCAGGGCAGCGATACGGTCATGGCGCAGATCGCGGCTGAGGCCCTGGGCGTAGGCATGGAGAAGATTGTCCTGCATTCCGTCGACACCGACTCCAGCGTATTTGACTACGGCTCCTATGCATCCAGCACGACCTATATCAGCGGAGGTGGCGTCAAGGTCGCGGCAGAGCGCGTGCGACAACAGATACTGGAGGTGGCGGGTGATATGCTGGATTGCGCGCCCGAAGATATGTCGATTATCGATGGGGTGCTGCATACTCCACGCGGACCCAGTCATCTCACGGTAGCCGATATCGCTAACGAGACCCTCTACGGCAGACACCGCCAGCAAATTATGGCAAAGGGCGACTTCTGGACGGATGATTCACCTGCTCCATTTTATGCGCAGTTTGTGGAAGTCGAGATTGATACAGAAACAGGCCAGCTACGTGTTACCAGGGCGGTGAACGCGCTGGACCTGGGGAAGGCCATCAATCCAACGCTGGCGACCGGACAGGTTGAGGGGGCTGTGACAATGGCGCTGGGTTACGCGCTCAGTGAAGAAGTGAAATTTGATGAGCAGGGCAGGGTACGCAATCCAGGGTTCGTGGATTACAAGGTGATGTCAACGCTCGATATGCCGAAAATGACAACCTTCCTGGTAGAAGATACCGAGTATACCGGGCCATTTGGCGCAAAATCCGCCGGTGAGGTGCCTACTAATGGGATGGCTCCGGCAATTGCCAACGCGGTCTATGACGCATTGGGTATACGTATACGCGGCCTGCCTATTACAGCAGAAAAAATTTTGCAAGCGTTAGATGAGCAAATGCAGTAAAATATATTATATTATAGCAAAGCGGTATAGAACTGAGGATGATACATGGCATTAGAGCCGCCAGAACACGCAACAACCGCCTATCTTGTCATTCAAGAGAGCGTGCAGCAGGCAGGTAAACGAGTGGAACTCTGGAAGGATTGCACGACCATTGGTCGCAGTCTTGATTGTGACATTTTCCTCGAAGATCTGACGGTACATCGCAAGCAAGCCAGTATTGTATTTACTCCCCATGGTTTTGTGCTGCGCGACGATAATGGCAGCGGCGATAGTTTTGTGAACGAGCAGCCTGTGCGAGAACACCTGCTGAATGATGGGGATGTCCTGCGCTTTGGCAACACCCGCGTCACATTCTATGGTCATGAGGGTACGCGGCCCTTTCAGCTGGCGTCATCGCGCGGACGCGAGTCGAAGAGAGGTAAAAAACTTGAGCCGAGTACCAGCACGATCGCTAAATTGGATCTTTCCAGTTTACGCGGAGTAGAGCGCAGCTTTGAACTGCTGCCAGAAATGTCCATTGGACGCAGCCGCGAATGCGATATCTTCCTGGAAGACCTGGCTGTAAGCCGCCTGCACGCGACCATTCGTGAGATGCCTGGTGGGGGGTATGAAATAGAGGATTATCGTTCAGCCACCGGAACCTACGTCAACGGCATGCGTATCACCCGCTATCGCCTGATTGAAGGTGATGTGGTGCAGATTGGGATGAGTAGACTCACATTCAAGCGTTCGTCTCTCTAAGCAAAGATTGAATAGCCGCCACCCTTTCACCATAGACATCAATTTGTAAGCCATCCGGCAGTTGCTCTGGTGGGTCATAGGCATGGGTCTCGCGTATGAAACGCTGCACTTCTGGGGGAACGTCCTGTTGATGCCTCTCAAACTCTTGCCGTATGAGCGTTGAGGAGACATTGCGATAGTTGTCGTCCAGGGGCAGCAGGTGAATGTATTTCGCAAATTGAGCATTCTCAGGCTTATCGAGTAGCTGCTTCAATGCTTCCGGGCCTGCACCCGCGCGCGGCGCAACCAGAATTTCAGCCAGGGCAAAGAGTTCTCGCAGAGCAGCGTCTCGATCTCTGTAGTAGTGGGGATCAAAGATCTGCACAATTTTGTCAAAGCCGAGCAGAAAATAGAGTTTCGTCACCTCGGGAAAAGCGGCGCGTATTCCCTCCGCCTGCTCCACGTATAAGCCTCGATTAAACAGCATGATACCGATATCGCGCAGGTGATGCCGGAGCACCGTATCCAGCAAGAGTATGCGATCCACCAGCAGTGGACGTTCAACGTTTTCTTTGTCCGTTGTGCGCTTGCTCAAGGCGGCATAGACAGACATGCCGCCGTGCTGACGCCCAAAGCGTCGCGCCTGTTTCAACATAGCCAGGTGAGCGTTGGTGGGCGGATTGAAGGAGCCAGGGAAGACGATGATGTTTCCTTTGGGTATGGGTGAACCTGGCAAGATCAGGGCCTGGGGTGGGGCTTCGGGGTCTAATTGATCGAGCAACTGTTGCACAGTTCTGAAGCGCCGGATGGTACGAAGGGAGAATTGGGTAGTCATGATATCAAACTCCTTCTTCATGGATTTACGCTACCTCGCGATAGACCTTGCCTCTGCATATGTGTACATTGTACATTGCACCAGGTTCATCTGCCTGTTACACTCATTGTAAATACCTCATCCTTACGGATACGAGGCAGTGTTCCTGATTCCCTGCATAGCCAGTAAGAAATGAGCTTTTCGTGACGTACTATCTATACCGGGTAGATGCAGAGCTATCCATGATTATGTCGTCTATGAAGTGCGTTCTTACTAGTCGTTTTACCCCGTTCAGGCACATGGAGGTACCCCCTTATGAGTAGCCAGGAGCATAAGCTGTTTGGCAATTTATTTTCCCCACACAATCGTCGTGATTTCCTGAAGCGTGCTGGCGCTGTCGGTCTTTCGGGAACCGCGCTCACGGCTTTTCTGGAGGCATGCGGCAACAGTGGAGGTAGTGGCAGCACCTCATCAACTGCCACACCTAATCTGGCAGGTCCAATCGACATGCAAACGTTGATGTCACATGCGAAGCAGGAAGGTGAGCTTCAGGCCATAGGTATCCCTCCTGATTGGGCTGACTATGCAGACATTCTGGCTGGTTATACCAAAAACTTCGGTGTACCCATTTCCTACAAAGTTGAGCAGAATTTCTCCTCGGCGGAGGAGCTGGGCGTCTTCAAGAACTCGAAATCTCATGCGCATGGTGACATCGGCGATGTCGGCTTCAAATTTGGGCCTGTTGCTATTCAACAGGGGCTGGTGACACCGTATAAGCATGCGCACTGGGATGACATCGATGCAAGTCTCAAAGATGCGGACGGCAACTGGTGTACCGAATATTATGGCGCTCAAGCCCTGGTCATCAACACGGACATTGTCAAGAATCCACCAGCTTCTTTTGCCGACCTGCTCAACAACAGCTATAAGAACATGGTCGGCATCGATGGTGATCCCAGGCAGGCGAATGATGCATTCCTGGCCGTCTACTCAGCAGCGCTCGCTCATGGCGGCAGCCTGGACAACATTCAGCCCGGCGTTGACTTCTTCGCCAGGCTGAAGCAAAAGGGGAATTTCACCGTTGCTCGCTCAAGCGATGCCAATATTGCTAAGGGCGAAGTCGCGATTGCCATCA
>WNGJ01003924.1_pt1 | contig 21059 bp, 20 predicted proteins | sample 5400611 | NCBI WGS metagenome assembly WNGJ01 (sample SAMN13153375, study PRJNA577476) | soil metagenome | isolation source: 40 cm soil or saprolite under Garry oak tree replicate 1 | place: USA:California | collected 2016-06-15
AGGTCGAGGACGAGTTCCGTGGGCTGAACGAGGAGATCCACATCGCGGTCATGGGATGCGAAGTCAACGGCCCCGGCGAAGCGCGCGCGGCCGACATCGGCGTGGCGGGCGGGCGGGGGATCGGCCTCATCTTCAAGAACGGCGAGGTCATCCGCAAGGTCGCCGAGAAGGATATCGTGAAGGCGATGCGCGAGGAGGTTGACCGATTCGTCGCCGAGCGGAAGGCCGCGCGAGCGACGGCACCGGCCGACGACTGATGGGTCAGTACCGCGTCCACGTCTTCGTGTGCACCGGGGGCGATACCTGCCCGACCCAGGGCGACGTCGAGGGGTTCGTGAAGTACCTTCGCGGCGAGGCGGCGAAGGCTGGCCTCAAGGACGACGTCCGGATCAACAAGGCCGGCTGCTTCTCGCAGTGCGGGCACGGCCCGATGATGGTCGTGTATCCGGACAACGTCTGGTACTGCGGCGTCCAGGAGAGCGACCTCCGGGACATCTTCGAGTCGCACATCGTCGCCGGGAAGCCCGTGGCGCGCCTCCAGTACGCGCCCGGCGTCGGAGGGGCCAACAAGAAGAAGGGCGCGAAGTAGCCGTGCGCCGCTCGCAGTCCCTCGTTCCCACCCTCCGGGAGGATCCCGCCGACGCCGAAGCGCTGAGCCACAAGCTCATGCTTCGCGCCGGCCTCGTGCGTCAGCTCGCCGCCGGCGTCTACGTGTTCCTGCCGCTCGGGCAGCGCGTCCTCGACAAGGTCAACGCGATCATCCGCGAGGAGATGAACGCGATCGGCGGGCAGGAGATCACGATGCCCGTGATCCATCCGGCCGACATCTGGAAGCAGTCGGGCCGCTGGGAGGGCATCCCGGAGATGTTCAAGTTGCGGGATCGCTACGGACGCGACCTGTGCCTCGGGATGACGCACGAGGAAGTCGTCGCGTGGCTCGCCGCGCGCGAGATCCGCTCCTACCGCGACCTGCCGCAGATCTGGTACCAGATCCAGACCAAGGAGCGCGACGAGGCGCGTCCGCGGTCCGGCGTGCTGCGCACGCGCGAGTTCCTCATGAAGGACGCCTACACCCTCGACCCCGACGTCGCCGCGCTCGACCGCTCGTACGCGGCCCACGAGCGCGCCTATCGGCAAATCTTCGACCGCTGCGGGCTCCGCTACTGGGTCGTACAATCCGACACGGGCATGATGGGCGGCCTCGGCTCCCACGAGTTCATGGCGCCGGCTGCGGCGGGTGAGGACGAGATCGCCATCTGTGAGGGCTGCGGGTACGCCGCGAACATCGAGATCGCCCGCGGGGTCCCGGCGTCGCCGCCGTTCCCTGCCTGGGCGCGTGAGGAGGTGGCGACGCCAGGCGCCCGCACGATCGCCGAGGTCTCGCGGCTCCTGGCGATCGATCCGCGCCTCACGCTCAAGTCGCTTCTCTATATCGGGCAGAGCTCCGGGCCCGTGCTCGCGCTGCTCCGCGGCGACCACGCGCTCCACGAACGGAAGCTCGCCCGCGCCCTCGGCGAAGAGGTCCGCCCGGCGCACCCCGACGAGGTCCGCCAGCACCTGGGCGCGCCGGCAGGGTCGGTCGGCCCGGTCGGCGCCCGGGTGCCGGTGCTCGCCGACGAGCATCTCAAGGGCGGCGTCTACGTCGTCGGCGCGAACCGCGAGGGGTTCCACCTGCGCGGCGTCAGCCCCGGCCGTGACTTCGACTGCCGGTTCGCCGACCTCCACGCCGTCACCGCCGGCGAGGCGTGCGTCGAGTGCGGCAAGCCACTCGGCGTCGAGAAGGTCATCGAGATCGGCAACATCTTCAAGCTCGGCACGAAGTACTCGGCGGCGCTCGGGGCGACGTATCTCGACGAGTCGGGGCGCGAGCAGCCGATCGTCATGGGGAGCTACGGCATCGGTCCGGCCCGGATCGCCGCCGCCGCGATCGAGCAGCTCGCCGACGGGGACGGGATCGTCTGGCCGTGGCCGATCGCGCCGCTGCACGCGTACATCGTCTGCGTGAGCGTCAAAGACCAGGCCCAGCGAGATGCCGCCGAGGCGATCCACGATGCGTGCTGGGCGCAGGGTCTCGAGGCGATGCTGGACGACCGCGACGAGCGGCCCGGGGTGAAGTTCAAGGACGCCGATCTCCTCGGCCTGCCCGTGCGCGTCACGATCGGCAACGCCTTCGTGAAGGAGGGCCTGGTCGAGGTCCGCTCCCGCAAGACGCGCCAGGAGAGCCGCGTCCCCAAGGACAAAGTCGTCGACGCCATCCGCGCGATCCAGGCCGCCGAAGCCCGGCGATAGGCCGGCCGGGCCTCGACCAGCCTTGCCTCGGCCCTCGAGACGTGCTAAATTCCTGAAAAAGTGGGCGTTGCCCGCTTTTTTTAGTTTAGCGACGGGCAAGGGGAACGCCCGATGGACGACGCGGTGCAGGCCGACCAGATCGAGGAGGTCGTGATGCCGGTGCTGCGTGACCACGGGCTCGAGCTGGTCGACATCGAGTGGCGCCCGCTCCGTCCGCGCGGGGTTCTGCGTCTCTTCGTCGACAAGCCCGGCGGTGTCGGGATCGGGGACTGCGAACGGCTCAGCCGGGAGATCGGGGACGTGCTCGACGCGGCCGCGATCGTCGAAGGGTCCTACGATTTCGAAGTGTCCTCCCCCGGGCTGGATCGCGTCCTCCGCAAGGAGCGCGAGTTCCGCTGGGCGGTCGGCAAGCGCGTGCGCTGCTGGCTCGCCGGCGGGCGTGAGATGCGCGGCCGGCTCGTGGCGGTGGAGCCGGACCAGCTCGTGCTCGAGCACGACGGCGAGCGGGTGGACCTCCCGCGCACCGGCGTCACGAAGGCCCGTCTGGAGGCGGAAGTCCCCTGGCCGCGCAAGGCGTAGAATCTCAGGCAGGCGTTGGGATCGATGAACCGAGAGCTGATCAGCGTCATCGAGCAGATCGGGCGCGAGAAGGGGATCGACAAAGAGATCCTCTTCGAGGCGCTGGAGTCTGCCCTGCTGTCGGCGTCGCGGAAGTCTCTGGGGCCGGCCGATAACGTGCGCATGCACATCGACCGCAAGAGTGGCGACCTGCGCGTCTACTGCCGTAAGAAGGTCGTCGAGGAAGTGACCGACGACAAGCTCGAGATCAGCCTGGCCGACGCCAAGGCACTCAACCGGGAGGCCGAGCTGGGGGACGAGCTCGAGCTGGAGCAGGAGCGGCCGCCGCAGGAGTTCGGTCGGATCGCGGCCCAGACGGCCAAACAGGTGATCTTGCAGAAGGTCCGGGACGCGGAACGCGAGGGCATCTACTCCGAGTTCGCGGGCAAGGAGGGCCAGATCCTCCGCGGCGTCGTACACCGGATCGAGAAGCGCAACGTGATCCTCGAGATCGGCAAGGCCGAGGCGATTCTGCCCGAGCGGGAGCAGATCCCGGGCGAGCGGTACAACCCCGGCGATCGCATCCGCGCCTACGTCCTCGAGGTGCGCCGCACGGCCAAGGGCCCGCAGATCTCGCTCTCGCGGACCCACCCGGGCTATCTCGCGCGTCTCTTCGAGACGGAGATCCCCGAGATCCAGGAGGGCATCGTCCTGGTGAAGGCCACGGCGCGGGAGGCCGGCGAGCGTGCCAAGGTCGCGGTCGCGTCAACCAAGCGGGACGTCGATCCCATCGGCGCGTGCGTCGGGTTGCGCGGTACCCGCATCCAGGTCATCAGCCGGGAGCTGCGAGGTGAGAAGATCGACATCATCGAGTGGTCGCACGACCCGGCGACATTCGTCGCGCGCGCGCTGTCGCCGGCGAAAGTGTCGTCCGTCGTGATCACGGAGCCGAGCGAGCCCGACGGTCAGCCGTCGGCGCTCGTCATCGTCCCCGACAACCAGCTCTCGCTGGCGATCGGCAAGAAGGGCCAGAACGCGCGGCTCGCGGCCAAGCTCACGGGCATGCGCATCGACATCAAGAGCGAGGCGGAGGTCGAAGCCGAGCGGACGGCGAGCGAGGGCCTGCCGCAGGTGGACCGCGCCGCGCTCGCCGCGCTCGCCGGCGCGGAGCTCGTCGAGCCGCTCGTCGCGGCGGGGCTCGGCTCGCCTGCGGCGATCGTGAAGGCCGGACCCGGGAAGCTCGGGCTCGTCGCGGAGGTCGGCTCCCGCGCCGAGGCGATCCACGCCGCGGCCGTCGAGTGGGTGGCGGCCCACGTCGCCGCGTCAGAGCCGAGTGGAGCCTCCGAGGAAACGGGTGCGCCTGCATGACCGAGGAGCCTCGGCGCACGTGTCTCGGGTGTCGGCGGGTGCGGCCCAAGCGGGTGCTCGTGCGGCTCGTGCGGAGGCGCGACGGCGTGGTGGTCACGGATCCACGCGGCGCCGTCCCGGGTCGCGGCGCCTACGTGTGCGCGGACGACCTGTGCCTCGGGCGCGCGCTCGCGCGCGCGCGGCTCACCCACGCGTTCAGGAAGCCCTGTGAAGCGAGCGCGGAGCTCGCGATGGCGGTGCGGACCTCCGGATCTCGCGGGGCTGGGGCCCCGCCGTCCGAGGCGAGCGAAGAGATGGGAGTCGTGCAGACCTCGAGATTGCGCGGGGTTGCGGTGCGAGGCGCGCCGAGAAGGCGAGGCGGGCCTGTGATCGAGGCCCCGCCGTCAGAGGCGAGCGGTGAAAACGGTTCGGAGGAGGTGAGGGGGCCGTGGCGGCAAAGGTAAAGCTGATGGAGCTCGCGAAAGAGCTCGGCGTGACGAGCAAGGAGCTCATGGTCGCCGCCGAGGAGATGGGTCACAAGGGGCTGCGTGCCATGAGCCCTCTCGACACGACGCTCGCGAACGCGCTGCGGGTCAAGCTTGGGCGTGGCCGCGAGCTGCCCGAGGAGCCGAAGCCGAAGCGCGCCGTGAGGCCGAAGGCCGCGACGGAGACCACGGCGACTGACGGCGCGCCGGTCACGAAGAAGGCGCCGGCGCGGTCGAAGAAGGCCGCCGACGTCACGCTCGAGGAGTCGCCCGCGGAAATCAAGCCCGCGGCGACGATCGTCAAGCCGAAGCCCGCGCCGGAGACCGTGGCCGAGCCCCCGCTCGTCGCCAAGCGCGAGTCCGAGATCGCTCCGGAGCCCAGCGTGGTGACGCTCGCACCCGAGGCGCCGCCGGCCGCGGCGAAGCCGGCGCCGATCGCGCCCGCGGCGCCGGGCGCGCCCACCAGGAAGCCCGAGCCGAAGATCGTCCCGTTCCGTCCGATCGAACGGCCTGCGCCCGCGCCTCCGCGCCCGGCCCGTCAGCCGACGCCGCCGTTCGCGCCGCCGCGCGTGACCACGGTGCCGCGGCCCGCGGCGCTCGCCGCGCCGTCGCGCCCCGCCCAACCCGCGGCGTCGGCGCCCGCGCCGGCCCGTCCGGCTGCCGCCGTCGAGGCGCCGCCAGCCCCGCCGGCCGAGGTGAAGCGCGAGCTCATCCGGGTACCCGAGTCCGTCACGGTGGGCGAGCTCGCCGAGAAGATGCGGCGGAAGTCGGGCGAGGTGATCAAGGCGCTGCTCGAGCTCGGCGTCATGGCGACGGTCAACGAACTGCTCGACCCGACGGCCGCGAAGCTCGTCGCCGACAAGTTCAGCGTGGACCTCGAGGTCCGGTCCGTCGAAGGCGAGGTCGTCGACGAGGAGGACCTCGACCCCGCGCAGCTCAAGCTGCGCCCGCCCGTCGTCACCGTCATGGGCCACGTCGACCACGGCAAGACCTCCCTCCTCGACGCGATCCGCAAGTCGAAGGTCGCCGAAAAGGAGTTCGGCGGGATCACGCAGCACATCGGCGCCTACCAGGTCGAGACCCGGCACGGCAAGGTCTCGTTCCTCGACACGCCGGGGCACGAGGCGTTCACGGCGATGCGCGCACGAGGCGCTCAGGCGACGGACATCGTCATCCTCGTGGTGGCCGCCGACGACGGCGTCATGCCGCAGACCGTCGAGGCGATCAACCACGCGCGGGCGGCGAACGTGCCGATCATCGTCGCCGTGAACAAGATCGACAAGCCCGAGTCCGATGCCGAGCGCGTCAAGCGTGAGCTCGCCAACCATGGCCTGATCCCGGAGGAGTGGGGAGGGCAGACGATCTATGTCGCGACGTCGGCGAAGAAGGGGACGGGCATCGACCAGCTCCTCGAAATGACCGCGCTCCAGTCCGAGATCCTCGAGCTCAAGGCCAATCCGAACCGCGCGGCCCGGGGCGTGATCATCGAGAGCCGGCTGGATCGTGGGCGCGGCCCCGTCGCGACCGTGCTGATCCAGGCCGGCACGTTAAAGGAAGGAGACGCGGTCGTCGTCGGCGCCCACTCGGGCCGGATCCGAGCGCTGAGCGACCCGAGCGGGAAGAAGGTCAAGAGCGCCGGCCCGTCCGACCCGGTCGAGATCCTCGGGCTCAGCGGCGTTCCCGCCGCGGGCGACGTCCTCGTCGCGGTGTCCGACGAGCGGAAGGCGCGACAGGTCGCCACCATGCGGCAGGACCGCGACAAGCTCAAGGGCAAGACCGCGACGCGGATCACGCTCGAGGGGCTCCAGAAGCAGATCCAGTCGGGGGAGGTGAAGGAGCTTCGACTCGTCCTCAAGGCCGACGTGCAGGGCTCCGTGGAGGCGCTGGCGGAGGCGCTCGAGCGGCTGTCGACCGAGGAGGTCAAGCTGAAGGTCATCCACAGCTCCGTGGGCGCGATCAACGAGAGCGATGTCATGCTCGCCTCGGCGTCGAACGCGATCGTCATCGGGTTCAACGTCAAGCCCGAGACCAAGGCGGCGTCTCAGGCGCAAGCGAACGGCGTCGACATCCGCAGCTACAACGTCATCTACGACGCGATCAACGACCTGCGGGCCGCGCTGGCCGGCATGCTCGCGCCCGAGATCCGTGAGACGACGCTCGGCCGGGCGCAGGTGCGCCAGATCTTCGTCATCTCCAAGCTCGGCCCGGTGTGCGGCTCGTACGTGACGGAAGGCAAGATCGTTCGCAACGCGAAGGTGCGCGTGCGGCGCGGCGACGAGGTCGTCGGCGAGGGCACGGTCGGCTCGCTGAAGCGGTTCAAGGACGACGTCCGCGAGGTGCTGGCCGGGCTCGAGTGTGGCATCGGCGTCGACGGCGTGACGGGGGTCCAGCCGGGCGACATCCTCGAGGTCTACACGGTCGAGGAAGTGGCGCGCACGCTTTAGAGCGTTTGCGCCGGGGGGAACCGTGGCGACGGCGCGTGTCGCGCTGGGAATGGTGGAGCTCCATCTTCCCGATGTCGACTCGCTGAAGGGCAAGCGGCACGTCCTGAAGGGCCTCAAGGAGAAGGTGCGCGCACGCTTCGAGGTGTCGGTCGCAGAGGTTGATCACCAGGACGTCTGGCAACGCGCGACCCTGGCGGTCGCCTACGTCTCGGCCGACGCGCGGCACGCCAACGAAGTGGTCTCCAAGGCGATATCCTTCATCGAAGATAACGTCGAGGGGCGCGTCCTCGAGACGTTCGTGGAGATCCTCTGATGCAGAGCAAACGGCTCGACCGCGTGAACCAGCTCATCAAGGAGGAGGTCTCGACCCTCCTCCAGCGGGAGCTCAAGGACCCGCGACTCGGTTTCGTCACGGTCACCGAAGTCGAGACCTCGAAGGACCTGCGCGTGGCGAAGGTCTTCGTCTCGGTGCTCGGCGACGAGGCGCAGTGGGCGGCGTCGCTGGCCGCGCTCGAAAGCGCCCGGGGCTTCGTCCGCCAGTGGCTCCGCCACCACCTCGACCTTCGCGTCACGCCGGAGCTCGACTTCCGGGCTGATCGCTCGATGGAACACGCGGCGCGGATCCAGACGCTGCTCCGGCGACTCAACGACGACCCGACGTCGTGAGCAGCGCCATCACCCTGACCGGTCCCGCGCCCTCCGAGGCCGTCTTGACTCCGTTCCGGTCTCCGGGGGGCCACGCCCTCATGCTCGGCCACGTCCACCCCGACGCCGACGTGCTGGGGACGCTCCTGGCGTTGGGTGAGGCCCTCGAGGCCCGCGGCTGGCGCGTGACCTATGGCGGCCCGCATCCGGCGCCGGCCGCGCTCGCCTTCCTCCCCGGCATCGAGCGGTACCAGCAGCTCCACGCCCTCGACGGCAGGTTCGACGTCGCCGTGCTGACGGACTGTCCGAATCCGGAACGCACCGAGGGGCTCATCGACCAGGCGCGCCGAGCCGCGGCCACCGTCGTGAACATCGACCACCATCCCGACAACCGGCGCTACGGCGACGTGAACTGGATCGACGTGTCCGCCGCGGCCACCGGCGAGCTGGTCTACGAGCTGCTCGTGGCGCTCGGCGCCCCGCTGACGCCCCCGATCGCGACCAACCTGTTCACCGCGCTCCACACCGACACCGGCTCCTTTCGCTACTCGAACGTGACCCCGCGGACGTTCCGGACGGCCGCGGCGCTCGTCCAGGCGGGCGCCGATCCCGCGTTCGTCTCGGAGTGGCTTTACGAGCGCCGCGCCCCCGATGCGCTCCGCTGGCTCGGCGCGGCGCTCGGACGTGTCGAGGTGAGCGACGACGGGCGGGTTGCGTGGCTGATCCTCCCGTCGGGATCCGTGCCGGAGAAGGTCATCGAGTCCGAGGAGCTCGTCAACTATCCGCGCTCGGTGGCGACGGTCCGCGTCGCGTGTCTCTTCCGCGAGTACCTTGGCCAGGTGAAGGTGAGTCTCCGCGGCAAAGGCGACGTGGACGTGCAGCGGATCGCCGCGCAGTTCGGGGGCGGCGGCCATCCGAACGCGGCCGGGTGCACGCTCGCGAAGCCGCTGGCCGAGGCGACGCGGGTCGTGCTCGCGGCGGTCCGGGCCGCGCTGGCCGCCGCGCCCGGGGCCCGGACGAGGTGAGCGTCAGGGTCGGCGGCTCGGGCGTGCTCGCGGTCAACAAGGCGGCGGGGGCGACGTCGTTCGACGTCGTGGCGCTCGTCCGTCGGCGGATCCACGTCCGCCGGGTCGGTCACGCCGGCACGCTCGACCCCGCGGCGACGGGCGTCCTACCAGTCCTGATCGGCGAGGCGACCAAGCTGACGCCGTACCTCATGGACCAAGACAAGGAGTACGTCGCGACGGTCCGCTTCGGGCTCACGACCGACACTCACGACACCGAGGGTCGCGTCCTCTCGGAGGTCACGGTCTCCCGACTCGAGCGGCGCGACCTCGAGGAGGCGAGCCGGCCGTTCGTCGGTCGGATCAAGCAGATCCCGCCCATGTACTCGGCGGTCCACCACGAGGGGCGGCGCCTCTACGAGCTGGCGCGCGAGGGGATCGAGGTCGACCGCGAGCCGCGGGAAGTCGTCGTCCATTCGATCACCGTCGACGAGGTCGCCGCGCCTCGGGCCACCCTCCGTGTCGTCTGCGGCAAGGGCACTTACGTGCGGGTGCTCGCCGCCGACCTGGGGGCCGCGCTCGGCTACGGCGGCGCCGTCGAGTGCCTCGTCAGGTGTCGTGTCGGCCCCTTCCACCTCGCCGACGCGATCCCCTGGGCCGACGTCGTCAGCGCCGAGCCGGCAGTGCTCTGGTCTCGCGTCACGCCGCCGGAGTCGGCGTTGGCGGGCTGGCAAGGGGTGACCCTCGACGAGCGCGCGGCCGTCGCGTTCGGGCACGGCCAGGCGGTCGAGGTCCGGGCACCCGCGCGCGGCGAGGGCGGCTCATCCGTCCGCGTCCACGACGTCACCGGTACGCTCATCGGCGTCGGCGCGATCACGGAGGACGGGCGCCGCGTGAAACCCGTCCGAATCCTGCATGCGGATCGTCCGGGGACTCGAATCCTACCCGCCTGACGCGCTCTCGAGCGCCGTCGCGCTCGGCGCGTTCGACGGCGTCCATCTGGGCCATCGTGCGATCCTCGGGACCGCCGTGGCTCAGGCGCGGCGGGACGGCCTCGTGGCCCTCGCGTGCACCTTCGATCCGCACCCGCTCGAGGTGCTGCAGCCCGAGCGCTCTCCCGTTCCGATTACGACCCTCGAGGAGCGGCTCGAGCTGATCGCCGGGACGGGGATCGACACGACCGTGGTCGTCGTCTTCACCCGCGCCGTCGCCGCGGTAGAGGCGGAGGACTTCGTCCGCCGCGTCCTCGTGGGGACGCTGAAGGCGCGGGACATCGTCGTCGGCTTCAATCATCGGTTCGGGCGCGGCGCCCGCGGCGATGCCACGCTCCTCGAGCGGCTCGGGCGCGAGCTCGGGTTCAGGGCGCACACGGTTCCCCCGACGACCGTCGATGGTGTTCCCGTGTCGTCATCGGAGATCAGGAGCGCGCTCCAGCGCGGCGACCTCACGAAGGCGGCGCGGCTACTCGGGCGCGCCTACGCGATCCAGGGCGAGGTCGTGCGTGGGGCGGGTCGCGGCCGAACCCTCGGCTTTCCCACGGCGAACGTCAAGACGGCGCGTCCGCTCCTTCTGCCCCCCGGGGTCTATGCCTGTCAGGTCGATGTGGAGGACACACGCTACCAGGCGGTCATCAACGTCGGCGTACGGCCGACCTTTGGCGAGACGGAGCTCGCGGTGGAGGCTCATCTCCTCGATTTTTCCGGGGATCTTTACGGCCGCCGCATTCGGCTCACGTTCCTCCGGCGTCTCAGGGACGAGCGCAAGTTCCCGAACGTGGAGGCCCTCCGCAACCAGATCGCTCTCGACGTCCTCGCCGCCCGGGAGAACCCCTGAAGCCCGCGCTTTACTTCCCGGGATCGTCGTGGTACGGTAACAGCTATCTGTTGACAAAAAAAGGGGTTTTGAACCCGTCCTGGACGGAGGCGGCTCCCCGGGGCGTGGCGATTGAGGGAGGTCCCCCATGCCGCTGACCGTCGACAAGAAGAAGAGCTTGATCGAGCAATTCCGCGCCCACGCGGGCGACACCGGGTCGCCGGAGGTCCAGGTCGCGCTCCTGACGGAACGGATCAACGGCCTCACCGATCACTTCAAACAGCACACCAAGGACCACCACTCTCGGCGCGGCCTCTTGATGCTGATCGGCAAGCGCCGGGGGTTGCTCGAGTACCTCAAGGACAAGGACGCCGAGCGCTACCGCACCCTCATCGACAGGCTCGGAATCCGCCGGTGACGGCAGGCCTCACAACCATGGATTGGTCCTCGGACGCAAACACTCCGGGGGCCCGAGGACGATCTCCCAGATGAGTCATACTGTACAGACCGAGATCAACGGCGGGCCGTTCTCCATCGAGACCGGCAAGGTTGCCAAACAAGCCGACGGAGCCGTCGTCGTCCGCTACGGCGGCACGATGGTGCTCGCCACCTGTGTGACCGCGAAGACCGCGAAGGAAGCCCAGGACTTCTTTCCGCTGACGGTCGAGTACCGCGAGCGCATGTACGCGGGCGGCCGGATCCCAGGGGGCTATTTTAGGAGGGAAGGCGCACCGTCGAAAAAGGAAACCCTCACGTGCCGGCTGATCGACCGGCCCATCCGCCCACTCTTCCCCGACGGCTTCCGCAACGAGGTCCAGGTCATCTGCCTCGCGATCTCCGCCGACGCGCAGAACGACCCCGACATCCTGGCGATGAACGGCGCCTCCACGGCGCTCACCCTCTCGGGCATCCCGTTCAACGGTCCCGTCGGCGCGGTCCGAGTCGGGCTCGTGGCGGGCCAGCTCGTGGCGAACCCGACGAAGGATCAGCAGGCCGTCTCGAGCCTCGACCTGGTCATCGCCGGCACCGAGGAGGCGGTCCTGATGGTCGAGTCGGGCGCCAGCGAGGTGCCCGAGGAGACCATGCTCCAGGCGATCGCGTTCGGCCACGCCGAGTGCCGGCGGCTCGCCCGGCTCCAGGTGGACCTGGCCGCGCGGGCGGGGAAGCCGCGCTGGCCGTTCGACCCGAACGCCGGGCGGGACCCGGAGCTCGAGGCGCGCGTGCGGACGCTCACCGTGCCGAAGCTCGCCGCGGCGCTCGCGACGCCCGAGAAGCACGCGCGGGCGGAGGCCGTCTCCCATGTCTTCGACGAGGTCTGGGGGGCGCTGGCCCTCGATGAGTCCAAGCGCGGCCAGGCGCGCGCCGCCTTCGAGGCGATCGAGGCCGCGGAGGTGCGGCGGCTGATCGTCGAAAGGGGCATCCGCGTGGATGGCCGGAAGATCAACGAGGTCCGGCCGATCACGATCGAGATGGCGTACCTGCCACGGGCCCACGGCTCGACGATCTTCACGCGCGGTGAGACCCAGGCGCTGGTCTCCGCCACGCTCGGCACCAAGTCCGACGAGCAGAAGATCGAGACGCTCGAGGGCGAGACCTGGCGCCACTTCATGCTCCACTACAACTTCCCCTCGTTCTCGGTGGGTGAAGTCCGTCGGTTCGGTGGGCCCTCGCGGCGGGACATCGGCCACGGCGCCCTCGCCGAGCGTGCGGTCGAAGCGATGCTGCCGGCGAAGGAGGACTTCCCGTACACGATCCGCATCGTGTCGGACATCCTCGAGTCGAACGGGTCCTCCTCGATGGCGACGGTGTGCGGCGCCTCGCTCGCGCTCATGGATGCGGGCGTGCCGATCAAGACGCACGTCGCCGGCATCGCGATGGGCCTCGTCAAGGAAGGCGACAAAGTCGGGATCCTGACCGACATCATGGGCAGCGAGGACCACTACGGCGACATGGACTTCAAGGTGGCCGGGACGGAGAAGGGGATCACCGCGCTCCAGATGGACATCAAGACCGCGGGGGTCTCGCTCGAGATCATGCGCGAGGCGCTCCGGCAGGCGCGCGAAGCGCGGATGATCGTGCTCGCCAAGATGCGCGAGGCGATCGAGAAGCCACGCCCCGAGCTCAGCCCGTACGCGCCCCGGTTCGTCACGATCAAGATCCGCCAGGAGAAGATCCGCGAGATCATCGGCCCCGGCGGCAAGGTCGTGCGGGGGATCCAGGAGCAGACGGGCACCAAGATCGACATCGAGGACGACGGCCGGGTCACCGTGTTCTCGTCGGACCAGGCGTCGGTGCAGAAGGCCATCGCGATGATCCAGGACATCTGCCGCGAGGTCGAGCTCGACCGGATCTATCTCGGCAAGGTCAAGAAGATCGTCGAGTTCGGCGCGTTCGTGGAAGTCATCCCCAACACCGAGGGGTTGCTGCACATCTCGCAGATCGCCGAAAGCCGCATCCGGTCGGTCCAGGACGTGCTGACCGAGGGCGACGAGGTCCTCGTGAAGGTCATCGAGATCGACGGCAACGGCAAGATGCGGCTCTCCCGCAAGATGGCGCTGCGCGACCAGCCCGCGCTCGCCGACAAGGAAAAGCTGAAGAACCCGCAGGCGGCGAATCCTCCGCGCGCCTGAAAGGCGGTCCCCGTGAGCGAAGGGTACCGGAAGAGCGTCCTGCCGAGCGGTATCCGTGTCGTCACGGAGCGGATGGAGCACGTCCGGTCCGTGGCGGTCGGCGTGTGGGTCGAGGCCGGCTCCCGGCACGAGCCAGAGGGCCGCATCGGCATGTCCCACCTCATCGAGCACCTCGTCTTCAAGGGCACCGAGACGCGCACCGCCGAGGCCATCGCGCGCACAATGGACTCGGTCGGCGGCCAGATGGACGCCTTCACCACGAAGGAGCACACCTGCTTCTATGTCCAGGTGCTCGACGAGCACCTGCCGCTCGCGGTCGATCTCCTGACCGACATCCTCCTGCACCCGGTCTTCGACGCCGAGGAGCTCGAGCGCGAAAAGTCGGTTGTGCTCCAGGAGATCAAGATGGTGGAGGACACGCCCGACGACCTGATCCATGACCTCTTCGCCGCACAGCTCTGGGAGGGCCATCCGCTCGGACGCCCGATCCTCGGCACGCGCGAGGCGGTGAACGGTTACGATCGCGCGGCGGTGCTCACCCACTTCGGCGAGGAGTACGTGCCGCCACGCATCATGATCGCGGTCGCGGGCAACGTCACCCACGACCGAGTCGTCGACCTCTTCGGGCGCGGCTTCGACGGCTTCACCCGCGCGGTGACACCGCGCACGGACACGCCCCCGCTCATGAAGGCCGGGGTCAACATCGTCCACAAGCCGCTCGAGCAGGTCCACGTCATCATGGGCTTCCCGGGCCTGCACCACTCGGCGCCCGAGCGCTACGCCCTGTTCGTCTTGAACGATGTGATCGGCGGCAGCATGTCCTCGCGCCTCTTCCAGGAGGTGCGGGAGCGCCAGGGGCTCGTCTACGCGATCCATTCGGGCGTCCAGGCGTACGTCGACACGGGGACGCTCTACATCTATGCCGCGAGCGACGCGCCGAACTTCTCCAAGGTTCTCAAGTCGATCCTCAAGGAGCTCCGTGAGATAAAGAAGAGCGGCGTGACGGAGGAGGAGCTCCGACGCTCCAAGGATCATCTGAAGGGCAGCCTGATGCTGTCGCTCGAGTCGACGTCGAGCCGGATGAATCGGCTCGCCAAGCACGAGATGCACCTGGGCTCGTTCCTCACGATCGACGCCATGCTCGCGGCGATCGACGCCGTCCGCCACGAGGAGGTGCAGGCGCTCGTCACCGACCTCCTCGACGAGGACCGCCTCGTCCTGACCACGCTCGGACCCCTCGATCGCCGCAACCTCCCGCGCGAACTGCATCGTTGATATTGGGGGGCCCCGCATGGCCCCCCAACCCCCCCGACTCGCGACGTCCTCCGGCTCGCACGATTCTCGTGTTTCGCTCGCCTCGGACGGCGGGCCCCAGCCCCGCGACGTCCTCCGGCTCGCACTTCCACTGCGGGGTGTTTTGCTCTAAGGTGAGGGCGTGATCGAGCGTTACACCCGCCCGGAGATGGGCCGCCTCTGGAGCGAGGAGTCCAAATACGTGGCGTGGCTCCGAGTGGAGCTCGCCGTGTGCGAGGCCTACACCCGCCGCGGCCGCATCCCCTCCGACGCGATGGCGCGCATCCGCCAGACGGCGCGCGTGGACGTCGCGCGGATCCTCGCCATCCAGGAGCGGGTCAAACACGAGATGATCGCGCTCCTCACGAGCCTCGAGGAGCAGCTCGGTCCGGACTCTCGCTTCGTCCATATCGGCCTCACGACGAGCGACGTCTGGGACACGGCGCTGGCGCTCCAGCTCCGGGACGCCGCCGACCTCCTCATCGCGGGACAGGTGCGCCTCCGGGACGCGCTCCGCGCGCTGGCGCTCCGCCATAAGGACACCCTGACGGTTGGGCGGACGCACGGTGTGCACGCGGAGCCGACGAGCTTCGGGCTGAAGGCCGCGGTGTGGTACACCGAAGCGCAGCGGAACCTGGAGCGCCTGTGGCGCGCTCGCGCCGCCGTCGCGGTGGGAAAGCTCTCTGGCGCCGTCGGGAACTTCGCCCACGTCGAGCCCGAGCTCGAGACGGAGGTGTGCGGGGAGCTCGGGCTCGAGCCCGCGCCGGTGTCCACGCAGATCGTCCAGCGGGATCGCCATGCCGAGTTCTGCGCGACGCTCGCCGTGGCGGGCGCATCCCTCGAGAAGATCGCGCTCGAGGTGCGGGGGCTCCAGCGCACCGAGACGCTCGAGGCGCAACCCCGAGCTCTCGGAGCGGATCTGCGGCCTGGCGCGGCTCCTCCGGGGGAACGCGCTGGCCGCGCTGGAGAACGTCGCGCTGTGGCACGAGCGCGACATCAGTCACTCGTCGGTCGAGCGCGTGATCCTGCCCGACTCGACGATTCTGCTCGACTACCTGTTCCACCTCACGACCTTCATCGTCGAGGGGCTCGAGGTGGACCCGGCGCGGATGGCCGAGAACCTCGAGCTGAGTCACGGGCTCGTCTACTCGCAGCGCGTGCTGCTCAAGCTCACCGAGGCGGGACTCGCCCGCCAGGTGGCCTACGAGATCGTCCAGCGCCACGCCATGCGCGCCTGGCGGGAGCGGCGGCCGTTCTTCGAGGTGCTCGCGGCCGACCCAACGGTGACGGACCGGATCGGGAGCGACGAGCTGAAGGCCTGCTTCGATCCGGCGTGGTACCTCCGGAACGTGGACGCCATCTTCCGGCGGGTGGGGCTCATCCAGTGAACACGCGGGGGGCGCCGGTGAACGTCGAGACGCGCGCGAAGCTCTACGAGGGCAAGGCCAAGATCGTGTACGCCACGAACGACCCGCGCCTGATCGTCCAGTATTTCAAGGACGATGCCACGGCCTTCAACGCGCTCAAGCGGGGAACGATCGTCGGCAAGGGCGTCGTCAACAACCGGGTGTCGGCGGCGATGTTCGAGCGCCTCGAGCGCGCAAAGGTGCCGACGCACTACCTCGGGGCGCTCTCCGACCGTGAGATGCTCTGCCGGAGGCTCGACATCATCAAGATCGAGACGATCGTGCGCAACGTGGTCGCGGGCAGTCTGGCCAAGCGCACCGGCCTCGACGAGGGCACGCCGATGCGGCAGCCGATCGTGGAGCTCTACTACAAGTCCGATCCGCTCGGCGATCCGATGATCAACGACGACCACGTGCGGATGATGAAGCTCGCCACCCCGGCGGAGCTCACGTGGATGCGGCGGATGGCGCTCAGGATCAACCGCATTCTCCGGCCTTACATGTGGAAGCGCGGGCTCATCCTCGTCGACTTCAAGCTCGAGTTCGGGCGCGCCGGTGGGCGGCGCTACCTCGGCGACGAGATCTCGCCCGACACGTGCCGCCTCTGGGACCGGCAGACCGGGGAGAAGCTCGACAAGGACCGATTCCGTCGCGACCTCGGGGGCGTGGAGGAGGCGTACCAGGAGGTGTACCGTCGCCTCGTCGGAACCTCCGCGTGAAGTTCCGCGTGCTCGTCAGGCTGAAGCCCGGGATCCTCGACGTCCAGGGCGCGGCGGTCCGGAAGGCACTCGCCGGCCTGGGGTTCACGGAGGTCAGCGACCTCCGCGTCGGCAAAGTGATCGAAATCGAGCTCGACACCGCGACGGCGGACGCCGCCCGCGCGCGCGTTGGCGAGATGTGCCGGCAGCTCCTGGCGAATCCGGTTCTCGAGGATTACACGATCGAGATGGCCGATGACCTTGCCCGTCGTGGGGCGGTCCGGTAAGATGAAGGCGTCATGAGATTCGGCGTGGTCGTCTTCCCGGGGACGTGGAGCGACTGCGACTTCCACTACGTCATCTCCGAGGTGCTCCACCAACCGGTGAAGTACGTCTGGCACCGGGAGCGCGATCTCGACGATCTCGACTGCGTCGTCCTGCCCGGCGGCTTCTCATACGGCGACTACCTGCGCGCCGGCGCCGTCGCGGGGCGCTCGCCGGTCGTTGACGCGCTGCGGGACTTCGTCGCTCGCGGTGGGCACGTGGTCGGCTCCTGCAACGGCTTCCAGATTCTGTGCGAGGCGGGGCTCCTGCAGGGGGCGCTCATGCGCAACGAATGCCTGCAGTACCGCTGCCAGTCTACGCACCTGGTCGTGGAGAACGTCGAGACGGCCTTCACCCGTGGACTAAGGCCGGGGCAGGTGCTGACGATGCCGATCTCCCACGGTGAGGGCAAGTACCACGCCGACCCCGAGGCGCTCCGGACGCTCAAGGCGCGGAGGCAGATCGTCTTCCGCTACGCGGAGGCCGACGGCCGCGTGACACGGACGGCGAACCCGAACGGATCGCTCGAGAACATCGCCGGCATCGTGAACCCGGAGGGCACCGTGCTGGGGCTTATGCCGCACCCCGAGCGTGCGGCGGAGGCGGCGATGGGCAGCACGGACGGACTCCTGCTGTTCCAGTCCCTCCTCGGGAGCCTCGTCGAGGATGGCAGCTTCCTCAAGCGGTAGCCGGGGTTGACGGAGGCACCACCGAAGGTCACGCTCGACCTCGCGAGGGACTCGGGCCTCACCGCCGAAGAATACGACCGGATCACGAGCCGCCTCGGCCGCGAGCCGACCTACGCCGAGCTCGGGCTCTTCGCGGCGCTCTGGTCTGAGCACTGCGCCTACAAGCACTCGCGCGCCTACCTGAGCCGGCTTCCCACCGAGGGGCCGCGCGTGCTCCAGGGGCCCGGTGAGAACGCGGGTGCGATCGACATCGGTGACGGCTGGGCCGTGGTCTTCAAGATCGAGAGCCACAATCACCCCTCGTTCATCGAGCCGTTCCAGGGCGCGGCCACCGGCGTCGGTGGCATTCTGAGAGACATCTTCACGATGGGTGCGCGGCCCATCGCCCTCCTCGACTCGCTCAGGTTCGGCGAGCTCGACGACCCGAAGACGCGCCGCCTCGTCGAGGGCGTCGTGTCGGGCATCAGCTGGTACGGCAACTGCTTCGGCTGCCCCACGGTCGGTGGGGAGGTCGCCTTCGCGCCCGAGTACGCCGGGAACCCGCTGGTCAACGTCATGTGTGTCGGACTCGTCCGCGCCGACCAGATCTTCCGGGCACGCGCCGAGGGCGTCGGCAACCCGGTCTTCTACGTCGGCAACAAGACCGGGCGCGACGGGATCCACGGGGCGACGATGGCGTCGGCGACGTTCGACGAGTCGGCCGCGGAGCGGCGGCCGACGGTGCAGGTCGGCGACCCGTTCACCGAGAAGCTCCTGCTCGAGGCGTGCCTGGAAGCGATGAAGGCGGGCGCGGTCGTCGGGATCCAGGACATGGGCGCCGCGGGCCTCGCGTGCTGCACCTCCGAGATGCCGGCGCGCGCGGGCACGGGGATGGACGTCGAGCTCTCGCGAGTGCCTCAGCGCGAAGTGGGGATGACCCCGTACGAGATCCTTCTCTCCGAGTCGCAGGAGCGCATGCTCCTGGTCGCCGGCCGGGGACGCGAGGACGACGTCCGGCGGATCTTCGCCAAGTGGGAGCTCGACGCGGTGGAGATCGGACGCGTCACCGCCGGTGGCGCGCTCACGGCGCGGCTCAGCGGCGAGGTCGTCGCCCACGTCCCGGTGAGCCTCCTCGCCGACGCGCCGAAATACACGAAACCGACGGCGCCGCCTGGGTGGCTCGCCGAGCGGCTCGCCTTCGACCCACTCACGCTGCCCGAGCCCCCCGACTACGGTGAGGCGCTCCTCGCCCTCTGCGCGTCGCCGAGCATCGGGTCCAAGGAGTGGGTCTTCCGCCAGTACGACCAGCAGGTGGGAATCAACACCCTCGTCCTTCCCGGCTCCGACGCGGCGGTCCTCCGGGTGAAGGGCACGCCGCGGGCGCTCGCCGTGTCCACTGACGGCAACGGGCGCCACGTCTTCCTGGACCCCCGGCGCGGCGCCGCCATGGCCGTGTGTGAGGCGGCGCGCAACGTCTCCTGCTCGGGGGCCACGCCCGTCGGGGTGACCGATTGCATGAACTTCGGCTCGCCCGAGCGGCCGGAGATCCGCTGGCAGTTCGCCCAGGCGATCGACGGCATCGCCGAGGCGTGCCGTGCCCTCGAGATCCCGGTAGTGGGCGGCAACGTTTCCTTCTACAATGAGACCAGCGGCCAGGCGATCCTGCCGACGCCGATCATCGGGGTGGTGGGCGTCCTGGAGGACGCGGGGCGGCGGGCGACCCAGTGGTTCAAGGGGGCGGGACACCGCGTCGCGCTGCTCGGCCTCGAGCATGCGAGCCTGGGCGGCAGCGAGTATCTCTGGCGCGCCCACCGGCGGCTCGGCGGCAGGCTCGCCCCGCTCGACCTCGAGGCGGAGCGCAAGGTTCAGGCGGCGGTGCGCGCCGCCGTGAGCGCGGGGCTGGTGACGGCGGCGCACGACTGCTCCGAGGGCGGTCTCGCCGTGGCGCTGGCCGAGGGATGCGTGACCGGGCGGGAGCCGGTAGGGCTAGAGGCGGCGCTCGCCGCGTCCGGCCGTGGCGACCACGTGCTGTTCGGCGAAGGGCCGTCGCGCGTGATCGTCGCGGTGGAGCCCCCGCGGGTGCGCGAGTTCGAGGCGCTGATGGCGGAGTCGGCGATCCCATGGCGGTGGATCGGGACGACGGGCGGCGACCGGCTCGTGCTCCGGCTCGGGACGAAGACGATCGTGGAGGTCGCGCTGGACCGGATCGAGCGCGCGTGGAGGAGCGGATTTGAGCGTCACATGGCGTGACGACGACCGGTTCCACGACGAGTGCGGGTTGTTCGGCATCTGGAACCATCCGGAGGCCGCCAACGTCACGTACCTCGGACTCTACGCGCTCCAGCATCGCGGGCAGGAGTCGGCGGGCATCGCCGCCACCGACGGCGTCAGCTTCCACACCGAGAAGGCGATGGGCTGGGTGGCCGACGTGTTCAGTCCCGAGCGGTTGCGTCGCCTGCCGGGCCACCGCGCCATCGGTCACGTGCGCTACTCGACGGCGGGCAGCTCGAACATCAGGAACGCGCAGCCGATCACGGCCAACACGGCGCGCGGGCCGGTCGCGATCGCCCACAACGGCAACCTCACCAACGCCGAGACGCTCCGACGGGACATGGAGCGCGACGGCGCGATCTTCCAGTCGAACTCGGACACCGAGGTGATCCTCCACCTTCTGGCGCGGGCGCCGGCGGGCCCGCTCGAGGAGCAGATCACCCACGCGCTCGGCCAGGTGAAGGGCGCCTACTCGCTCCTGATCCTCACGCCCGACGCGATGTACGCGATCCGCGACCCGTACGGCTTCCGCCCGCTCACGATCGGTCGGCTCGGCGACGCCTGGGTCCTCGCCTCGGAGACGTGCGCGCTCGACCTGATGGAGGCGCGGTGGGAGCGCGACGTCGAGCCCGGCGAGATCGTGGTCGTCTCGAACGCGGGCCTCCGCTCGATCCACCCGTTCCCGCCCGCCGAGCGCCTGCAGTGCGTCTTCGCTCGGATACTCCGAGGAGTCGGGCACGCCGTACGAGCTGGGGCTCATCCGCAACCACTACGTGGGCCGCACGTTCATCGAGCCCAAGCAAGGCATCCGCCACTTCGGCGTGAAGGTGAAGCTGAACCCGATGCGCGAGATGCTCGAGGGGAAGCGGATCGTCGTCGTGGACGACTCGATCGTGCGGGGCACGACGAGCCGCAAGATCGTGAAGATGATCCGTAGCTCCGGCGCGCGCGAGGTCCACGTGCGCATCTCGTCCCCACCGATCCAGTGGCCGTGCTACTACGGGATCGACACCCCGACGCGGAAGGAGCTGATCGCCTCGAGCCACGTGCCCGAGGAGATCCGCCGCTATCTCGCCGCCGACTCGCTGGGGTATCTCTCGCTCGAGGGCATGCTGAAGGCGACCGGCGCCGACCCGAGCCACTTCTGCCACGCGTGCTTCACCGGCAACTACCGTGTGGGGATCG
>WNGJ01001855.1_pt2 | contig 21056 bp, 17 predicted proteins | sample 5400611 | NCBI WGS metagenome assembly WNGJ01 (sample SAMN13153375, study PRJNA577476) | soil metagenome | isolation source: 40 cm soil or saprolite under Garry oak tree replicate 1 | place: USA:California | collected 2016-06-15
CACGCTCCGCTTCAGCACCGCCCTCACGGGCACCACGCTCATCTTCTATCTCGCCGACCTGCCGAAGCTGGGCGGCCCGCGCGTCGACCCGGCGGAGGTCGGAGCGCTCGTGGCGGTGTTCTTCGCGGCCGAGCTCGTGCTGTCGACCCCGTTCGGCATCGTGTCGGACCGGCTGGGACACCACCGGGTCATGCAGCTCGGGCCGATCTTCGGAGCGGTCGCCGTTGTGCTGACGTGGGCGACCACCGACCTGTTCGTCCTCGGTGGAACTCGACTATTGGAGGGCGCCTCCACAGCGGCCAGCGTGCCTTCGATCCTCGGGTTCATCGCTCTTGCCACCGCCCACGACGAGTCCCTGCGTGGACGAGCCTCGGCCCGATTCGAGGGCGCCACGCTGGCCGGCATCGGTGGGGGCGCGGTCGCCGCGGGCGTCCTCTACGGTGGAGTCGGGAGCTGGGACGGGTTCGGTCGCACGACGTTCCTGCTGAATGCCATCTTCTACGCGATCTCGTTCCTGATCTACCGCTTCGGAGTGACCGATCCCCGAGCAGAGCGTGGGGGTGGTGCCGCGGCGCCCATGTTCGACCTCCAGCGTTACCGTCGATTGCTCGCTTCGTCGCACGTCTGGCTGCTGGCGCCGACCTGGATCGCCATCAACGCAGCATTGGGGCTGTGGACGACCCAGTCGATCTTCCAGCTCGTCAGGGAGCGCGATCGGCACTTTGCCGACCAGCTCCTGATGGGTGGCTTCGATCCGGCCGTCATCAGCGCCGGCCTGGCCGCGGCGCTCGTGGTGTTCTTCCTCGGCCTCGTCTTCTGGGGCGACCGCTTCAAGCTCTACCGACGGACGACCATCATCTTCTTCGGCATCGCCGGTGGTGCCGGCGTGGTGGCCGGCGCCCTCCTCGTCAATCACAGCGAAGGGATGGCCTGGTACGTGCAGGCCCTCGGCGGTGCGATGGTGATTGCCGGGTTGTTCGTGTTGTCCGGAGCGACGCCGGCGGCGCTGGGGCTCCTGGCCGACGTGTCCGAGCGCTACCCCCACGACCGTGGCGCGATCATGGGCCTGTATTCGGTCTTCCTGGCGCTCGGGCAGATTGGGGGCAGCCTGCTGGGTGGCCAGGTCGCCCGGTTCAAGGGGATCGACGCGATTCTGTTGCTGACGCTGGCGTTCCTGGCGATCGCCCTGCTGCCGTTGTGGCGCCTGCGGTCGTTCGAGCACCAGCTCTCGCCCGATCCGGCGCTATCGCCCGCGGAGCTGGAGCCGACCTGAGGCCAGGCAGGGTCGCCAAACTCGGCGGTTGCGCCCGTATTATTCGAGCCACGACGAGTCGGGGGAGAGGGAGTCCGGCCATGAGCCCTGTCGCGATCGTGACCGACTCCGCGTCCGACCTCACGCCGGAGCTCGCCGCGGCGACCGGCATTCGCGTCGTCCCGCTCGAGGTCACCTTCGGCGACGAGCACTTTCGAGCCGGCGTCGACCTGTCGACCGCGGCGTTCTGGGAACGCATGGTGGCCCCGGACGCGCCGTTTCCAACGACCGCGGCCGCGAGCCCGGGCGAGTTCCAGTCCGTGTTCGAGGCTTGCTTCGCGGGCGGCGCCGAGGCCGTCGTGTGCGTCGACGTTGCTGGATCGTTATCGGCCACGGTCAAGAGCGCGACGATCGCCCGAGACCTGCTGCCCGCGCGTGAGATCCACGTCGTGGACTCGACGTCGGCCTCGATGGGCGAAGGCGTCCTGGCGCTCATCGGGGCGGAAATGGCGGCGCGCCGTCTCGGTGCCCGCGAGATCGCCGATGCGCTCACGGAACGCGCCGCCGACCTGAATGTGTTCGTGGCGCTCGACACGCTCGAATACCTGCGGAAAGGCGGCCGCATCAGCGGCACCCAGGCGACCATCGGCGGGCTGCTCTCGGTCAAGCCGATCATCACCATCAAGGATGGGACCGTGGACACCGCCGACCGGGTCCGAACGCGATCGAAGGCGCGAGAGCGGGTGATCGAACTCCTCAGCGAGCGGCCGGTCGAGCGCCTTGCGATCCTGTACACCACGTCCACGCCCGACGAGGTGGCCGCATTTCGCGACGAGGTCGTGGCCGGCCTGCCGGGCGGCGTGGACAACGCCTGCGTGACCGTCCAGCCGGTCGGGCCATCGGTCGGGCCGCACCTCGGGCCGGGCTGTCTCGGGGGCGTCGTCCTGTACCGCCGATGAGACCGAAAATGGGGCTCTTGATCGGCTGACGGGCATCGACCGTCGGCTATACTCGCGCCACCTTTCGTGCCGCGAGGCGTGGCCTATTGGCCTTCCGAGGTCGGGGGCAGAGCTCTGCGACACCTCCGCCCGAGGATCGAGCGCCGAGCGCCGTGGGGCCGTCCGGGAGACGACCCAGAACGCGGGCCGCCCCGAACGCCGCCCGCAGCGGAGGAACACGACTCGATGACGACCGAGCACGTCGCTGCCGCGATCAATGCCTGGGAGGTTGCGCAGCGACAGTTCGACCTGGCCGCCGACAGGCTCAACCTGGACCCCGGCCTGCGCCGAGTTCTGCGCGAGCCACGGCGCGAGCTGACCGTGCATTTCCCGGTCAAGATGGACGACGGGTCGGTGCAGGTGTTCACCGGTTATCGCGTCCAGCACAACCTCGGTCGGGGACCGGCCAAGGGCGGCATCCGCTATCACCAGGATGTGACCCTCGACGAGGTCAAGGCCCTCGCCATGTGGATGACCTGGAAATGCGCCGTCGTGGGGATCCCGTACGGCGGAGGCAAGGGCGGCGTGGTCGTCGATCCCAAGAAGCTCTCGGCCAAGGAGGTCGAGGCCCTCACCCGCCGGTTCACCACCGAGATCGAGGTCCTGATCGGTCCTGAGCGCGACATTCCGGCTCCCGATGTGAACACCAATGCCCAGGTCATGGCCTGGATGATGGATACCTACTCGATGCACCAGGGCTACACGGTGCCCGGGGTGGTCACCGGCAAGCCCATCAGCCTTGGCGGCTCCGAAGGCCGCACCGAGGCCACCGCGCGAGGTACGGTCTTCTGCGTCGTCGAGGCGGCGAATCACCTCGGCATCGACCTGCGCCGGGCGACCGTCGCGATCCAGGGCTTCGGGAACGCCGGATCGATCGCCGCGAAGCTGATGCGCCAGGAGGGCTCCACGGTCTTGGCCGTGTCGGACTCGACCGGCGGCATCCACAACTCCAACGGCATCGACATCGACCGGGTGATCGCCTGGAAGAAGGAGCACGCCACGGTCCAGGGCTTCCCAGGCTCGATTGACATCAGCAACTCGCAGGTCCTCGAGATCGAGTGCGACGTGCTGATCCCGGCGGCGCTGGAGAACCAGATCACGGCTCGCAACGCCAGCCGAATCCGCGCCAAGATCGTCGCCGAGGCGGCCAATGGCCCGACGACGCCTGACGCGGACGAGGAGCTTTTCCGCCGGGGCGTGTTCATGATCCCGGACATCCTCTGCAACGCCGGCGGCGTGACGGTCAGCTACTTCGAGTGGGTGCAGGATCTCAATCGCGACCACTGGAGCGAGTCGATCGTCAACGCCAAGCTCAAGGACATCATGGTTCGCGCCTTTGGTGAGACCCTCGCCATCTCGAGGCGCGAGGAGTGCGACATGCGCACCGCCGCCTACCTGCTCGCCGTCGAGCGGGTCGCCAACGCGACGTCGATGCGCGGGTTGTACCCGTAGTCCGACCGCCAGCAGGCGGACGAACGGTTCGCCGACGGGTCAGCGAGGGCCGTTGACCCGGGTCTGCATGACATACGAACACCAGGTGGTCGTTCCCCGGCCCGAAGCGCTGCTTCGCGCCCAGCCTTCCGGGCTGCAGCCAAGACTTCTGCCGAGCCGAACGTCGCGCGGGAGAAATCGACCCACGCCTCAACGACAAGCCTGGCGCACGCGCGTCAAAGGGTCGCCGGGCGTGCCTCGCCGGGCTCCCGGTGGGGCCGAACCCCGGTGCTACCATCCGGCCCATGCTCGATCACGAAGAGAAGTTCCTGTTCAAGGAGGAGATCCTCCATCTGGCCAACGCGCTGGGCGAGCCCGCGGCCCTGGACAACGTCGAGGATCTCCTGGCCGACGTGATCACCAATCCACGCTTCGATTCGGAGGTCTTCACCCTCGAGCGCAGCCTCCAGGTCATGCTCGGGCCACGCGCCGGAACGACACTGGTCGGGCTTCTGACGGTGGCTCCGGAGGTGTTCGACGAGGTCGCCGAGGTTCGTATCGCACCCGAGGTTCATGAGCGGCTCGTTGCCTGGCGGGCGCGCTTCGGGCTGGCCATCGACAACGCCCTGAACTTCCTGAACAACCCCGACGGCATCCAGGGCCACAACTTCGCGACCCAGATCGCCCACGTGGAGGAACGCCGCGTCCTCCAAGGCCGGCTGACGCTCGTCCGCTACAACAACGAGCCGCAGTTCTTCGTGGCCGACGCGAGCGTGTTCATGGGCCTGGTCGTCGACGTCATGGAACGCCTTGGGCCCTACCTGGAGCCCGACGCCGTCGACTCGGAGACGATCTCCAGGCTGCGCGACGCCGTCCAGCTGATCGAGCGAAAGACGACCGCGCGCAGCTAGTTCCTGCTCAGCCAGACGTCCGCCCGATGGCATCGATGAGTCATCTGTATCTCGCCGCGACCGGCCAGAACCGCGGAAAGACGACGGTCGCGGTCGGGTTGGTGGACGGCTTCCTCTCGCGCGGCCTGTCGACGGGATTCATCAAGCCCGTCGGCCAGCGAACGGTCATCGAGCACGGCGTCGCGGCCGATGAGGACGCAGTCCTTATGAAGAGCGTCTTCGACCTGCCCGAGCCACTCTCCCTCATGAGTCCGGTTCACATACCGCGGGGCTTCACCAAGGCGTACATCGCCGGCGACGTCGTCGAGGACCTGGCGGCTCGCGTCCGCACGGCATTCGAGCGGCTTACCGCGGAACGTCAAATCGTGCTCGTGGAGGGGACAGGCCACGCCGGAGTCGGTGCCGTGATCGGCCTGTCGAACGCCGTGGTCGCAGCGATGCTCGGCACGCCGGCCGTCATCGTGTCCGAGGGTGGAGTCGGCCGACCGATCGACGAGATCGTGCTGAATGCCGCCCTGTTCGCCGCCCACGGTGTCGCGGTTGCCGGGGCGATCGTGAACAAGGTCCAGACCGACGCGCAGCCGGGCATCGCTCGGACACTGGAGCGAGGGCTTGCCCGGCACGGCATAGCGCTGCTGGGCATCCTGCCCTACCGCCCGATCCTGTCCAACCCGACGCTCGGGATGATCCTGGAGGGAGTCCACGGCGAAAGAATCCATCCCGGTCCCGATCTCGACCGCGTCATCGACAATGTGGCGATCGGGGCGATGGAGCCCGGCCACATGCTGCAGCGGATCGGTCCGGGCACGCTGGTCATCGTTCCGGGAGACCGACAGGACGCCATCCTCGCCTTGACGGCGGCGCACATGGCGGGCAATGGCCAGGGCGTTGCGCTCGGGCTGGTGCTGACTGGGGGCTATCGGCCGCCACACGGAGTCCTTGCCGAGATCCGCCGGGCAGACCTCTTCGCGACGCTCGTCCATGAAGACACTTATCCCGTGGCGTCGGAGATCCACGACCTCCTTGTCAAGACGCACGCGGCGGACCTCGAGAAGGTCGCCACGATCAAGGCGCTGGTCGCCGAGCACCTCGACATCGATCGCATCCTGGAGGTGGCCGGTCCTTCCGTCGGGTGAGCGGGTTGGGCGTTCCGGGCGGCCGGTTCATGGCAGCGGCTCGTTGTCGATGAGCCGGGTGGACCCGAAGCGCACCGCGAGCGAGAGCAGTGCCGCCCCGTCAACCCGGGCCAACTCCCGCAGCGTCTGACCGTCTGCCACCGACGTGTACTCCACCTTTGCCAGCGGTTCAAGCGCCAGCTCGTCGCTCATGACCTGTCGAAGGGTCTTGGCCGATCGCTCGCCCGCCGCCCAGCGCGACCGGGCCGCGAGCAGCGCGCGATGCAGGATGGGCGCCGCCTCCCGTTCCGCGGCAGACAAGTGGACATTGCGCGACGAAAGGGCGAGGCCGTCTGCCTCGCGCACCGTCGGGCAGGCGATGACGTCGGTTGGCAATGCCAGGTCGATCGCCATGCGCCGGACGACCATGACCTGCTGGGCGTCCTTCTGCCCGAAGTACGCCCGATCGGCGCCCACCAGCGCGAACAGGATGGCGACGACCGTCGCGACGCCTTCGAAGTGCCCGGGCCGCGCGGCCCCCTCGAGCGGCTGGCCGACGGCGCCAATTGACACCGTCGTGTCGAAGCCCGGCGGGTAGACCTCGTCCACGGGCGGTGCGAAGACGAGGTCGACGGCCTCCTCGGCGCAGATGGCAAGGTCGCGGCCCTCGCTGCGGGGGTATCTGGCGAGGTCCTCCGGGCTGTTGAACTGGCGCGGGTTGACGAAGATGGTGACGACGGTCATGGCATTTTCCGAGCGCGCCCGCTGGATCAGCGAGCGGTGACCTTCGTGAAGCCAGCCCATGGTGGGCACCAGCCCGATCGGGCGCGGCGCGGCAGCCAGGGCCCGGCGCAGCTCTCCCCGGGTGCGGACGACCTCGAGCTGCACCTCGGAGGTCGCCACGGGCGGGGTGCCGACCCTAGAGATCGCGGTCGAGCGGAATGCCCGCGCTCCCGGCGGTCCCCAGGACGCCTTCCGAACGGTCCAGCGCGGACCGACCGAGCACCTCGTCGAGGACGGTCTGATCCATCTGCGAGGACTCCTCGGTCCCGGGGAAGGTCCCTGCCGTCACGTCGGCTGCGAACTTTTGGGCCGCCTCGAGGATGGTTTCGCGCAGGTGAGCATACGGCCGCGCATGTCGCGGGATGAAAGAGCCGAGTCCCAGCAGGTCAGTCACGACCTGGACCTGTCCGCTGCAACCGGGTCCGGCCCCGATCCCGATGGTCGGGATGCGCAAGCGCTCGGTGATCGCAGCGGCCAGCTGGGCGGGGATCAGCTCGAGGACCATCGAAAACGCACCAGCCTCCTGGACCGCGAGCGCGTCGGCGATGACGCTTCGGGCGCGGTCGGCGGTCTTGCCCTGGACGCGGACCTTGCCGCCCATCGCGTATTTGGCCTGCGGCGTCCAGCCGATGTGGCCCTGGACCGGAATGCCCGCCCGGACGAGGGCCTCGATGACCCGCGCGGTGCGCACGCCGCCTTCGACCTTGACGGCCTGGGCACCGGCCTCGCGCAGGAAGCGCCCCGCGCTGTCGAGCGCCTCGTCGACCGTGGCGTACGACATGAACGGCATGTCGCCGATGACGAGCGACCGCCCCGCGCCTCGAACCACGGCCCTTGTGTGGTGGAGCATGTCCTCCATGGACACGCGCACGGTCGACTCGTAGCCGAGCATGACCTCGCCGACCGAATCGCCCACGAGGATCAAGGGGATGCCAGCCTCGTCGAGAAGCCGGGCGGTGGGAAAGTCGTACGCCGTCAGCATCGGAATCGGCGTCCCGTCGCCGTGCATTCGGGCGATGTCGGCGACGGTCAAGCGCTGGTTCTCGGCGGTGGCGCTCATGTGCGGCTCTCCTGCGTGAGAAGTCCAGTGTGAGCCGCGGCGTCCCGAGCGTCCAGCAGGCCGGCCACGAGGTCGAGCAGGCGGTCGGCCACCTCGCGCTTCGTGAGGAGTGGCCAGGACTCGGGCCGGCCATCGGCTCGATACACGGTTACCCGATTGGTGTCCGTGCCGAATCCGGAGTCCGCCGCGCCAACGTCATTGGCGACGAGCAGGTCGAGGCCTTTGCGCTCCAGCTTCTCCGGCGCGCGCGCCAGCGAGCCGGTTTCTGCGGCGAAGCCGACGAGGACGGGTCGAGGCTCCAGGGGACGGCGGGTTTCGCGGCCATCGGCGTCCATCCCGCGTGCGATGCGACTGACCTCGGCGAGGATGTCGGGGGTCGGTTCGAGCTCCAGCGTGAGCGAGTCGGCTCGGGCGAGCTTGGTCTCCGCAGGGCGCGCCGGGCGGAAGTCGGACACCGCGGCGGCCATGACCAGCGCATCGAACCCAGCCTGCCCGGGCTGATCGGTGAGCGCCTCGAGCAGAGCGGCCCGCATCCGTCCCGCCGACTCGGCTGGGACGACTGCTGCCCGGACGCCCTCCGGCAGAGGCACCCTCACGTTCGCGACCACGAGCGTCACGCGGGCGCCACGATCCAGGGCGGCCTGCGCAACGGCTATCCCCATCTTTCCGGTCGACCGGTTGGTGATGGATCGGACCGGGTCGATAGCCTCGGAGGTGCCGCCGGCCGTGATCACCAGATGCCTGCCCGTGAGGTCCGCCTCGCGCGGCATGATGGCCTCGGGAGGCCGGGCGGGCGCGTCAGGCGCGCGGACGGGGCCATCCCCGACCGCTGCCACGACGGCATCAACGATGGTCGGCAACGCCGCCAGGCGGCCCACTCCGGACCGACCAGACGCCAGCGCGCCGGTCTCCGGCGCGACGATTCGGTAGCCGAAGTCTTCGCGGAGCCGCCGCACGTTCGCAGTCGTGGCGGGATGCGCGTACATCTCCCCGTCCATTGCGGGCGCGACCACCACCGGCGCCGTCGTCGCCAGGCACGTGGCGGTCACCACGTCGCCGGCCAATCCGCTCGCCATTGCCCCAAGCCAGTGCGCCGTTGCTGGCGCCACGACGACCGCGTCGGCCGTCTCGGCGACGACGATGTGACCGATGCGGCCATCGGGCAGGAGCGCCAGCACATCGCTTTCCGCCGGGTGCCGGGTCAGCGCCTCGAGCGTCAACGGCGCGACGAATCGAGTCGCGCTCGGCGACAGCAGGGCAACCACGTCGGCGCCCTCGGCCTGCAAAAGGCGGACCAGCTCGGGCGCCTTGTAGGCGGCGATTGAGCCCGTGACGCCGACGGCGATCAGGCGCCCCTCCAGGCGGCCCGGTTCGCGCCTCACCCGAGACCCATTCCGATCGGCTCGCCGCCGGTCACCTCGGCGTGGAAGATGGCCAGGCCGCGCAGCGTCAGCTCTGGGTCGATCGCGTCGACGCCGTCGACGCCCCGAGCCCAGGGTGCCGCCGAGAGCCCGCCCGTCAGGATTGCGTGGACGGCCGAAGGCTCGATGCCTGCGGAGTCGGCCAGCTCCTGGCGGGTGCGAGCCAGCAGCCCGGATGCGAGCGCCTGATAGCCGAAGATCGTGCCCGATTGCATGGCAGTCACGGTGTCACGGCCGATGGCGCGGTCGGGGGAGCGCAGCTCGATACGCGGGAGCTTGGCCGTGTGCGCGGCGAGCGCCTCGAGCCCAAGCTCGAGGCCCGGCGCGATGGCGCCCCCGATGTAGGCACCGTCCGACGCGACGCAATCGAACGTCGTCGCGGTGCCGAAGTCGACGACGACGGCCGGCGTGCCGTACAGACGCGCGGCCGCGAGCGCGTTGACCAGCCGGTCCGCCCCGACTTCCGCGGGCCGTTCGACGCGAACGGGCAGCGGCACCGTCCCGGCAGAGGCGACCAGCAGCGGCACGCCCCGCCGACTGGCGATGGCCTCGATCCCGGCGGTGAGGTCCGGGACGACCGAGGCACACGACAGGGCGGTGATCTCACCGAGGTTGCTCGCGTCGAGCCGGAGTAGACCGTCGAGCAGCAGCTCCAGCTCGTCGGCCGTGGCGAGGGGTTGCGTCGCGGCCCGCCTGGCGGCCAGCAGCGTGCCGCCCTGCACCAGGCCGGTCGTCACGTTCGTGTTGCCGATGTCCACGGCGAGCAACATGGCGGGATGATACGCGGGGCGGAATCCGTGCCATCGCGGCGCCCTCGCTGCGGTACCATCCGCGCGTCGGGAACCGGCTGGAGAGGTGTCGGGACTCCTGGGCAGCCAGCCGCGTCAGCCCAGACTCCGTCGATCGGCCAGATAGGAGTCCTGCGTGTCGTCCTTGCCGCCCGCAAAGTTCTTCGTCAACCGCGGCATCGTCGCTTCCCGGGCGGACATGGACCACCTGCTTCGCCCGCTGCTCAAGCAGACGGTCACGTACCGATACTTCCGCGGTCGCGACATGATCGCCCACGGCACCGGCTGGGTGGAGCGCATCGTCCTCGACCAACCAGACGTATCGAGCTACTTCACGCCCCTGTCCATCTGCGTGAACATCGACTCCTTCGAGCACCTCGAATTCGAGACCCGGCCGGACCAGTTCATCGTCTACGCACTGGTCCAGGGCGACGAGCGTGTCGTGATCGAGTTCGCGCCAACCGCAAACCGCGAGGACAATGCGGCGAGCGACCAACACCAGCTCGAATTCGACACGAGCGGTTTCGTCCAGATGGAGCTCCAGGGCCTGGACTCGGAGGATACGGGTACCACCGGGCCCGATCCAACCCGACACTCGAACGAGGACGGTGCGTCGAGAGATGGCCACGATCCCGACGAGGGTGGCCGGCCGGAGCACGAGGGCGGCCCGGCGCGCGGCGACGGCGGTTCAGCACGCGACTCGGCCGGCTGAGCGCAGCCGTCGCACATTGGCACTGACGCGCCCGGCCCATCAGGGAGGGGCGCCGGCAGCGACACGGAGAGGAGGGTTCTCAGCAGGTGGCTACCAGTACTCAGGTTGAGTCTCGGCCCGCGCCCGTGGGGGAGACGGGCCTGGCAGCTTACTTCGGCTTCGCCGAGCGGGGCACTGACCTGGCGACGGAGATCGGCGCCGGTGTAACCACGTTCATGGTAATGGCCTACATCCTGTTCGTGAACGGCAGCATCATCGCCAAGCCGCTGGGCCTGGACGCCTCGGCCGTGGCAGCCGGTACCGCCTTGGTCGCCGGGATCATGACCATCGCGATGGGGGTCATCGGAAAGTACCCATTCGCGCTAGCCGCCGGCCTTGGGATCAACGCGATCGTGGCCTTCACGCTCACGGCCAAGGGTCTCGACGCCAAAGGCGCGATGGGCGTCATCGTGCTCGAAGGCATCGCGATCACGATCCTCGTGGCAGTCGGGCTGCGCGAGGCGATCATGGAGGCGGTGCCACTCGCCCTCAAGCGCTCGATCGGCGTGGGCATCGGCCTGTTCATCCTGTTCATCGGTTTTTCGAACGGGGGCCTGATCGGCTCGAATCCCACAGGCAAGGGCACGCCGGTCTTTCTGGCTTTCCCGACTACCCCAGCCCAGGGGGTATTCCTGCTCGGGCTCGCGATCACGTTCGTGCTGTACGCGAGGCGCATTCGAGCCGCGCTGATCATCAGCATCATTGTCACCACAATCATCGCGATCCTCGCCGGGGTGACGTCGGTCCCGGCGGCCGACAAGCTGATCGTCGGCCCGAATTTCTCGACGATCGGCCTCGGGCTTCAGGACCCGTTCCAGGCTTTCGCCAAGCTGGGCGCAATCACGGCGGTCCTGACGATCTTCGCGATCATGCTGAGTGACTTCTTCGACACGATGGGCACGGTCACCGGCATCGCGGCCGAGGCAGGCCTGGCGCGTCCGGATGGCACCGTCCCCGGGATCGGTCGCGTGCTCATGGTCGACTCTGTAGCTGCGATCGCCGGCGGCGTCGGCGGCGTCTCCTCGAACACGACCTACATCGAGAGCGCAGCGGGAGTCGCCGAAGGCGGTCGGACGGGCTTCGCGTCCGTCGTGACGGGTGTCCTGTTCCTGCTCGCGATCTTCCTGTCGCCGATTGCCCTGATCGTGCCCGGCGTGGCCACGGCACCGGCCCTGGTGCTCGTTGGCTATCTCATGTTCACCCTGGTGAAGGACATCCCGGTCGGCGATCTGGAGGACGGACTGCCGGCCCTGCTGACGATGATCCTGATGCCGCTGACCTACGACATCACCGTGGGGATCGGTGCCGGCTTCATCTCGTGGGTCCTCCTCAAGGTCGTTCGCGGACGGGCCGCCGAGATCCACCCGCTGATGTGGCTGGTTTCGATCGGTTTCGTGATCTTCTTCGCGAACGTCTGGATCCAGTCGGTCGTCAAGTAGCGTTTTCGCTCAGACCGCGGCCGGCGCCCCGCCCAGGGCGCCGGCCCTTTTGATTCCCTGCATTTGGATCAGCTCGGAATTCGAATGGCGATTGATTGTCCTGCCACAGGCCAGCGCGGCACGTTGCTGCCAAGTCTGCTGATTGCCGAGGGTGCATCACCAGCGACCGGTGCCTGCACGACACTCCGCCCCAACGGCCAGTTCGGCCGAGATCGCCCGGGCGCGCCCTGCCGAAACGATGCACGCGCGCGATCAAGCGGCGCGGCCGCGCCCGGCCTTCGAGGTGCCCGGAACTGCGATGCACTGCGCCGCCGTGCGCACTGCGCCTCGAACATCGAAGGGGACCCAGACCGGAGGGGCCTCAGCCGACGACGGGTGCAATGCGTGCAATAGCCGTGGTCGCAGTTGACCTCCCGGCCGACGTATCAGGCGAATTTCGCAAGGGTGCCCAGCGAATCCTGGTTCGGGCTGATGAGCCGGCAAGAGGTCGGAGCCGCAAGGAGGCGGCGGTGCCCGATCAAGTACCATCGCGCGGATGTTCGAACGGACGGCGCTGCCCGAGGGGCCGCGCGTGATCAGCGCCCGGCTGCCCGGAGCGCGCTCGGTCTCAGTCGCCGCGTACGTGCTGGCGGGATCTCGGCTTGAATTGCCGGACCAGGCCGGCGTCGCCCATTTCATGGAGCACATCACCTTCAAGGGCACGGCGGCCTATCCGACGACGCGAGCGATCTCCGAGGCGATCGAGGGCGTCGGCGGCAGCTTCAACGCGGCGACCGATCGCGAATCCACCGTCTACTGGGTGCGCGTGCCCGCGCGCGAGCTGGAGCGAGCCCTGGGAGTGCTCGGTGAGCTCATCGTGCGGCCGACACTCTCGCACCGCGAGATCCGCAACGAGCGGACGGTCATCATCGAGGAGATCCGCTCGTACCTGGATGACCCCGCCGAATACGCCCAGATCCTCTTTCAGCAGGCGATGTTCGGAGTCGGCGCCCTGGGCCGCGAGATCTGCGGGGACGAGGCGGGTATTCGGGCATTGCCCGAACGCACGATCCGGGACTTCTGGGCCAGTGCCTACCGGCCCGCCAACGTCGTGGTCGCCGTGGCCGGCGACCTCCCCCACGAGCAGAGCGTGCAGCTTGCCGGGCGAGCCTTCGGCCGCGGCAACGGCGTAGTAGGCCCCTTCGATCCCGCCCCGACCCTGCCCGCCGGCCAGCGCTTCCTGATCGGACACAGGGACGCCAGCCAGGCCCATCTGGTGGTCGGGGTTCCGGCCCTCCGTCGCGACCATCCCGACGCCTGGGCCCTTGGCGTTCTGAACGCGGTCCTTGGCGACGGGATGAGCAGCCGGCTGTTCCTGTCCGTCCGCGAGGAGAAGGGACTCGCTTACGACGTCGGCTCGGGGGTGGTGGACTACGCCGACGCGGGTGCGTTGGCCATCTCGGCCGGCGTCGATCCGAGGCATCTCCGGCCGGCTCTCGCGGCGATCCTCGACGAGCTGGTTCGCCTTCGCGGGGAGCTCGTGCCGGCCGAGGAGCTCGCCAAGGCGAAGGCCTACATCTCGGGTGGCCTGGAGCTCCGGATGGAGGAGACGCGCCATCTCGCATCCTGGATCGGCGGTCAGGAAGCGCTGCATGAACGCGTGCTGACCCTCGACGAGGCGCTCGCCGCGGTAGCCGCCGTCAGCGCGGAGGACGTGCAGCGAGTTGCCGGCGACCTCTTCAGGGACGAGAAGCTTCGGCTTGCGGTGGTGGCCCCGGTTCGCCGCGGAAGAGGTCTGGAGGCTCGACTCCGGTTGCCGGATGTCCATGCTTGAGAGCGGGCAGGGCACTGCCGACGTCCAGTTGATCGGCGCGGAATCGCAACCTGAGCCGCGCCGCGAACCCAGGGTCGACCTTCGGCTGGCCCGCCTGCACCTCAGGACGGGGGTCCATGGGCTCGCCCGAGCGGAGCTGGAATCCCTGGTCGGCTGGGGCGAGCTCGACGAAGAGTCGCTGATCGACCTCGCCGAGGCACGCTGGAGGACGGGCGACCTGGAGGGGGCCGGGGATGCCGCTCGAGCGTTCCTTGCAACGGGGCGCGAGGCCGTGCTCGGTCTTGTCATCGCTGCCGAAGCGATCGCGGCAGCCGGCCGCCCTGGCGAGGCGCGTCGCCTGGCGGGCCAGGCCCTCGAGCGCGCGGGCGATTCGCTGGACGGACTCTTCGCGGGGATGCCCCGGAGCGGCATCTGGCCGCACGATCCTTCTGATCCGGGGGAGCACGTCGGCCCGTTGCTCGGAGAATCGGCGGGCGCGGCAGCGTCCGGCCGGGCCGCGGAGACAGCTGCTTCCGCCGAAACAGCGACGGCCGTCTCCTCAGGCGATGACGACCTCGGCCTTTGGGAAGGCCACCCGCAAGACCTTCGACCGCTGCCCGTCCCACCGGACGCCGCCGCGGAGCTGGAGGCAGCGCGCGATCTGCTGACGGCGGGCGATATCGATAGAGCGGCCGTACGACTCGCCGTCGTCCTGCGCGTGAGCCCGGTCCTGGCGCCCGCCGTTCTGGACGTGCTGCCGCCCGATGCCGGCCCGGCGCTCGAACTGGTTCGCGGCGACGCCTTCCGGCTGCTCGGACACGATGGCGACGCGCAGCGTGCCTATGCTTCGGCGCTGGCCGGGGTCACGGCTGACATGTCGGCGCGCGAGAGCGTTGCTCCCGAAAGCAGCTATCAGCGGCCGGAAGATGGTCCGCCAGAGGAGGGCGGCGATCCGCCGAACCACCCATCCGACAGCCCGGAGTAGTCGTGTCCGAACGCACCCTCGTCCTGATCAAGCCCGATGCCGTCCAGCGGCTGCTCGCCGGACGCCTGATTGCGCGTTTCGAGGAACGCGGCTTGAAGATCGTGGGACTCAAGCTGGTGCAGGTGGATCGCGATCTCGCCGAGCGTCACTACGCCGTTCACCGCGACAAGCCGTTCTTCGGCGGTCTGGTCGACTTCATCACGTCGAGCCCGCTGGTGGCCGTCGCGCTCGAGGGCCCGCGCGCCATCGCCGTCGTCCGTGCGATGGTCGGCGCCACCCGTCCCCATGAAGCAGCCCCTGGCACGATCCGCGGGGATTTCGGCCTGGAGACGGCCCAGAATCTCGTCCACGCCTCGGACGGACCGGAGACGGCCGACGTGGAGCTCGCCCTGTGGTTCACGCTCGGTGAGCTCGCGAGCTACGAGCGCGATATCGATCGGTGGGCGCTCGCTCCGGCCGAATGACGCCGGCCTGCAGAGGCTGGCTACGGGAGCTTATCTGGGCTTACTGCCTGACCCTGGACCCCCGGCTCGGGTGCCGGAGCCCTGGCAGCGGCGGGCCCGCCCCAGCCGCCGGCCGCCGCAACCAACGCAGCCAATGCCAGCGCCAGCACCAGCACGGAACTCACGAGTGTCCGGTTGACATCGAGAAGCGGGCCTGCCCAGCGGGGCGATGCGGCGAACACGCCGGCCACCATCCTCGCCCCACGGCCCACCGCCCGAGCGCCTCGCTGGGCCACCCGGGCACCTCGCTGAGCCACCCGGGCGCCTCGCTCGGCTACCGGCTGAGCGGCTTCGCGAGTGCGGCCGGCGGCGGCGCGCCCGCGCGTGGACAACTCGGCCAGACGGACCGCCCACCGTCCACGCTGAATCCTGCCCGCCGCGGCGCGTCTGCTAGCCAGCAACTCGGCCAGGCGGACCGTCCAGGGCCCAAGTTGCGCCCAGCGCGTCGCCGCGGAGGAGGGTGCCTGGATGGGGGACCGCCGCTGGACCGAAGACCGCGCCTGAACCGCAGGTGGCACCTGAACAGCCGACGGCGCCTCAGCCGTAGGCGGCGCCTGAATCGTCCGCGGTGCCTGGACCGACGACCGCGCCCGGACGGAGAACAGCGCCTCGCGGCGGGAGCGGCGACGCTCGGCCATGCCCGGCTGCGATGACGCCTCGGGAGCAGCGCGCGGGCCGTCGAGGCTGGGCGAAGAGCGAGCCCAGCCGGCCAGTGCAACCCCTTCGGGCCATCGCGGTCGATCTCCCGCGACCGCACGGACGCCCGGCGCCGGGTCCGCAAGTCCCACGGCCAGCAGGCGCGCGTAGTAGGCCAGTGCGGCGATCGCGCCCAGGGACAGCACGGCGCGAGCCGGTCCGTCGCTGGCGAGTCTGACGAGCGCCATTCGCACGTCGAAGGAAACGAGTCCGGGCAGGCCGACCGTGGCGACCGCCACCATCACGAGGGCAGCGGTCAGAGTCGGGCTGCTGCGCGCCCATCCGCGCAGCTCTCCCAGGCGCCTCGTCCCGAAGCGCGCGCGGATTGCCAGCACCCATGCCGCGAACGCGGTCTTGGCCAGCACGAACACGAGGATCCAGGTCCGCACGGGCTGCCATGTCGCCGGATCGAGCGGTCCGAAGGCGAGCAGGACGAAGGCCGCATCCTGCACGATCGAGTAGGCAACCATGTGCTCGATGTCCTCCTGGATCCAGGCTGCGAATGCTCCCAGGAGCAGGCTGATCGCGGCGATCGACACGATCAGGGCGCGCTCGAGGGGTAAAGCCAGCGGAACCGGGGTCAGCGGAGCGATCGAGCCGTCGACCCAGGCCAGTCCGACGACCGCGAAGACCGCCGGGCTCCAGGCCATCAGCAGGGGCAGGCCGATCTCCGGCGCCGAGTCGGCCACGCGCGCAGCCCAGACGTGAAATGGGATCGCGCCGAAACGGAAGGCGACCGCAATGGCCATGGCGAGGTACGCCAGGCCGACGACCGCAGGCTCCGCACTGAGAGCGCCGAGCGGCCGCGCCATCCAGGCCATGGCGATGAGCGCGAGGACGCCTGCCACGGCGATCGCCCGAAGCTCCCGGGCCCCGACCCCGACGCGCCGTGAGGTGATGGGCACGACGAGCGAGACGAGAACGCCGACGAGTCCGGCGGCGACGGTTGCGGCGATCGCCGTCATGGGATCGGGTATCGCGAGCGCCAGCCCGGCGGCACCGAACGCCGCCAGCGAGGCGCCGGGCAGGTTCCGTTGCCAGGTCCCCGAATTGGAGGCCGACCAGCCCAACAGGCACAGGAGCAGCGACGCCGAGCAACCCATCGCAAGGAAAATCCGCTGGTATTCGCTCCCGACGAGGAATTCCCCGCCGACCGAAAGGCGGTCACCGGGCACGATCGCGAGCGCGGCCACGGCCGAGACGAGAAGTCCAAGCCAGCCTATTGCAAATGACACGCCGGTCAGGCTCCGCGTCAGGAGCGACAGGATCCCGAAGCCGAACGACGTGGCCAGGAACGGGAGGACGCTCACAGCAGGCGCGTCAGCGTTCGAGACCGGGACGCCGTCGCAGGCCATCGACCGGAGCAGCCGCCGCGTCGGCGTTCGCTGACAGGAACGCAACCGCCGCGCCGAGCACGACCGTGAGGCCGCCGATCACGAGCTGTTCCAGGGCTACGGGCGTCCCGGCAAGGCTGACCCGAATGAGGCCGCTTGCAGTCACCAGCAGGATCAGGCCGTTGCCGAGGCGGAAGACCTCCCGGCCGAACACGATCGGCAGGACCGCCGCCGTCGCGAGCGCGAAGCCAGCGGCAGCGGCTGCTGCTGGCCCCATCGCCGGCGCGCCGAGTCCGAGAGTGCCCCATCCCGCGGCGAATGCAGCCGCCGCGGCGAGGGCCTCCACAGGCCAGCCGACCGTCGAGCCACGGCTGGGAAGTGCCATGTCACGAGCGCTGATCCACAGGAGGTAGGCCGCCAGCGTCGACGAGAGCAGACGGGCGGCCAGGGGCAAGGGTCCGGCCAGAGGATCGGACAGGAACGGCGTACCGAGCAGCGTGATCGTGATGCCAAGGAGCGCGGTCCTCGGCTCACGCGCCGAGACGCATACCACCGCGCCCGCGACCACGACGATAGCGGCGGCCGCCAGCAGCAGGGTCACGGAGCCGCCGGACTGAGCTCCGGGTGAGGCGGCGTCGGCAGGATCCCGAACGTACTGAAGGGCCAGTAGCGAAGCCAGGCTCGCCCGATCACCGAATCGAGCTTGATGGGGCCGAAGACGCGCGAATCCGCAGAGCTCATGCGGTGGTCGCCCAGGACGAACAGCTCACCGCTCGGTACGACCCACAGGCTCTGGCTGGTGGACACGGTCGGCTGGGGTGAGCCGTCGCTGTCCTTGAACACGTAAGACGTCTCGTTGAGCTTGACATTGTTCACGTACACGAACCCGTCGTCACGGATCTCGACCTTGTCGCCCCCGACCCCGATGACCCGCTTGATGTACGGGACTCCCTCGGGCTGCTGGTATTGCTGGGGCGGTTGGAAGACCACGATGTCGCCGGTCTTATAGCGATCGAATCGGGGGGACAGCTTGTCAACGAGGATGTACTGGTCGGGCTCGAGGGTGTGCTCCATCGATTGCTGCTGGACCCGATATGGGGATGCAATGAAGGTGTTGATGACGAGATAGATGACGGCTGTCAGGACGAGGGTTTCGATGACCTCGAACAGGCACCCGAGGGGCCGTTTGCTCACAAGTCCGGGAGTATAGGGGCTGTGCTATCGTGCCGCCCCGTGTCCCCCCTCGACCGGTCGCAGGCGTGGTTGTCGCTGCCGTCGAGGATGCCCCGGCGAAATGCACGCTGGGCGCAGTGCCGCGCGACGCCGGCATGAGGCGCCCTCGAATCCGGGCTGAGCGCCGGGCGTTCTGACATGCGCCGCGCGATCGAGATCGGCAGTGCGCTCGTCGCCGTGATCGCGCTCGGCCTGGTGCTCTACAACGCCACCCTGGTCGACCGCCGCCCGCCCAACGTCGACCGGATCGCCCTGAGCCTGCCGGCCGGGGACGCACATCGCGGCCAGACGCTGACGGCGATCGACATCGAGTTCAGCGAGCCCGTCCAGTCGCCGTCGGTCGAGAGCCGGTTCCGCCTCGATCCGTATGTCCCGGGCACCTTCGCGTGGAACGGCAACAGGACCGCCGCGATCTTCACGCCTTCGGCCCGCCTCACCCCCAGTACACATTTCACCGTGCGGCTGGACGCTGGCTTCGAGGATCTCGCCGGGAACGCGGCTTCGGCGACGCCCGACCCCTTCGTCTTTGACACGGTTGGCCCGCCGACGGTCATGTCCACCGACCCGCCCGACGGTGCCAGCCAGGTCCCCGTGGACAGGAAGCTCAAGATCACGTTCGATCGGCTGATGGACACGGGCGCCGTGGAGGCCGCCCTCAGGATCGATCCGGACGTGGCTCATCAGGCCAGCTGGTCAGGACCGGTGCTCACGCTCTCGTTCCCAGCGCCCCTGCAATTCGGAACGTCCTACACCATCACAGTCGGGGAAGGTGCCGTCGACACTGACGGCAGCCATCTGGGCTCAGCCTCCTCCACAACGTTCACAACGGTCGCAGCGGGCCTCGCGCCGGTCACCACGGTTCCCGCTCCGAACGTCGCAGGCGCCAGTATCCGAGGCCCCATCGGGATCGTGTTCGACGCCCCGATCGACCCGGCATCGATCGCCGATTCCTTGCGGATCACGCCGTCGGTCGCAGGCTCGATTTCGGTCTCCTCATTGCCCGACGACAGCACGCCCATCACCGCTCCGATCTCGAGCCCCAGCGCGCCAATCGGACGCGTCCTGCTGTTCACGCCGTCCGGCCAACTCGCTCCCCACACCACGTACACGGTCAGCCTGTCCGCGACCGTGCGCCGCCTGGATGACCCCGGCCAGGTTGCGGCCGCTCGGACATGGGCATTTACGACGGGCCAGGCAACGTCATCCGCCCAGAACCAGGTCGCCTTCCTGAGCGCGCGCGCCGGGGTGCGCAATTTGTGGCTGATGAATCCGGATGGCAGCAATCCGCGGCAGATCACGAGCGAGCTCGTGCCACTGTCCGGTTATGACGTCAGCCCGGACGGCGGGACCATCGCGTATTCGGCCGGCGGGCTTGTCCATGTGGTGCGGGTGGACGGCAGCGACGCGCGGACCGTCACGACGTCCGGCCACTGGGACTACAGCCCGACCTTCTCACCCGACGCTCGGTCTGTCCTGGTCGCCCGGCGCGGGACGGACGGAGGCGACCTGGGCTTCTGGCTGGTCCCCCTTCCCGGCGCCCCCGACAACCGTGAACGCCAGGTTCTGCCGACGGGTGCCCCGGCTGTCGACTCCGTCGGCCTCGACGGAGACGGGTTACTGCCCACCTCCGGGACGCCCCCCTGGTTCCGGCGGGCGGCCTTCGGCGGGGATACGGGAGTGGTGATGCTCACCGCGGCAGATGGGCACCTGTGGATCGTCGACACCCAGCCGCCCGCGTCGCCCCCCGAAGAAATCGAGCTCACCGCGGAGACAATGCCCGTGTGGGATTCGACCGACTTGAGCTTCATCGTGGCGGGCAGGCGACCCGCGGCTGCCGCGGCCGAGCCGGGTATCTGGCGAGTCCGGCCGACCGGCCTGGTCACGAGGGTCGCAGACGGCACCGGACCGGTAGCCTCCGACGGCAGGGGCGGCCTGGCGTTGCTCGCAGGTTCAGGCCCGGGAGGGTCGGTTGACCCGCTGCGCATGGCGTTCCTGGCTCCCGGCGGCACCGCGCCCCTCAGCCTGACCAGCGGAGCGGGCCCAGCCGACCGGTGGCCTGCCTTTGCACCCAACGGCGACCTGATTCTGTTCCTGCGCGTTTCAACGTCGGCGCCGGATCGCTCCGAGGGCATCTGGGTCATCCAGCCCGATGGCCGCCAGCTACGCCAGCTCAGCACCGACGGCTCGTATCCTCGCTGGCCGCCCTAGTCCGGCCTGTCGCCGGCGTGTCGCTGAGTAGGGGCAGTCGCATCCGCGGTTTGATACACTCCGCCCCGCCCTGAGCCGGTGTCGCGCTGCACCGGGACCGCCCGACTCCGACATCCGCCGGGCATCCGCCGAGGTACGGCCTGTCCCGCGGCCGCAGCGTTCACGTGGAGGACCGAACACCCTGATGGATGCCAGTGCGCTCCTGGCGATCATCCCGATTGCGGGGATCGCGGCCGTCGTGTTTGCGCTCTATCTCGCGCGCGATGTCCTCAGTCGCGACGTGGGTCCGATCGAAATGCAGGACGTGGCCGGGACGATCTACGAGGGCGCGGTGGCATTTATTCGCCGCCAGTACA
>WNGJ01001857.1_pt1 | contig 21049 bp, 20 predicted proteins | sample 5400611 | NCBI WGS metagenome assembly WNGJ01 (sample SAMN13153375, study PRJNA577476) | soil metagenome | isolation source: 40 cm soil or saprolite under Garry oak tree replicate 1 | place: USA:California | collected 2016-06-15
GCGGCCAAGCTCAACGATGACCTCGGCGGGGGATCGCTCACGGCGCTGCCGATCATCGAGACGCAGCTCGGCGACGTGTCGGCGTACATCCCGACCAACGTCATCTCGATCACCGACGGACAGATCTATCTGGAGTCCGACCTCTTCTACGGCGGCATCCGGCCGGCCGTGAACGTCGGCCTGTCGGTCTCGCGAGTGGGTGGCTCCGCGCAGGTGCGGGCCATGCGCCAGGTCGCCGGCAAGCTGCGGCTCGACCTCGCGCAGTTCCGCGAGCTCGCGGCGTTCGCCCAGTTTGGCTCCGACCTCGACCGCGCGACGCAAGCTCAGCTGGCCCGCGGTCAGCGGATGGTCGAGCTCCTGAAGCAAGGGCAGTATCAGCCGCTCCCGGTCGAGAAGCAGGTCGTGATCATCTTCGCGGGCACGCAGGGCATGCTCGACGAGCTGCCGGTCGATGCGATTCGCGAGTTCGAGCCCTTCCTCTATGCGCATCTCGAGCGGCGCGCCCCGCAGATCCTCACCGAGATCCGCGACAAGAAGGAGATCTCGGACGCGTTGCGGGAGACGGTGGCGAAGGCGATCACCGACGCCAGGACGGAGTTCGTCGCGGCCAAGGGCATCAAGGCGGCCTAGAGTCCCGGCCCCATGGCGACCCTGCGCGACATCCAACGGCGGATCCGCTCCGTCCAGTCCACGCAGAAGATCACGCGGGCGATGAAGCTCGTCGCGGCGGCGAAGCTGCGGCGGGCGCAGGAGCGCATCCTCGCGGCGCGGCCCTACGCGGCCAAGATGGGCGAGCTGCTCGGCAATCTGGTCAGCGCCGCGTCGGGGAGCGACGGCGCGCAGCATCCGCTCCTCGAACAGCGGGAGGGACCGCGGCGCCAGATCGTGATCATCACGGCCGACAAGGGCCTGGCCGGCGCCTTCAACTCCAATGTCATCCGCCGCGCGCTCGAGCTCATCCGACAGTCCAACACCAGCGAGGTCACGCTGGTCGTGGTCGGCCGCAAGGCGCGCGATTTCTATCGCCGACGGCCGTGGACGATCAAGCGCGACATGATCGCGTTCTGGGACCGGTTGGCGTACTCCCACGCGAGCGAGCTCGCCGACTACTTCATGCAGCAGTATCTCGACGGCGAAGTCGACGAGGTGTACCTCGTCTACAACGAGTTCCGTTCCGTCGCCGTGCAGCGTCCGGTCCGCGAGCAGCTCCTGCCGATTCCGCGCTCGGCCGAGGGCGCGTCGGACGCGGAGGCGGTCGACTACCTCTATGAACCGGATCCGAAGGCGATCCTCGACGAGCTGCTGCCGCGACACGTGCGGACGCAAGTCTTCCGGGCCCTCATGGAATCGCTGGCCGGTGAGTACGGCGCGCGCATGACGGCGATGGAGGCCGCGACGAAGAACGCGAAAGAGATGATCGACGTCCTGACGATCCAGTACAACAAGGCGCGCCAGGAGAAGATCACGAAGGAGCTGCTCGACATCGTCGGCGGCGCCGAGGCCCTCAAGCAAGGAGCGGAGGCATGAGCACCGGGAAGATCATTCAGGTCATCGGGCCGGTCGTCGACGTGGAGTTCGAGCCGGGCCGCCTGCCGGCCATCTACAATGCGCTCCTGGTCGAGGGCGTCGAGAACAAGGACGTCTTCGCCTATTCGCAAAAGCTCACCCTCGAGGTGGCCCAGCACCTGGGCGAGAGCCATGTGCGGACGATCGCCATGGCCGCGACCGATGGCCTCCGCCGCGGAATGACCGTGAGCGATACCGGCGCGCCGATCATGATCCCGGTCGGGCCGGAGACGCTCGGCCGGATCCTGAACGTGGTCGGCGAGCCCGTGGACAAGGGCCCGGCGATCAAGGCGAAGAAGATGTACCCGATCCATCGTCCGGCCCCGTCGTACGAGGACCAGTCGACGAAGGTCGAGATGTTCGAGACGGGCATCAAGGTCATCGACCTGCTGGAGCCGTACACGAAGGGCGGCAAGACGGGGCTCTTCGGTGGCGCCGGAGTCGGCAAGACCGTGCTCATCCAGGAGCTCATCAATAACATCGCCAAGCAGCACGGCGGCATCTCGGTGTTCGCGGGTGTCGGCGAGCGCACCCGTGAAGGCAACGACCTCTATCACGAGATGAAGGAATCGGGCGTCCTCGAGAAGACCGCGCTCATCTTCGGCCAGATGACCGAGCCGCCCGGGTCACGGCTGCGCGTGGGACTCACCGGCCTCACCGCCGCCGAGTACTTCCGTGACGAGGAAGGCAAGGACGTGCTGCTGTTCATCGACAACATCTTCCGCTTCACTCAGGCCGGCTCCGAGGTCTCCGCGCTGCTCGGCCGGATGCCGTCGGCGGTCGGCTATCAGCCGACCCTGGGCACCGAGATGGGACAGTTGCAGGAGCGGATCACCTCGACGAAGAAGGGCTCGGTCACCTCGGTGCAGGCCATCTACGTGCCGGCAGACGACATCACCGACCCGGCGCCCGCGACGGCCTTCGCGCATCTCGACGCCACCACCGTGCTCTCGCGGCCGCTCACCGAGCTCGGGATCTATCCGGCGGTCGATCCGCTGTCGTCCACGTCGCGGATCCTCGATCCCAACGTTCTCGGCGCCGAGCATTACCGCACGGCCCGCGACGTCCAGCTCATCCTCCAGCGCTACAAGGACCTCCAGGACATCATCGCGATCCTCGGGATGGAGGAGCTCTCGGACGAGGACAAGCTCATCGTCGCCCGCGCCAGGAAGATCCAGCGGTTCCTGTCCCAGCCGTTCTCCGTCGCCGAGCAGTTCACCGGCCAGCCCGGACGGTACGTCAAGCTCGCCGACACCGTGAAGAGCTTCCGTGAAGTCGTCGACGGTAAGCACGACGAGCTACCGGAGCAGGCCTTCTACATGGTCGGTGAGATCGGCGAGGCGGTGGAAAAGGCCAAGAAGCTCGCCGCGAGCGGCTAACCGTGCCCGATCGCCTCACGCTCGAGATCGCCACGCCGACGCGCCTGGTGGTGGCCGAGACGGTCGACGAGATCGTCATCCCCGGCAGCCAGGGATACTTCGGTGTGCTCCCGGGCCACGCGGCGTTCCTGACGACCCTGGGGATCGGTGAGCTCATGTACCGGACCGGGCGCGACGAGCACTACCTGGCGGTCGCGAACGGCTTCGCGGAAGTGCGTAACGACAAGGTGATCGTGCTCGCCGACACCACCGAGCGCCCCGAGGAAATCGATCGCGCCCGCGCCGAGCGCGCCCGCGAGCGAGCCGAGCGCCGGCTGGCCGGGCGCGTCGAGGAAGAGGTCGACTACAATCGCGCGCTCGCGGCTCTGGCGCGGGCGCTCGCGCGCCTCCTGACCGCCGGCCGCAGCCGCTGAGATCCGATCGCCGGCCGTCCGACGTAGGACCGTAGAATTCGGACGGCTCGTGAAGTAGCCCGCCGCCGGCTGCCCAGCGCAGTGGGCGTGACGCCCGCCTCGCTGGGCGCCCCGGCGTGAAGTTCCCGCCGAAAATCTGCGTTATCGCTCGGGTCGGCGCTGGCATCGCGCTTGCGCTGGGAGATCGTCATGCTGACGATCTTGATCGCCGACGACGAGCCGCACGTGGTCGACCTCATCCGCCTGACGCTCGAGGACGAGCGCATCACCGTGATCGACGCCTTCGACGGCGAGACGGCGCTGTCACACGCCGAGATGATGCGACCCGATCTGATCTTCCTCGACGTTCATTTACCCGACATCAGCGGGCTCGAAGTCTGCGCGAGGCTTCGAAGCGATCCGCGGTTCGCCGCGACCAAGATCGTCATGCTGACCGCTGCCGCCCAGGAGTCGGACGTGGCGCGTGGTCTCGCCGCCGGAGCCAATCACTATCTGACCAAGCCGTTTTCACCGGTGCGCCTGCTCTCGCTGGTCGAGAGCGTGGTGCCGCAGGCCCCGGTATGGCACCGCGAGTAGGGGCGGCCCCCGGCGACGATCTCACCGTCGCCTATCGGCGGCTCAACGCCGCCTATCAGCAAACCTTGCGGTACGCCGAGGACGTGCGGCGGCTCTACCAGCAGGTGCAGCGAGCCATTTATCAGTCGCTGCTCGGTCTGGCCAACGCGCTCGAGGCCAAGGACGCGTACACGCGTGGCCACTCCGAGCGGGTAGGGGCGTGGAGTCGTGGTGTAGCGGCGGCGCTGGGGCTGCCGCCCGGTGACGTCGACATGATCGGCCAGGCTGGGTTGCTCCACGACATCGGCAAGATCGGCATTCCCGAAGCGGTGCTCCGCAAGCCCGGCGCGCTCGACGCGGAGGAATGGGCGGTGATGCGCAACCACCCACTGATCGGCGCGCAGATCGTCGCCCCGTTCGACTTCTTCACGGGCGGCGCCCTGATGATCCGGCACCACCACGAGCGCCTGGACGGCTCCGGCTACCCCGACGGGCTGACCGGGGACGAGATTCCGCTCGGGGCGCGCATCATCGCGGTCGCCGACGTCTACGATGCGCTGACGTCGAACCGGCCCTATCGCGTCGCGCTCTCGCACGCAAACGCGGTCGAGCACCTCACGTCGGAAGCCGGGCGAACCCTCGACGAAGACGTCGTGGCCGTGTTCGTCAGTCTGATCCAGACGCTCTCCACCGCGAAGCCCGATGTGGGTCCTCGATCAGCCCTACACTCCGCGCGCTGAGCGGCTCTTCGCCGGCACGCCGCTGACGCTGCTCGCCCTGCTGGCGGCAGGTGCCGTCGCGGCCGTAGCCCTGGTCGAGGTCGGCGTCCTTCCCCCTCGCTCCCTGCGGGTCGTTGGTGTCGCGGCCGGTCACGGCGCGCTGCTCGCCGCGGCGCTGGCGTGGACGGGCGTGAGCGCGCCGTCGCAAATCGTCGCGGTCGTGCTCCTCGCGCTGGCTGTCGCCGCGGCGGGGCTCGGGCCGCTCGGCGCCTTCGCGTATCTGCTGCCGACGGTCTGGGTTCTCTGGCTGTCGGCGTGCGGCCGGCTCACGGGTCTGGGCCTCGGCACGCCGGTCTCTCCGCGCACGGTCGTGGTCGCGGTTCTCGCCGGCGCCGGTCTCGCGAGCCATCTACTCATCTCCGCTTCGCGGACGCTCGGCGTGCAGGTGCGCGTCGATCACGGGTCCGACGTGCTGGCTGCGATCGCCTACGACCTCGGCGCCAACGTCCTCGCCGCCGAGTGCTTCTTTCGCGGCGCGCTCTTCAATCGAGCTCAGCGGCGCTGGTCGTTCGCGGGCGCGGCGACCATTGCGACGGCCGCGTACGTACTCCGGTACGTCGTCGATCCGCTCCTGCCCAAGCAGGTCGAGCTGGTCGTCGGCGCCGTGTTCTATCTGGCACTCCTCGGCGCGATGAATTGCTGGCTCCTGTGGTGGTCCGAGAGCCTGGTGCCCGGGCTCGTCAGCGCCCTCGTGTTCTTCGCGGTGTACCGGACGCTCGGCGCGTGATCAGCCTCATCGCGGCCGCGCTCGCGGTGGTGACGACGCTGGTCGCGCTCGAAGGAGCCGGCCCGTCTTCGCTGCTCCGTCACGTGTATCTGCTGCCCGTGCTCGCGGCCGCTCTGCGATTCGGCGCCGGCGGCGGCGCGCTCGCGGCGATGGGCGCGGTGCTCTTGAGCGCGCCGTTCGTGCTTCCGGAGATCGAGCGGTCGGGTCTCACGACTGAAGCGGTGGAAGGCCTCGTGACGTTCGCGGTGCTGGGACTGGTCGGAGTCATGAGCGGAGTACTGCGCACGCGGGCCGGCCGCCACCGGCGTCGATACGAGATCCTGGTCGCGATCCAGCGAACCCTGGCGGACGAAGCGACGCTCGACGTGTCGCTGGCTCGGCTCCGAGCGACGCTCGCCGGTCGCCTCCGCGTGGATGAGATCGCGATCGTCGGCCGCGACGACGAGCGGCTCGTGATCGCCGGCGGGGATCGCGTGGCGGAGGGCTCGCTCGTCGCGCGAGTCCTCGAGAGCGGCGAGCCGGCTTTCGTCGACGATACCGGGGGCAGCGTCCGGGCGCGCCGTGCCTTCGCGACGCCGCTCGTGTCGGGTGAACAGACCGTCGGGGTGCTGGCGGTCGAGCGCAAAGGAGAGCTCTCGCTCGCGGAACGCGCCACGCTGCAGGCGGTCGGGGCTCACCTCGGCCTCGCCCTCGAGAACGCGCGGCTTGTCTCGCGGCAACGGCGGTTCGCGTCTGAGCTGGCCGAGCGTGTCGCGACGGCGAGGCGCGAGCTCGAAGAGCTCGACCGGGCGAAGTCGGCGTTCGTGGCCATCGCGTCGCACGAGCTCCGCACACCGCTGACGGCACTGCAGGGGTTCAGCGAGATCCTGGCCGTGAGGCGCCTGCCGCCCGAGGAAGTGACGCGGCTCGCGGAGGTCATGCGCCGGGAAGCCCGACGCCTGGGCCGGATCGTCAGCGACCTGCTCGACCTCTCACGGATCGAGCGTGGGCTCGAGCCGGCGCTCTGTCGCGTTCCCCTGAAGATCGAGCCCGCGATCGAGGCGACCGTCGACATCTTCCGCCAGGGCAGCGCGACCCACCTCGTCACGACGGAGTGTGAGCCGTCGCTGCCGGTCGTCGACGCCGATCCCGACGCGCTGGAGCGTGTCCTGACGAACCTGATCTCGAACGCGATCAAGTACTCGCCGACGGGGAGCGCGGTCCACGTCGGCGCGCGCGCGCTCGATGGCGCCGTGGCGATCGAGGTCGCCGACGCCGGGCGCGGCATTCCCGCCGACGCCTTGGGGCGCGTCTTCGAGCCCTACTACCGGGTACCGGACGCGGCCGGGGTCGCGCGGGGCACCGGCATCGGTCTGGCCGTCGTGAAGGCGCTCGTCGAAGCTCATGGCGGAACGGTCCGCGTGGAGAGCGCGCCGGCGCTCGGAACACGCGTCATCGTCGTGCTTCCCGCATGCGCAGCCGCGATTCATGGTCGAAGCCGGTCCGTTCCTTGACACTCTGCGGCGCACGCGTGTAGGCTGACGGGGTTATGCCTCGCCACGCAGCGGTCGCAGATCGTATGGCGAGCGCGGTGGTGAAGCGTCTGACGGTGCGGAAGGTCGCCGAGATCAAGGACGAGAACACCGCGCGCGCCGCCATCCGCCACGTCGTGCTCGAAAACCTGGCCGCCGAAGAGCAGCTCGATGCCGAGGCGCGCAAGCTCTTGATGGACCACGCCAAGCAGATCAAGGATTCGGCGGCCGACTACCGCCAGCTCCTCGGCAAGGTCAAGGAAAAGCTCGCGCGCGAGCGGGGGTTCATTCTCTGATGATGCGGATGAGCCGCGAGCGCCTGTTCTACCTCGCCGACGTCATCTTGAAACAGCTCGGTTCGACCGAAGGCGTGAGCTTCAAGGCCCCCGACGAAGTGCGGACGGAGATCCTCCGAGCGCTCACCGAGGAGGCCAAGCTGGCCGAATCGATCGACGGCGAGGTCCGAAAGATCCTCGGCTCCTACTCGCGCCCGATGCCGGAGGGGAGTCGCGAATGGGAAGTGCTCTACGAGAAGACGCGCGAGGAAGTGTTTCGTAAGAGGTTTCGCCTCTGAAGCGCCTGGTCGTCGGGATCACGGGCGCCACCGGATCGATCTACGGCATCCGCTTGCTCGAGATCCTTCGCGGGCAGGCCGACGTGCAGACGCACCTGGTCATCTCGGCGCCGGGCAAGCGCACGATCGTCGAGGAGACCGCGTACACGGTGCGCGACGTTGAGGCGCTCGCCGCGCACCACTACGACATCCGTGATATCGGCGCCTCGATCGCCTCCGGGTCGTTCCGGACGGCCGGGATGGTGATCGCGCCGTGCTCGATCAAGACCGCGGGCGCCATCGCCTCGTGCCACACCGATTCGCTGATCGCGCGCGCGGCCGACGTGACCTTGAAGGAAGGTCGGCCGCTCATCATCATGCTGCGCGAGACGCCGCTGCACCTCGGACATCTCAAGTGCATGGTCGCGCTCGCCGAGATGGGCGCGGTGCTGCTGCCGCCGATGCCGGCCTTTTACAATCATCCCAAAGACCTGGATGACATCGTGAATCACACGATCGCCCGGGTGCTGGACCGGCTCAATCTCCCGCAGACGCTCGTCGCTGAATGGCAGGGTACTGCCCGGCGCGTCTCGTCGGGGGAGCCGGGTGACTGACCTCTCGGTCGTCATCCCGGTCTACAACGAGGAAGCCAGCCTCCCCCCGCTCTGGTCCGAGCTGCGCGAGGTGCTCGAGCGCCTCGGGCTCGCCTTCGAGGTCGTGTTCGTCGACGACGGCAGCCGCGACCGGAGCGCGGAGATCATTCGCGCGTTTCGCGAGGCCGACCGGCGGGTGCGTCTGGTGCGACTCAAGGTGAACGGCGGTGAGACGGCGGCGACCGACGCCGGATTCAAGGCGGCGCGGGGCCGACGGGTGGTGGTCATGGATGCCGACCTGCAGAACGATCCGGCCGACATCCCGATGCTGCTCTCGCACCTCGACCAGTGGGACGCGGTGACGGGGTGGCGGGTCGATCGCGCCGCCGGCGACAACCTGGTGCGCCGCGTATCGTCGCGCGTCGCGAACCGCATCCGCAACTGGGTATCCGACGAGACGATCCAGGACAGCGGCTGCACCTTCCGCGCCTTTCGGCGGGAGTGCCTGCGCGGGCTGGTGCTCTACCGCGGTTTCCACCGGTTCATTCCGACGCTGCTGAAGATGCGCGGCTACCGCGTGATCGAGGTGCCGGTCGGCCACCGGCCGCGTCGGTTCGGCCGGTCGAAGTACGGCGTCGTGAATCGAGCCGTGGTGGCCTTTGCCGACCTCCTGGTGATCCGCTGGATGAACGCCCGCCTCCTCCGCTACGAAGTCGTCGAGGACGTGGGCGGTGATCTCATCCGCGACTGAGTCCCGCGCGTGAACATCTTGCTGGTCGGCCTCGGCCGCTGGGGCGAAAAGCACCTGCGCGTGCTCGGCGAGCTCGGCGTCACGCTCTGGGCCGCCGACGTGTCGCCGGCGCGCCTGGCGTGGGCGGTCCGCCACGGCGTCGATCCCAAGCGCGCCATCGCCGACTTCCGCGTGGCGCTCCACGAGGTCGACGCCGTCGACATCGTCACCTCCGCGGACAGCCACTACCCGGTCGCGCGCGCGTGTCTGGCGGCCGGCCGACACTGCTTCGTGGAGAAGCCGCTCGCGCGGACGGTCGCCGAGGGGCGGGAGCTCGAAGCAGCCGCCGAGGCGGCCGGTCGGATCGTGCAGGTCGGCCACATCTTTCGCTTTCACCCAGTGACGGCGACATTGCGCGAGGCCCTCGGCGTCGATCGGATCGGTCGGGTGCGCTACGCCACCGGCCGATTCTCGGGATTCAAGCGGCCGCGCGTCGACGTGGGCGTCACGCAGACGGACGCGATCCACTACTTCGATCTCTTCGCGCATCTGTTCGGCCGCGAGGCGACTGAGGTAGGCGGGCTGCAGCGCGACTTCCTGGGCCGCGGCCTCGACGATCTGTCCGTGACGGTCGTCCACTACGGCGACGTGCCCGCGATCGTGGAGGCCAACTACTTCGTTCCGGGAACCTGGCGGGACTGCGTGATCGTCGGGGAGCGAGGGACCCTCGTCGCCGACTACGGGGCCTCGGTCGTCACGCTCTTTCTGGCCGAGCACAGAAGGCACGCCGGCGCGTGGGAGGCCGTCGAGACCGGGAAGGAAGAGCTGCCGACGCGGGGCGACGAGCCACTGCGGCTCGAGCTCCAGGCGTTCATCGACGCGTGCGCCGGCCGCACGTCCAATCCGGTTCCCGCCTCGGCCGGCGTTCGGGCCCTCGAGGTCGTCGAGGCGGCCGAGCGGTCGGCTCGGCTCGGCGCCACCGTCTCGCTGTCGCGGAAGCCTTGACAGCCCTATTGGCCACCGCGCACAGTCCCTTCGAATCGAATCAGGGCAGTGGCCGAATCGGCTGCTTCCAAGGAGACCGAGAGATGGCGATCCGACTCGTCGTGACGATCACCGCCGTGCCCGGCAAGGGGTCGCAGCTGGCGGAAGCCTACAAGGGCCGCTGCGCCCAGGTGATGAAAGAGCCGGGCTGCGAGCAGTTCGAGATCTTTCAAAGCGTCGTGAACCCGGATCGCTTGACCCTGCTCGAGCGCTGGGCCGACCAGGCGGCTCTGGACGCTCACGCGAAGCTCAACAGCACGAGGCCGCCTCTACTCCCGGAGCTTCGTGTCGGGAACGGCGAGCGCGAAGACTACGAATATCGCAGGACGCGCTAGCCCGACGCGACCAACCTTCCAGGGCGATACGAGGGACTTGTGGTAGACCGAGCCGACGGCGTCGCGCGACGTGAGTTTCTGGCCGGGTGCGCGGCCCTCGGCGCGAGCGGGCTCGTTTCCCGACACCCAGCGGAGGCGCAGATGGCGACAGCCAAGCCCCACCGGATCGACGTCCACCATCACCACACGCCGCCGCCATACGTCGCCGCCATCACGGCCCGGAACGTCTCGGGTCCGGTGCGTGATTGGACTCCGGAGAAGTCGATCGCCGACATGGACAAGGCCGGCGTGGCGACGTCCATCACGTCGATCACGACGCCCGCCCTGCGGTTCCTCGACGACGCGAGCGCGCGCAAGCTGGCCCGGGAATGCAACGACTACTCGGCCAGGCTGGTCGCCGACGGGAAGGGCCGCTTCGGCATGTTCGCCGTGATGCCCATGCCGTACGTCGAGGGCACGCTGAACGAGATCGGCTACGCGCTCGACACGCTCAAGGCCGACGGCGTCGCGCTGCTCACGAGCTACGGCGACAAGTGGCTGGGCGACCCCACATTCACGCCCGTGATGGAGGAGCTGAATCGCCGACGAGCGGTCGTGTACACCCATCCGACCACCGCCAATTGCTGCGGCAACCTCATTCCCGAGGTGCCGGAATCGATCATCGAGTGGGGGACCGACACCACGCGCACCATCGCCAGCCTGGTCTTCAGCGGCGCCGCCGCGCGGTTCCGGGACGTGCGGATGATCTTCTCTCACGGCGGCGGGACCTTGCCGTTCCTGACCGAGCGCTTCGTGCGCTTGCCGCTGATCAACAAGAGCCTGGCGGCCCGCGTGCCGAACGGGGTCGAGGCCGAGCTCAAGCGCTTCTACTACGACACCGCGCAGGCCGCGCATCCGTACGCGCTCGCGTCGCTGACGAAGCTGATCCCGGTCACGCAGATCGTCTTCGGGACCGATTTCCCGTACCGCACGGCGATCGATCACGTCAAGGGGCTGAGCGACTACGGCTTCAGCGCGAGCGATTTGCAGGCGATCGATCGCGACAACGCGGTGCGGCTCATGCCGCGATTGAAGCCCTAGCCGCCGCCGTCAAATGAAAACCGGAGCGCTCGTCCCGGCCTTGGTCGCAGTGCTGGTCGCGTGCTCCACGGCCCCGTCGCCGCCGTCAACACCGCGCGTGACCGCGCTGGTTGGGGGCCGCGTGCTGCCCTCACCACAGGCGGCGGCGATTCCAGACGGCGTGGTCCTCATCGAGGGAACGACCATCACGGCCGTCGGCCCCCGCGCGGCCGTACGCGCTCCAGAGGGCGCCACGGTCGTCGACTGCACGGGCGGAACGGTCACCTCGGGGTTCTGGAACAGCCACGTCCATTTCACGGGCTCTCAGTTTCGCGGGGCGGAGACCGCGGGCGCCGAGGCTCTGGCCGGCGCGCTGCGCGCGATGCTGACGTCCTACGGTGTCGTCCACGTCGTCGACACCGGCTCCCTGCTCGCCAACACACTCGCGCTTCGACGGCGCATCGATCGCGGTGAGATGCCGGGACCCTCGATTCTCAGCGCGGGCGGAGGCTTCGTGCCGGCCGGAGGCAGCCCCTACTATATTCTTCCGGCCAGACTCCCCGAGCTCGCTCGCCCTGAAGATGTTGCCCGTGTCGAGGCCGAGCTCGCGGGCGGCGCGGACATCGTCAAGCTCTTCACCGGCTCCTTTGCCACGCCGCGCTCGATCGTCGTGATGCCGCTCGAGATCGTGCGGGCGGCCGTCGAGGCCGGGCATCGCCGCGGCAAGCTCGTGTTCGCGCATCCCTCGAATAGTCCGGGGGCAAGGGTCGCGATCGAGGGCGGCGTCGACGTGCTCGCGCACACCTTTCCGACCTCGCTCGACGGCAGTCCGTGGGATCGCGCACTGCCCGCGATGATGAGGGAGCGCGGCATGGCGCTGATCCCCACCCTCAAGCTCTGGCCCTACGAGCTCAGGAAGGCCGGACTGCCGAACGACCTCGTCGAGCGCGTCCTACGCATTGCCATGGCGCAGACGAGCGCCGTCGCGGACCTGGGCGGGGAGCTCCTGTTCGGGACCGACGTCGGCTACATGACCGACTACGACCCGACGGACGAGTTCATCTTCCTGCGGCGCGCCGGGCTCGGCGCGATGCAGATCCTGGCGATGCTCACCACGGCTCCCGCGGGCCGCTTCGCGTCCGGCGGAACGGGACGAATCGGCCCGGGCATGACCGCCGACGTCGTCGTGCTCGACGGCGATCCGACCCAGGACGTGCGCGCCTTTGCGAAGGTGCGGATGACGATGCGAGACGGGCGCGTGATCTACCGACGGACGTGATGAGCTCGCGAGCAGGAAGCCAGGCTGAGCCCGGGCGGGCGCGTCAGGCTCATCTGCGGCTGGGGAAGGTTTGGTGCCGAAGCGGGGACTCGTTTCGGACGGCTCGACGCCGACGATGAGCGAGGGGTTCGCGAGGTCAATGATCGCGCGCCGCTCGGCGGCCAGCAGCCGCGACGAGATCGGCTGCGGCGTCGCGCCGAGCTTCCACACCGCGAGCACGGCCGCGAAGAACTCGATGCCGTTCGGCAGACCGATGGTGACGAACGAGTCCGGCGTGACGCCGAGCTCGCGGTAGGCGCGGGCGAGCCGGTTCGTGGGCGCCTCGAGCGCGGCCCGCGAGACGGTGTCCGTGCCGCACGTGAGCGCCGCGCGATGCGGAGCGGCGTGCGCGAGGTTGCCGACGACGGTGCCGAGCGTGGTCTCGCTCATCAGGTCACTTGCGCTAGGATACGCGAACGGAATCTTTGCTCCAGCGGCGGCGGAGCGCGGTGCACTCACGCTCGCGTACGCCGGTGATGAGGGCGAGATCGTAGCCGGTCATCCGGCAGAACGTCTCGATCGAGTAGGTGCCGAGGTCGGTGCGCCGGAGGGTGGCGTGCCGGGTGCCGAGGACCAGGCGCGCAATGCCTGCGAGCTTCATGGCACCCGCGCACATCGGGCACGGCTCCATGGTGGAGTACACCGTGGCTCCAGCTAGGCTCGCCACACCGTGCTCGCGCGTCGCGCGCCGCAGGGCCTCGAACTCCGCGTGCCAGGTCACGTCACGCTCGGTGTTTTGCCGATTTTGGCCCGTCGCGAGTACGACGCCATCGCGCACGAGAACCGAGCCCACGGGCCAGTCGCCCCGGGCAAAGGCATCCTCCGCCTCGCGCAGCGCTTGGTCCATATAATCGGCGTCGGTCACGGCCGAGATTGTGCTCGGGACACGGGAGCGTCGATGGATCGCACGGTATTGCGCGGAAAGTCTGCGCCGCGCACGCCGTTCAAGGTCGAGGTGCTGCGCACCGGCACGATCATGACTCTCACGGGGACCGGCGTGCTAAGTCCAAGCCTCCGAGACGAGAGTATCATCGTGGCACGCGTAGCAGCAGCCGCCATATGGATGAAGGAGGTGCGGCGATGGCGACGATCTCGAAGGTGAGGACACCCCGCGCACTCGCGCGGACCGCGCGGTGGGCCGACCCGGGCTCCAAATCGGCGGCGCTTTTCGCGCGCGCCCAGGGCGTGCTGCCCGGCGGCAACTCGCGCACGACCGTCTACATGGCGCCGTACCCGCCGTACGCCGCCGCCGGGGAAGGCTGCTGGATCACCGACGTCGAGGGCGACCGCCGCATGGACTGCCTGAACAACTACACGGCGCTGATCCATGGCCACGCCCACCCGACGATCGTTGAGGCGGCGACACGCCGGCTCGCGCAGGGCGCGTCCTTCCCGATGCCGACCCCCGAGGAGATCGACCTGGCGGCGCTCCTGTGCGAGCGGCTGCCCTCGGCCGAGCGGGTGCGGTTCACCAACTCGGGCAGCGAGGCCGTGATGATCGCGATCAAGGGCGCGCGAGCCTTTACGGGCCGCCCGAAGATCGCGAAGTTCGAGGGCGCGTACCACGGCTCATACGACTACGCCGAGGTGAGCCTCGCATCGACCCCGGAGATCTGGGGGAGTCTGGCGGCGCCGGCGAGCACCGCGTACTCGAGGGGGACGCCACCGGCGGTGCTCGAGGACGTTGTCGTGCTGCCGTTCAATCACGCGGAGCACGCCGTCGCGCGCATCGAGCGCGAGGCTGGCCACCTCGCGGCAGTGCTGGTGGATCCCGTCCCCAATCGCGTCGGCCTCGTCCCCGCTCGGACCGAATTCTTGCAGGCCCTCCGCGACGTGACGCGGGCGCACGGCATCGTGCTGATCTTCGACGAGGTCATCTCGTTCCGGGTCGGTTACCACGGTGCCCAGGGCGCGCTGGGCGTGACGCCAGATATGACCACGCTCGGAAAGATCATCGGCGGCGGCTTGCCGGTGGGCGCCGTGGCAGGACGAGCCGACGTCATGGCGGTGTTCGATCCCACGCGGGGTGGGCCGCCGCTTGCGCCACACGGCGGGACGTTCAACGCTAACCCCGTGACGATGGCCGCCGGCTTGGCCGCGATGCGGCTGCTGACGCCCGACGCCTACGCCCGGCTCGCCGACCTCGGCGCCAAGCTCCGCGCGAGTCTCGACGACTGCTTCAAGCAGGCTGGTGTTTCTGGACGCGTCACCGGGCTGGGCTCGCTGTTCCGCCTTCACCCGGTGGACCGCGAGCTGAGCGACTATCGGAGCACGCGGGCCACGATCGCCGAGACGGAGCGCCTCGTCCGGCTGGTGCGCCGACTCATGGAGCACGGCGTGCTCATGTCGACAACCGGGCTGGGGTGTCTCTCTACGCCGATGGGTGACGCCGAGCTCGAGGGCCTCGTGGAGACGTTCGCCGCGGTCCTCGAGATGGAACGGAACGCGTGAGCCGCTTCCGCGTCGCGGTCGATATCGGCGGCACCTTCACCGACATCGTCTTCCTCGACGCCGACGGACGCCTGCACATCAAGAAGGTGTCTTCTAGCGTGGAGGACTACGCCCGCGCCATCGTCGACGGGCTCCGCGAGGTGTTCGACGAGACAGGTCTCGGCGGTCGCGATGTGGTCGAGGTGCTGCATGGCACCACCGTGGCCTCCAACGCGCTGCTCGAGCTGCGCGGCGCCCGGACGGGGCTCATCACCACGCGCGGCTTCCGCGACGTCCTCGAGATCCGGCGCCTGCGCATGCCGCGCCTCTACGATCTCGCCTGGGAGAAGCCGCCCACGCTGGTCGAGCGCCGTCTGCGGATGGAGGTGAGCGAGCGGATCAACGCTCGCGGCGCGGTGCAGCAGCCGCTGGACGAGGCCGACGTCGGGCGCGCGCTCGACCGGCTGCTCGCTCAGGGCATCGAAGCGCTTTCCGTGTGCCTGCTCAACGCGTGGGCGAACCCCGTCCACGAGGAGCGCATCAAGTCGATCGTCGAGCGGCGCGCCCCGGGCCTCCCCTTGTGCATCAGCAGCGAGGTGCTGCCCGAGATCAAGGAATACGAGCGCACCTCCACCACGGTGATCAACACGTACGTGCTGCCGATCGTCCGCAGCTACTTGGCCACGCTGCGGGCCGGCCTCGATGGGATCGCCGTGCGGGGGCCGCTACTGATCATGCAGTCCAACGGTGGGTTGATGACTGATGCGGCGGCGGCCGCGAGGCCGATGCACATCATCGAGTCGGGGCCGGCCGCGGGCGTCGTCGGGGCCCAGGCGCTGGCGCGGCGAATCGGGTTCGACAAGCTGATCACCTTCGACATGGGCGGCACCACCGCCAAGGCATCGATCGTCGAGGACGGCGCGGTCAGCCGGGCCACCGAGTACCAGGTCGGCGGCGGTATCATGCACGGCTCGCGACTACTCACTGGAAGCGGCTATCTTTTGCGTGTCCCCGCCATCGACCTCGCCGAGGTCGGCGCCGGCGGCGGCTCGATCGTCTGGCGCGATGCCGGCGGCGCGCTGCAAGTCGGCCCACGCAGCGCTGGCGCTTCCCCCGGGCCGCTCTGCTACGACCTCGGCGGCACCGAGCCGACTGTCACGGACGCCAATATCGTGCTCGGCTACCTGAACCCGACGGCGCTGGCCGGCGGCGCCGTGAAACTGAATGCGACTCGCTCCCACGAGATCTTCCAGGAGCGGGTCGCCGCGCCACTCGGCTTGCCGCTCGCCGAGGCGGCTTACGGCGCCCACTTGATCGCGGCGTCGAACATGATGCGCGCGATCCGTGCGGTCTCGAGCGAGCGAGGTCGTGATCCGCGCGAGTATGCGCTCTTCGCCTTCGGCGGCAACGGGCCGGTTTTCGCCGCAGGCATGGCCCGGGCGCTGGAGATGACGCGCGTCGTCGTCCCGCCCGCCCCCGGGCTCTTCTCGGCCTTCGGTCTGCTCTACTCCGAGGTCGAGCACCACTACGTCCGCACGTGGCGTCGGCCGGCGCGCGGCCTGGATACCGCCGAGCTGGCCGAGGCGTTCGGACGCCTGGAGGATGAAGCGCGCGGCCAGCTCGCCGCCGAGGGATTCACCGGTGCGGCCGTTCGCATTGCGCGCTCGGCCGACTGCCGCTATCAGGGACAGTCGTTCGAGCTGACCGTGCCCGTGACGGCGAGCGTGACGATTGACGAAGCGTTCGCGCGCGAGCACGAGCGCACGTACGGGCACCGGGCGGGCGCCGACGAGCCGGTCGAGATCGTGAGCCTGCGTGTCGTCGGCCAGGGACTGAGCGAGCGGCCACGCGTTCCCGAGCGCGTCCAGATCGGTCGGGGCGCGGGCACGGTCGCGGGCTCCCGCCGCGTCTACTTCGGTCCGCGCGACGGCTGGATCGTGACACAAGTCCTGGCGCGCGGCGATCTCGCGACGCCGCGCGAGGGTCCGGCGATCGTCGAGGAGTACGACGCGACGTGCGTAGTGCCGCCGGGCGCGAGAGCGGGGCTCGACGTCTCGGGCAACATCGTGATGGAGCTCTGAACGGTGGCGACCCGGCTCTCCGATCCGATCGGCTTCGAGCTGTTCAAGAACACCCTGCTGTCCATCGCCGACGAGATGGCCCTCACCATCCTGCGCACCGCGTACTCCGGCGTGCTCAAGGACAACATGGACTACTCGACGGCCTTCTGCGACGCCGAGGGTCGGACGGTGGCGCAGGGGCTGACGCTGCCTGGCCACCTGTCCTCGTTCCCCGATGCGCTTGCCGCCACGATCCGGCGCTACGGCGACCGCATGCGGCCGGGCGACGTCTACGCGCTGAACGATCCGTTCGAAGGCGGAATGCATCTGCCCGACGTGTTCATCCTCAAGCCGATCTTCCACGAGGGCCGACGGGTGGCCTTCGCGGCGACGATCTGCCACCAGACCGACATGGGCGGTCGGGTAGCCGGATCGAACGCATCCGACTCCACCGAGATCTTCCAGGAAGGGCTTCGCATCCCGCCCGTCAAGATGTACGACGCCGGCGAGCCGAACGAGACCTTCTTTCGCATGCTCGAGAAGAACGTCCGCATGCCGGTGCGCGTGTTCGGCGACATGCGCGCGCAGCTCGCGGCCTGCCACATCGCGGAGGAAGCGTTCGCCCGGCTGATCGCCAAGCACGGCGTCGTTCAGCTGTCGGCGTACATGGAGGAGATCCTCGACTACACCGAACGACTGGCGCGGGCGGCGATCGCCGAGCTGCCGGACGGCGAGTGGAGCTTCACCGACTGGATCGACGACGACGGCATCGACTTCGGCACGCCGATCCCGCTCACGGTTGCCCTGAAGAAATACGGTGACCAGATGACGGCGGATTGGACCGGTACCTCGCCCCAAGTGAAGGGCGCCATCAACAACACGCTGTCGTTCACCCGCGCCGCTACCTACACCTGTCTCAAGTCGGTCCTTCCCCACGAGATTCTCTGCAACGCCGGCTTCTACCGCGCCATCGAGGTCATCGCGCCGCCGGGGACGATCGCCAACGCCGTGCCGCCGGCTGCCTGCGCGGCCCGCGGGCTGACCGGGTTCCGCATGGTCGACACCGTCTTCGGCGCCCTCGCCCAGATGCTGCCCGATCGGGTGATCGCGGCCTCCGAGGGGGGCAACACCGGCGTCAGCATCGGCGGCTATCACGCCGACCGCACGCCGTTCATCTTCGTGGAGTTCATCTGCTCGGCCTGGGGCGGGCGGCCGTGGGCCGACGGACTCGACGGCAACGCCAACCTCTTCGCGAACATGTCGCTGCCCTCCGCGGAGGTGACCGAGACTGAGCAGCCGCTCGAGATCCTGTGCTGTGAGCTGATCCCCGACGTGGGCGGGCCCGGCCGACATCGCGGCGGGATGTCGATCCGCCGTGCCTACCGGCTCACGGAGGACGAGGCCGTGCTTCAAGTACGCGCCGACCGCCACACGTTTCGTCCGTACGGCTTGTACGGTGGTACGCCGGGCAAGCCGTCGCGCAACCGCCTGATCGCGGATGGTCGCGAGCGCGAGCTCACGGCCAAGGTCACGATGACGCCGATGCGTCGCGGCGACGTCTTCATCCACGACCAGCCAGGGCCTGGTGGCTGGGGCGATCCGCTCGAGCGCGACCCGCTTCGGGTGCTGCGCGATGTGGCCAACGAGCTGGTCAGCCTGGCCTCGGCGCGCGACGACTACGGTGTCGTGATCGATCCGTCCGGCTCCGTCGTGGACGAGGCCGCGACGACCCGGCGGCGCGCCGAGCTGCGGGCGGCGCGCGGCTGGGCCACGCCACCCGTCATCAGCCGCTGATGCGCTGTCCTTGACTCCTGCTGCGGTGGTTGCGACGATGCCGCACATGCCGAGCCGGACACTGACTCGCCGGACATTCGTTCTCGCTGGCGGCGCCGCGCTGAGCAGTTCGATGGTCAGGCCCGGGGTGGCTCGGGCCCAAGGGCGGCGCGGGGAAATCATCGCCGGACTATCCGAGCGGATGCTCACGCTGGATCCCGCGAACCACTATTCGATCTCGGCGACATCGGTGCTTCGCCACGTCTACGATCCGTTGCTCGACGTCACCAACGACGACAAATTCGTACCCGCTCTCGCCGAGAGCTGGCGGCCACTCAACACCACCACATGGCGATTCACGCTGCGCAAGGGCGTCAGCTTTCACGACGGCAGCCCATTCACGGCCGACAGTGTGGTGTTCACGCTCAAGCGCGTGCGGGACAACAGCAAGCTGATCAAGTCGTTCGTCTATCAGGACATCGAGGACGTCCAGAAGGACGGCGACTACGCGGTCACGGTGACGACGAAGCGGCCCTTCGGCTCGCTGCCCGCGCACCTGACGATGCTCGGCATGCTGCCGCCGAGCGCGGCCTCGGGCGAGGAAGCGTTCTTTCAGAAGCCGGCGGGCACGGGACCGTTCCGGTTCGTGAGCTGGACCCACGGCGATCGCGTCGAGTTGGCGGCCAACACGAGGTACTGGAAGCCGGGCGTCCCGCGGGTGGAGAAGGTCACGGTCCGCTTCATCCCGGAGCTCTCGACGCGCGCGGCCGCCCTGCGGGCCGGCGAGATCCACGTGATCGACCGCGTGTGGCCCGACATGGTCCAGACGCTCAAGGGGACTCCCGGCGTCAAGGTGCTCGATACGCCGGCGCTCGAGGCGCAGCGCTGGCATTTCCAGCTCGCTCGCGAGACGGTGAAGGACCCACGCGTGCGCAAGGCCGTCTCCCTGGCCATCAACCGGGACGTCATCATCAAGGACCTATTGCTGGGCTACGCGCGGCCGGTCGTGAGCCCGATCCCGCCCGGGCTCATCGGACACACGAACCTCGGTCAGAAGCCGTACGACCCGCAGAAGGCGCGCCAGCTCCTCAAGGAGGCCGGGCAGTCGAATCTGACGCTCGACTTCGTCCTGATGAAGGACCTCTATCCCAAGCAGCTGGAGATCGCCCAGGCGGTGGCGGCGATGCTGGGCGAGGTGGGGGTCAAGGTGAACATCCGCAACCTGGAAATCGCCACGGCTCGCGAGCAGCGGACGGCCGGGAACTACGACCTCTTTTACTCGGGCTGGGCCCACATGCCGCACGACCCCGACTGGTACTTCGGCCAGTGGTTCACCAAGGCCGGCGCCGAGAAGCTCACGCGCTTCTCCGACCCGCGGGTCGAGCAGCTCATCGCCGAGGGTCGGGTGCCCGATCCCAAGGTGCGCCAGCAGAAGTACGCGGAGATCGAGCGGATCCTGTGGGACGAGGAGCCGGAGATCTGGCCGTACTACAGCGTGGCCATCTACGCCATCAGCGACAAGCTCAGCAACTTCGAAGCGCGCCGCGACTACTACGTGCTCCTGCACGAGGTCGGCATCGCCTGAGCTCGTCGCCGACGGCGTAACGCGCCGGTGCGATCCTACCTGCTGCGGCGACTCGGCCAGGCGGCGCTGACGCTCGCCGGCGTGTCCCTCCTGGTGTTCGTGATCCTGCGCGTCATCCCGGGCGATCCGGCCAAGATGCTCCTGCCCGAGGGCGCGCCCCAGTCGGCGGTCGACGCGCTCAACCGCGAGCTCGGGTTGCGCGAGCCGATCTGGGTGCAGTACGGCATCTTCTTGCGCTCCGTCGCGCGCGGCGACTTCGGCCAGTCGTTTCAGTACCGCGCGCCGGCGCTGCGGGTCGTCGTCGAGCGCGCGCCGGCGACGATCCAGCTCGCTTTCGCCGCCATGCTGCTGACGGTGCTGGTCGGCGTGTCGATCGGCGTGCTGGCCGCGGTGCGCCGCGGCACCGGCTACGACTACGCCGGCACCGTGCTCGCCGTGCTCGGGCAGTCGCTGCCGAACTTCTGGCTGGGGATCATGCTGATCCTGCTCTTCGGCGTGACCCTGCGCTGGCTGCCGACTTCTGGATTCCAGGGCTGGTCGTATCTCGTCCTGCCGAGTGTCACGCTGGCCGCGTTCCCTACGGCGCTGGTGGCGCGCCTCACCCGCTCGAGCCTGCTCGAGATCCTGGGACAGGAGTAC
>WNGJ01001860.1_pt1 | contig 21045 bp, 23 predicted proteins | sample 5400611 | NCBI WGS metagenome assembly WNGJ01 (sample SAMN13153375, study PRJNA577476) | soil metagenome | isolation source: 40 cm soil or saprolite under Garry oak tree replicate 1 | place: USA:California | collected 2016-06-15
CGGCTGGCTGCTGAAGCGATCGTCATCGACGATCTTGACTCCTGGCACGTCCTCGATTGCGCATCTGGAAGAGCATGTGGCCGCATGCGGGATCGCGCTATCGGCAACCAATATGGACGCTCTCGAGCGGCTCGCGACCTTCGCGGGATAATCCTCAGCTGGATCGATCCCATGGTGAAAACTTGTAGGTCGTCTTACTCGTCATTGCCCAAAGCGTAGGAAGTCTTCTGCGGCACGTGCGTGCGCGGTTGCCGCTCGCGACAGCACGTCATGTCTTGGCGGCGATGAAATCGATATCAGCGGATTGCGGATGGAGATCAATTACTGACGAGGGCAGGGCCCTTTACGCGCAAGAGGGCATCGCCTTTGTGCGCAAACAGCCTGTCGGGCAAATCAGTGTCCAGCCCCGAGTCGAAAAATATTTCGCTTCGCTGTTTGGTAGAAACAGCTTTATGGATTCCAACTGTCCCGTCTCACTCAGAGGGGCGGCTCGCGATCGTCACGGACGCGAGGCGGGATGCGGTGGACGCAGCAGCGTTTTGCGCGCGATAGAATTGCAGGGCAGGTCGAAAGGCTTGTGAGCGATCGCAGAGCGCGCGGACGAGAGATGTTGCTGCGTACGGCGAAGTCGTGTGGTCCTGACGCCCCGACGCTGGCGTCAAGTTCGCGGATGTTGTGTCGGCCCAACCGGGTGCAGATGCAACGTTAGTCCGCAAACGACGGTGGCAAACAAGCCCGGTCACCGGGGAGAGCACGAAATAAGTCGTAAAACCATTGCGTGCGGGAATGCCGGGTGATTCCGGTGTACTCGTTGTTACTCGTGTGCGTTCTACCACTACCAAGTGCACACGAGACCGCGGGTGCAGCGGGCATCCGGCATTGCCCACGCCCTCTTTGGGCGGAAGATCCAGGCAACGCCCCGGGCGCTTCGCGCCGCGGGATCATAGATGCTCACCTGGTTGTGAAGATCGATTAGTATTGACTAATTGATTAGTCCGTACTAATTCATCAACATGATCGAAACCGCCGCCATCAACACGGTCCTGCGCACGCTTGCCGATCCCACGCGGCGCGCCGTGTTCGAGCGGGTCGTCAACTCCGACGAGATTACCGTGGCCGAGCTGACGCGGGGGAGTGGGGTGACGCAGGGCGCGATCTCGCAACATCTCAAATCATTGAAGCAGGCCGGCCTGGTCGCCGAACGCCCCGAGGGACGCAACGTTTACTACCGCGCCAGGCCCGAAGGTCTCGCGCCGCTGGTCGATTGGATGAGCCACTACGGCGTGTTCTGGCGCAAGCGGTTCGCCAACCTCAGAACCCTTTTGAAGGAGATTGATCCATGAACGACGACGCCTCGAAGCCCGGCACGCAAGACATCGTACAAGACATCGTGGTTGAGGAGGTGCTTCCGCACGCGCCGGAGACGATCTGGAAAGCTCTGACGACGGGCGAGCTGATCGGCCGCTGGCTGAGGATGACGCCGACAGGGTTCGAGCCCGTGACGGGCAAGCACTTTACGTTTCAGACCACGCCGGGCGGCGCCTGGGACGGTGTTATCAACTGCGAGGTGCTGGAGGCGATACCGAACCAACGCCTCGCCTATGCCTGGAAGGGCGGACATGAGGGAAACGTCGGATACGGCTCGCGGCTGGACACCGTCGTGACCTTTACGCTTGCTAAAGTTGAAGACGGAACGCGGCTTCGCGTCGTCCATTCCGGCTTCGTGCTCCCGAAGAACGATAGCGCTTTCAGGGGTATGAGCGAGGGATGGAAGAAGGTTGTCCCCATGATCGGCGATATCGCTGACGACTGACGTAACGGAGAAGATCGCCGTCCGGACCTTTCATGCGGCGCCAGTGCTGTGGTTGATCGTCCGTCTTCAACGAGCATCCAGAGAACAATGCCAAGAACAATTTCAAGAACAATTTCAAGAACCGTTTCAAGAACAGGAGGTTGGCTATGCAACATCAAGTCGCTTCGCGCGATGAGTGGTTGAAGGCCCGGCTCGGGTTGCTCAAGGAGGAGAAGGAGCTGACGCGGCGCAGCGACGAGCTGGCGCGGCGGCGACAGGAACTGCCGTGGGTCCGCGTCGACAAGGAATATCGATTTGAGACCGAGGAGGGGAGCGCCTCGCTTAAAGACCTCTGCAAAGTGCGCTCGCAGCTCCTCGTCTACCACTTCATGTTCGGGCCCGACTACAAATCGGGGTGTCCGTCCTGCTCGGCGATCGCGGACGGGTTCAACGGCTTCGTCGTCCACCTGGCGAACCATGACGTGGCGATGACAGCGATTTCGCGCGCTCCGCTCGATAAGCTGCAGGCGTACAAGCGGCGGATGGGGTGGACGTTTCCTTGGGCGTCCTCGCTCGGCAGCGACTTCAATTTCGACTTCAACGTCTCGATCACCGAGAAGCAACAGCGCGATGGGGCCGTCGAATACAATTACGAGCGCGGTGGCCACGTGCTGGACGCGAAGCCGGAAGCCGCCGCCGAGGGGCCTGTCGCCTTCGCGGCCATGACCGGAACCGACGTGGCCACATACACGCGCGAGAGGCCGGGCATGAGCGCGTTCGTGCTCGAGGACGGCGTCCTCTACCACACCTATTCCACCTATTCGCGCGGCGTGGACGCGCTCTGGGGCATGTTCCAGTGGCTCGACCGCGCCCCCAGGGGGCGCAACGAGACGAGCCTCTGGTGGCGCCGCCACGACGAGTACGACAAGAGCTGAGCAACCCAAATCAAGGAGACCTCGATGACTGAACCGCTCATGGTCCGGCGTGAGACCCATATCGCGGCCCCGCCCGCCACCGTCTTTGCCTTCCTGACCGATCCCGAAAAGATCATCAGCTGGATGGGCACCGAGGCGAAGACCGAGATGCACCCGGGCGGGCTCTATCTCCTCAAAGGTGTCAACGGCCGCCGCGTGGCGCGCGGCGCGTTCCGCGAGGTCGTGCCGGTCCACCGGCTCGCCTACAGCTTCGGTTGGGAAGACAGTGACGTGGTGCCGCCGGGATCGAGCCTGGTCGAGATCGACCTGATCGACCAGGACGGCGGCACCTTGCTGCGCATGACCCATAGCGGTCTTCCGAACGCGGAGCAGTGCGCCGGCCACGACAAGGGTTGGGCGCATTACCTCGGCAGGCTGGCGCTGGCGGCCGCCGGCCGAAACCCCGGCATCGAGCGCCCGGCGCCGCATGACGCCTAGCGCGACAGCCGTGCCCGAACTCCTCAACCGCACACCCGAAATCCGCGTCCGCGCCGGCGCGACGTACCGATCCGGGTACTACGGTGATAGTGCCCCCTAATTCCTCGATGCCTTCGAAGTATCCGTGGCCCACAACACTTTAATAGCAAGACACTTTAATAGCAGGAGAAGGCAAATGAGCGAGGCTTACACCGGCGGCTGCGCCTGCGGTGCGATCCGTTATGAAATTGCTGGCGAACCGATGGTGGAGAACGACTGCCAGTGCCGCGACTGTCAGCGGAAGAGCGGCACCGGGCACGGGTCCTACCTGACCTTCCCGGACAAGAGGAGCGTGAAACTCGAAGGCGAAGCGAAGCATTGGGACATCGTTGGCGATAGCGGCAACGTCAAGACGCGCGCCTTCTGTCCCACCTGTGGCTCACCGGTATATCTGACGTTTACCGCCATGCCGGACCTGTTCACAATCCACGCCGCGAGCCTTGACGACCCCAGCCGATACAAGCCGCAGGCGGTGACGTACACTGTGCGCGGCTACGCCTGGGACTACCTCGATCCAGCCCTGCCGAAATTCGACAAGATGCCGCCGATGTGAAATGCGGCCTGACTTGGCTTAGCAAAGACCTGGCTTCGCACGAAGTATGAGTGACCGGCGACAAGACTTGCCTTAGGTGTGCATCGGCGGAGGTGAGATGATCGAGTACAAGGCCGGCTGTCATTGCGGACGCGTCCGCTTCTCGTTCCGCAGCCCCGAGATCAAGACCGGCAGACGCTGTAACTGCTCCCTCTGTGTCCGCAGGGGCGCGGTGCTGTCATGGACCTACATTCCGGCCGCCGACTTCACGCCGCATCACGACCCGAGCGACCTCGGCCTGTACCTCTGGAACGAGAAGGTCTTGAGCAACTACTTCTGCAAGTCCTGCGGGATCTTTACCTACATCGGCGACGGTGAGAACGCCAAGGACGGCTACCGTGTCAATCTCGGCTGCGTCGAAGGTCTCGATGCGCTCGCCCTCGAAATCAGTATCATCGACGGCAAGACGTTGCCGGTGATCGAAGAACCCGGCTAAGGTGGTGTCATGCACCAAGTAGTGCCAACTTTGGCGCGCACGATGAGATTCAAAAAAAAGAATCAAGGAAGATGAGTAGCTTCCTCGCACTCTAACGATAGCAGGACCCCGATGGCACGCGTGCGCTGTATCACCGAGATGGGCATGGGCGTTGATGTTCATGGGAAAGATGCCACCAAGGCCGCCAGGCGCGCGGTTTCGGATGCCATCCGCCACTCCAGCCTCGGATTCTTTCGGATGCTGGGCAAGACGGCGAACGACATGTTCGTTGATGTCACCATCGGCGTGCCGGACCCCGGCGCGGTGGACACGACGGCGGTCGCGAAAGAGCTGCCTTACGGAACGGTGACCGTCACCGCGGTCAAGGGCGGGCTCGAGGTTGCTGCCGAGCGCGGCGGGGACGCCATCATCATTGCCAACGCTGCCGTGATTGTGAGCCTCGACGACGGCGCGCCGGGCTAGACATTCTTGGGGGGATGATCGTCCATCGGGAATGAACCGTTCAAACTGCGCGACGGCAGGGGTTCTGCGCAAGGGATGGAAATCCGCCGGCGTCTCTACGTGACGGTGTTGCACAAGCGAATGTGATGTATCGTCGGAATGACTTAAGTGAAACCTGCGGAAATTTCTTGGGCAGAGATTTCCTAGGGAACACGATGGCGAACGGGATATCGGACGCCCGGCTATTGCCGTGGTCCGCGTCTGCTCTTAGCGTTTCGGGAGAAACTTCTTCCGAACGGGCTGTCCTGCCGATGAAATCCAAGCGCCAAAACCTGAATCCCGCTGCAAAGCCGACCAAGGAACCCAAACTCTCGCGCACCCATGCGCCCGCCGATCTGTCGCCGGCGGATTGGCAGCGCGGCTTGCGCCGCCAGTTCGGTCGCGAGCAGGCCTTCGGGCTTGAAAATCTGGGCAGCGAGCCATTTTTCTCCGAATTTCGGGTCAGCAATCCCGTTTCGAAATCCAGCTATCGCGTGGCGATTCGAGGCTTGGGGCCAGGCGGCAATTTCTGCTCATGCCCCGATTATGCCACCAGCGAGTTGGGCACTTGCAAGCATCTCGAATTCACGCTTGCCCGGCTGGAGAAAAAGCGGGGCGCGAGGGCGGCGTTTGCGCGCGGCTACCAGCCTGCATTTTCCGAGCTGTATTTGCGCAATGACGGCAAACGCTGCGTGCATTTTCGCGCCGGAACGGATTGCCCGCCCGCGGTGCGCGAGGCCGCCGCCGGTTTGTTCGATGCCGGACACAACGGGATGCTGCCAGAGGAGCGCCTCGGCGAACTCGAGCATTTCATGACTATGGTCGCGAAGAGCGGCCATGAGTTGCGTGCCTACGACGATGCGCTCGATTTCATCGCGGGAAAGCGGGACGCCGATCGGCGGGCCTCAATGCTCGAACAGTTGTTCCCACGCGGTGCCGCCGATCCAAAGCTGCGGGCGCTTCTGAAGGTACCGCTCTATCCCTATCAGGCCGAGGGCGCGCTGTTCGCGGTACGGGTCGGCCGGGTACTGATCGGCGACGATATGGGATTGGGCAAGACCATCCAGGCCGTTGCCGCGACCGAAATACTGGCACGGCATTTTGGCGTCTCGAAAGTGCTGGTGATCTGCCCAACCTCGCTCAAATACCAGTGGCAAAGCGAGATCATGCGCTTCTCGGGGCGACAGGGTAAAGATGCGGCGCGCGTCATCGCCGGCGGTCGGGCGCAGCGGCAGAAGGACTACGCCCTGGACGACTTCTGCAAGATCACAAACTACGAGAAACTCAAGCCCGATCTCGACCTGATCGCCGCCTGGGCGCCCGAACTTGTCATCGTCGATGAAGCGCAGCGGGTGAAAAACTGGAACACCATCGCAGCGCGCGCCTTGAAACGCATCGATAGCTCCTACGCGATCGTGCTTACCGGGACGCCTCTGGAAAACAAGCTGGAAGAACTGATTTCCATCGTCCAGTTTGTCGATCAGCACCGGCTGGGGCCAACCTGGAAGCTGCTGCACGAGCACCAGACCAAGGACGAAGCCGGGCGCGTCATCGGCTATACCGGGCTGGAGAAAATCGGCCAAACGCTGGCGCCGGTCATGATCCGCCGGCGCAAATCCGAGGTGCTGCGGCAACTGCCGAGCCGAACCGACCAGAACCTGCTGGTGCCGATGACCGAATTGCAAATGGATTACCATCAGGAAAACGCCGACGAGGTGGCGAAAATCGTCCACCGCTGGCGCAAGACCAAATTTCTGTCGGATAAGGATCAGCGGCGGCTGATGATTGCCCTGCAAAACATGCGCATGTCGTGCAACAGCACCTATCTGCTGAACCAGGAAACCGACCATGGCGTCAAGGCCGACGAATTGGCGGCGCTGCTCGACGAATTGTTCGCCGAGCCCGAGGCCAAGGCGGTGGTGTTTTCGCAGTGGACGCGGACCCACGACATTGTCATCCGCCGCCTCGAAGCGCGTCAACTGGGCTACGTCAGCTTCCACGGCGGCGTGCCATCGGAAAAACGGCCGGCACTGGTTGAGCGGTTTCGTGACGACCCCACCTGCCGCGTGTTCCTGTCTACCGATGCTGGCAGCACCGGCCTAAACCTGCAGCATGCTTCGACCCTGGTGAACATGGACCTGCCGTGGAACCCGGCGATCCTCGAACAGCGCATCGCGCGTATCCATCGCATGGGCCAGGTGCGGCCGGTGCAAATCATCAATTTCGTGGCAAAGGGCACCATAGAGGAGGGCATGCTTTCGGTGCTGGCGTTCAAGCGCTCTTTATCGGCAGGCATTCTCGATGGCGGCAGTGGCGAGATTTCGCTCGGCGGTTCGCGTCTCAACCGTTTCATGAAAGATGTTGAAGGCGTCACCGGGAATATGGGTGAGGGCGAGGCCGTGACCCCGGCTGAGGAAGTGAGGAATATCGTCACTGCAGACGACGCGGGAACCGTGGAAGATGTAGGCGCAAATGAAAACATTGGCGTCGGAAAGATGACGGTCGCCCGGACCGATGGCGCCGGAGCAACACCGCGCGATACAGGTTCCGATCCGTGGCAAGCCTTGGTGCAGGTTGGTGCGCAATTTATTGCAGCTCTGGCGGCCGCCAACAATCCCGACGCTGCGGCCCATCCGTGGATTGAGCGCGATCCAGCCACCGGCGCGCAAAATCTCAAAATGCCGCTGCCGGCACCGGAAACCGCGAGACAACTTGCGAATGCGCTTTCTGCGTTCGCGGACAGCTTGCGGAGCACGATCGCGCGATAACCAGAGGATCATCTTTCGAAAGAATAAATCCGCGACGTTTCCAAAATCGTGCGGCCTCGATGTCAACGGCGTTGACGATCAAAGCGCGACCTCCGATCAGACGAGCTGCCGCCGCTCACTTCTCAGCGTTTGCATCCTCGGATTCCCACGGCGCCGCGCGTTGCAACAGTTTGATCTCCGGCACCGGGCTGGCGGACTTCGATAGCGCCTCCATAAAAGCTTTGAAGCCAGCAGGACTCATCCGAATGGTTGCCGTTTCCATCAACACGTCTTCCGCGGCGCGCACCGCGGCCACGCGGACGAAATCGGTACGAGAACGGCCGCGCAGCGTTGCGGCCCGATCGATAATTACGAAGTCGGCTTCGGGCGCCGCATCGACAGCGGGTGCTCCTTTCGTTTAACGAGGCGCGGCATTTGTAGTCTCCAAACCATCCATTCCATCGATTCCGTTGACGCTTGACGTTCCCGCCAAGGTTGTTAATGATATGTTCCAGTTGAGTGCCGCTCCATGGACCACAACGCAAGGAACTCCGCCCGGTTATTTCTGGCGGCCGTTCCGGACGCCACGACGGCGGAGCGAATCTATCGGTTGGCAGGAGCGCTCAAGCGGGCCCACAAATTCGCTGGCAAAATCATCGAACCTGATCGCCTTCATGTCTCGCTATTCTCTCTCGGCGAATTGCCAGACCTGATTGCCAGCATGGCATGCGAGGCCGCCGCGGAAGTACGCGCGCCGCCGTTCGACGTCTTGTTCGATCGCTCCACCAGCTTTCGAGGCAAGCCCGGCAATCGCCCGTTCGTGCTCCTTGGGGACGAAGGGTTGGACCGGTTGAGGTCGTTTAGGCGGACGCTCGGTGTTGCGATGGCGAGGAACGGCTTGCGTTACTTGGCGAAGAAGGAATTCACTCCCCACGTCACGCTGCTGTATGCCGAGCGTAACGTCGCAGAACACCCGATTGAGCCAATATGCTGGACCGTGAACGAGTTCGTACTCATTCGCAGCCTGCATGGTCACGTGCATCTGGCGCGGTGGCCGCTGCGCATCTGAAGACAACAGCCGCAATTGCTGCGGGCGAAGACAACGGGCGACAGATCTACGAATACGTCGTGGGCCGGCGCGGAGGTTACGTCGACCGACGGCACGGCGGCGGACCTTGCGGGGCCGGCAAGCTCAGCGCCGCGCGGAGCCCCGGACGCCGCCGGGCCTTTCAGGCGGGGCCGGACCCTGCCATCCAAGGTTAGAACTTCCAGGCGAGTGCGCCTCGCACCGTTTGGCTGGTGAGGTTCACGCGATAGATGCCGCCATCGATGGCGGTGTAATCCTTGCCGCCAAAGTCATCATAGACGTATTGCACCCGACCGAGGAGATGTTGGGTGAAGGCGTATTCGACGCCGGCTCCAACCGAAAAGCCCACATAGGTCTTGCTGACGCCGTTCGGCGGTGGAGCCGAAGGGACGACGCCCTCTTGAAAATTGAAACCGGCAATCGCAAGGCCGCCGGTGGCAAACAGCAACCATTGCCCGGATGCAAAGCCGGCCTTGCCGACAAGGTGGCTGTCCCACCTCAGACGATAGGTGTTGGGTGCACGTGGCTCCGGAGGCGGTTCAATAATAATGATGCCGTGCCCCACCGCATCGCTCCAGCCGAAATCGCCTTCGATGCCGACGACCATAGGTCCCGTTTGCCAATTGTATCCGGCGAGGATGCCGCCGACGACGCCGTTGGTTGGCGCGCCGGATTCGGTCAGCACGCCGTTGTCGACCACGTGTGATCTGCCCCAGATCCCGCCGAGGTGAGCGCCCACATAGAACCCCGACCAGTTGTAAGCAGGATCCGCCATGACCGGCGCTTTTTTATAGACCGGAGCCGACAGGTCTGCGGCCGACGCGGCGCTTACACCGGCAATGGCGCTCGCCGCTATGGCGGCGATGAACTTTGAACTTCGCATGGTGTCTCCAACCGGGCCTGCCCGGATAAGGAATCCGAGCGTTCGAAGGAGGCTTACCCGTAAAATCGCCCGCTGCTCGTCCGCTAAACGAACGAGGCCGCAACGAATTTGGAAGAGTGTGGCAAAAAAGCGGTGTACATCGAATCGCGACCCGCGGTTGACCAAGCATTCGTCTCGTCGAGAGACCACGTTGGACCGCTTATGGTCCTGCGGCCTTCAACAGCGTGAACGACACCGAGCATACGGCGATCTGAGCGCCTTCACTGCTCGCCACCGCCAAAATAATCCGGCTTTCCCGTGGTCCAGGTCTCGCCCCAGAGCTGGCCACCGCCGTCCACGGTCAGCGTTTCACCGGTCACAAATCCTCCCGAAGGACCGGCGAGATAAACGCAGGCTTCCGCGATATCCCAAGGCGAGCCTGCGCGCATCATCGGGTTCGAGCGCGGATAGGCCGCGCGGGCCTGCGGCGTGTAGACGTTCCAGCCTTCGGTCTCGATCGCGCCGGGCGCCACGCAATTCACCCGGATGTTCAGCGGCGCCCATTCCACCGCGACAGCGCGCGACAGGCCGATGACGCCGGATCGCGCCGCGATCGTATGCGCAATGCCGTAGAGCCCGTGCGTGGTGACCACCACGATATTGACAATGCTGCCGGGATGCTTGCGGTCGCGCCACCGCTTTGCGGCGGCCTGCATCATGTACCAGGTGCCGTTCAAATTGGTGTTGATGACGGCGTTCCAGCCTTTTATCGAGAAATCGATCGCGGCTTGCGGAAACTGTCCGCCGGCGCTGTTGATGAGACTGTCAACCTGGCCCTGTGCGCTCCAGACCGCATCGAACAGCGCGTTGACCGCGTCCGGCTCCCTGATGTCGGCGACATAAGCGGATGCGCTCAGGTCCCGGGCGGTCAAGTCGGCGACGAGGGTGTCGAGCCTGGCTTGATTGCGCCCGACCACGGCGACATGGGCGCCTAACCTTGCAAACAGCCAGGCGATCGCGCGCCCGATGCCGCCGCTGCCTCCCGACACGACCACGACCTGCCCCTTGAAGACATCGGCCGCGAAAACGGTCGGACGGGTTGCCAGCTCCGCAGCAGTCAGTCCGGGATTCGCCTGCGCTTGATGATCATCCATGATCGGCGTCGGCCCCTTGCCACCTGCGACGACAGCCGTACATTAGCCATGAGGTCCGGGTGAAGCAAAGCCCGATGCACGATATAGCCGAAGACCGCTTCGGGCGCGGCTATCCGAAACGCGCCGTTGATAGCCGTGAGTTGCGATGTCTGATTTGTCCTCGTCGATCCATCCGCTCGATCATCCGATCTGGAGCGCACTAATGACCCGACAACAAGCCCTGGCCGAAGGCGGCTCGCTGGCGCGGCGCTATCCTCCGGCCATCGCGCCCTTCGCGGCCATGCCGGATATGTCGGCGCCAAGTTTCGCCGCACTCAATGCGCTCACGTCGGAATCCGAACTGGCCGTGCTGTTTACGCTCGATCCCGTCACCCCACCCCCTGAGTTCAAAATTCTGCTCGCCGAGACGGGAGAGCAGATGATCGGAACGCCCATGGACAGCTCGATTCCCGGCGTGGAAACCGACAGGCTCGGCATCGACGACGTGCCGGCGATGATGGAATTGACCGAACTCACCAAGCCCGGGCCCTTCAGTTCGCGAACGCACGAATTGGGAGTTTTTCTGGGGATCCGGATCGATGGGCAGCTTGTCGCGATGGCGGGCGAGCGTATGAAGCCCGCCAATTACACCGAGATGACGGCGGTCTGCGTGCATCCGTCGCACCGCGGTCGCGGTTACGGGCAATTGCTGCTCGCCGCGATTTCCCGCCAGATCCTGGCGCGGGACGAAATTCCGTTCCTGCACGTATTTTCCAGCAACAGCTCGGCGATCACGCTGTATCGGCGCCAGGGGATGGAAATCCGCCGCCGCCTCCACGTGACGGTGTTGCAGAAGCGCGTGTGATGGCGTGATGCGAGGCGCAGCGCTTCGCGACACGCATGCAACTTAGCGCTTTGCCTTCGATTTCCTGCCGGTGCCGCGCTTTGCGACTTTCTTTTTCGATGCTTTCTTGACCGACGTCTTTTTCTTCGAGGGCGCTTTTTTTGTTCGCCGTGTCGCCTCCTTCGCTGTTTTCTTCTTGGCTTTCTTGGGCGCAGGCTGTTTGCCGGCCTTCTTCACCGGCTTCTTTTTCGCAGGTTTTGGTTTCTTGGCCGTTGTCTTCTTCGCCGGCTTCTGGTCGGTGGGCTTACCCGGCTGCTCGGGTTTCTTGGGCTTGGCGGGCGCCGGCGCCGCCCCGCCCGCGGCTGCCGCATTGGCGAACCAGGTGGTCTTCGGCTGCTCGAAGAACATGATGCGCCGGTTGTTCTTAAGCGTGCCCGGCTTGAAATAATTGGCGGTCCAGCTGTCGGTTTCGTCGAGGAAGATCGCCTGAGCGTCGTCGCTGGTCTTGGCGGCGGCCAGCTCGTTGGCGATATCGCGGAAGTAGAAATGCCGGAAGACGCGGTCGAACTCGGTCATGTAGATGTCGGCGATGCGCGTATTGCCGCGCACCAGCAGCATGTTCTCATCGTTCTGCAACAATGAACCGGACGAAAAATTGGCCGATCCGGAACACACCAGGGGATCGTCGGACAGGGGATCGATCAGCAAAAATTTGGTGTGCACGAAGAACACGAAGCCGTCGTTGCTGGGCCGGAAATGCTCTTCCTCGAAAAACCATTTGTCGAGCTCGAATTCCTTGATCGGCACCCGCGCAGTCGCCTTGCCATTCTTGATTTGGTAGATCTCGCCGAGCGGCGTGCCATAGGAGAGGATGACGCGGTTGAAGTCGGCGGTCAGCGTCTTCTTCTGCGCGGCGGGCAACGGCTTTCCAAAAGGGCGAAGCGCATCTGGTCGCGCTTTTTCGCGATTGGATCGATCAACTCCTGGCTGACTCCGAACGCCGCGGTGAACCACACTGAATTGGCGGCATCGAGCATGCGGCGGCCGTACCAGCCCAGCATCGTCGATTTCGCGCGCGGCGAGAACAGGCGCGCAATGCTCTTCTCCGCGATTACCTCGACCGGATCGGCCGTCAAGGCGGCGGTCCTGGCGCGCGCGTCCTTGAGCGCCGGATCGGTCTTTACCAGTTCCCAGAACGCCAGATAATTCCTGGCGGTGTCTGGGTCGGCGACGCGATGTCCCACATTGGTCTGGCCGAGAAAGCCTGACGGCGTGAAGTTGGTCGATCCCGTCCACACCTCGACCGGGTCGGTGCCACCTTTCAGCCGCACGATGAATTTGTTGTGCGGAATTTTGGTTTTCGAGCGCCGGTAGGTTTTTTCTTGGTCATTGATCGGAAGCCCAGCCGCCCTCATGGCGGTCTCGTTCGGCCCATCCGCACCGGTCTTGGGGTCAATGGTGTCGTGATACACGATCTGAACGTCAATGCCCCCGTCGATCAGGGCTTTCAGCGCATTGAGGATCGGCGGGTAGGTGAACTCATAGGCCGCGACGCGCAGCGCATCGCCCGGCACGGTCTCGTTGATGTAGCCGAGGCAGGCCTCGAGCAGGCCGCGCGACAGCCAGATGACTTCGGGATCCCCGGGGTTATTGATGTCCTGTGGCGGCTTGTTGCCGAACTCCTCGGCGAAGTACTGGCTGGCGATGGCGCCGCGGTTGAACCACACCCCATGCGTCTCGCCCGCGCGCCATTCCTTCTCGGTCGTGATCTCGAACGTGATTTCGTCCCTGAGATCGGTGGTCAGCGCACCGGGGTCGCCATACATCGGCTGCACCACAAAACGATAAAGCGTACCCGGCGACGCCGCATAGTCGCCCCACAGAAAACTCTGCACCGGGAATTTGTCGGTGAAGAAGCGCGCAGGCTTGCTTGGGTCCGCCGGGTCATGTGCATTCTTCGGGTCGGGCACCACCAACTTGAACACTTTTTGCGAACGCAGGAATTCTGCGCCGATGCCTCCAGCACCGACCGTCTCACGCCGAAAGGCAAAGCCCTTCAGGCCCTTGCACCGGGCCTCCGGGCAATCGAGCGCGATCAGGACGGTATGCGTGCCGGCAATGGCCCGCGCTTTAAAATCGCCGTCGCCGCCATCGACCCGCATGTGACTTGCCCCCGCGTCCCGCCGATACAAGTTCAGGTAGCATTTTCCGGCGATGAGGGCGAACGGATTTGACCGTCCCGGGATGGATGCGTTAGGCAACACGGCATTGCAAGTGGATCAGAGCAAACCAATGCCCGCCAAATCGACCCCCATTATCTACGGCATCAAGAATTGCGACACCATGAAGAAGGCGCGCGCCTGGCTCGACGGCCACGGCGTGGCCTACGATTTCCATGATTACAAGAGTGAAGGCATCGCCAGGGACAAGCTCAAGCAATGGAGCGACGAACTCGGCTGGGAGGCGCTGCTTAATCGCGCCGGCACCACGTTTCGCAAGCTGCCCGACGGCGACAAGGAAGGGCTCAACGAGCGCAAGGCGCTTGCCTTGATGCTGGCGCAGCCATCGATGATCAAGCGGCCGGTGCTCGATATCGGCGGCAAATTGCTGGTCGGGTTCAAGCCGGAAATCTACGCCAAGGAAGTGGCGCCGTCGGGCGGATCGCGGCGCGGCAAGTCTGGCTGAGCAAATCCGGCTGGGTTCGTCTGGTTGAGCGAGTCTGGCTGATCTCGTCCACCTGAGCGGGGTCTAGTTGAACTCGATGGTATCGCCGGATGCGGGGTGGCCGGCGGGATCCTGCACGAGATCGAGTTCGATGATCGCTTTGACCAGGCAGACAGGCACCGCTTTTCGCTCGGCGCCCATCAGGTTGGTGATCTTGAAGCCGCCTTCGAGGCTGATGGACTTGTAGGAGCCGACGATCTGCTCAACCCGCTCGCCGCTGCCGAACGGCATCAGCAAACGCTCGTAGAAAACGTCCTTGCAATCGGAATCCGGCACCATCGAAATCGAATAAGTCGGCCGCTTTCGCGCCAGGCAAGCACTGTAGGCGGGAACAACGCGCGCATACCGCTGCAGCCCGATCGCATCGTCGAGATAGCGGTTGATCCTTTTGTCGGGATGGATGTGCTCGCTGCCATAGGTCGCGGTCAGTCTCGAACCTTCCTGGGTGATCAGAAATCGCGCGCGGTCACTGCTGCCTTCGACGTTAAATCTCATCATGTCCGGCAGCTCGTCGTCGATGCGATCGTGCTGGTAGTCTTCGATGCGAGGAAGCTGCCGGTATTTGCCGCGCGCGCGCAGCCATGCGTTGAGCAGATCGCGCTGCTTCGCGGATTTGACCACCGCGGGGCTGGCACCCTCGAAATCCATTCGAGGGTCAGCCGAATTCGATCACGTCGCCGGCCGGAATGCGGCCGGGTGCGCGATGAAAGAGATTGCGATCGATCACGGCGCGAAGCTTGGCTGTAGGCAAGGTAGCATTTCCCCGCATCAGATTCCTGATTTCAAAGCCACCGTCTTCGCTAATGGTCTTCAGGGATGCTATCATATGGGTAACATTGCCAGCTTGCGCGAACGGCAGCAGCATCCGCTCATATGCGACGATGCGTCCATAGATATCATCGATGTTTGAAATGGTATAGACCGGAAGGGCGCGCCTCACACATTCGTAATAGATCGGCATCACGACCGGCGCCAGCCGCGGTCCGAGATAGTCGTCGAGATAGCGGCCCTTGCTGCCGTAGGCGCTCGACATTCGCGTGCCGTCGCTCTCGATCAGCAAGCGGGGAGGCTGCTGCGCCACGTCAACGGATAATACACCAGGTCGGGAAGCTCGTCGGCAAGCCGTTCGGGCAGGTAATCGTCGATGCGCGGCGTCTGTTGCCCGCGGGCGTAAAGCCGCAACCACGTGTTCAGGAGATCACGCTGCTTGATCGATTTGACGATGGAGGGGTTGGCGCTTTCGAATTCCACCGCTACGTCCGCTCTCAATGCAAAGCACCGAAGCATCGGCTTCAGACCCAAATATTATGTGAAAGCGTAAGATTGGATCGAAACACCGTTAATGGCTGCTTTCGGCGCGATCCGGACCGGCGGCCGATCGATCTCGGCAACCGTTCAATCCTGGCCTTGGGCAATTCGACTATTGGCGAGTCCGCCCCCTTGTTCGCGCGGGAGTATGCCCAGCTTTCCACCTTGCCTAATCCGAACGGTTGACGGCATATTCCGGCCGGAGGCGGCCGGTCCGGGACGGGATTTCCAAGGCGTCTGGGAGAACCTGCCGGTATTTTAAGAATTGGCCACGCGCGATGCCAAATCGCAGCGATGGGCTGATGGGGGAAATTTGATTGGCCGATGAGTTCATTCTTGAAACCCACGGATTGACCAAGGAATTCGCGGGTTTCTTTGCCGTTCGCGATGTCGGTCTCAAGGTCCGCCGTGGCAGTATCCATGCGTTGATCGGACCGAACGGGGCCGGCAAGACCACCTGTTTTAATCTCCTGACCAAGTTCCTGAAGCCTTCGGCCGGCCAGATCCTCTACAAGGGAAAGGACATTACGGCGATGGCGCCCGCCGATGTGGCGCGTCTTGGCCTGGTGCGCTCGTTCCAGATTTCAGCGGTGTTTCCGCACCTCACGGCGCTGGAGAATGTCAGGGTAGCGCTGCAGCGCCAGCACGGTCATTCCTTCGATTTCTGGCGCTCGAAATCGGTGCTCGATCGCTTTAACGGCCGCGCCCATGAGTTGCTCGATGATGTGGGCTTGAGCGAATTCGCAACGACGCCGGCCGTCGAGATGCCCTATGGGCGCAAACGCGCGCTCGAAATTGCCACCACGCTGGCGCTCGATCCGGAAATGATGTTGCTCGACGAGCCAATGGCCGGGATGGGGCATGAAGACATCGACAAGATCGCGGCCTTGATCAAGCGCATCTCGGCGAAATACACCATCCTGATGGTCGAACATAATCTCAATGTCGTTGCCAATCTTTCCGACATCATCACCGTGCTGACGCGCGGTCATGTATTGGCGGAAGGCAATTATTCCGACTTGTCCAGGGACGAGCGGGTCAAGGAAGCCTATTTGGGGGCCGGTCATGCCTGAGTTGAAAATGGCCGAACCCGCTGCGGCCAAATCAGCCGCGACTTCCGGTGCAACGGCGCCGGTGCTGTCGGTCAGGGATCTTGAAGCCTGGTACGGCGAGTCTCACATCCTTCACGGAATCAATTTCGACGTGAACGCCGGCGAGGTGGTCACGTTGCTCGGACGCAATGGCGCCGGAAAGACGTCGACGCTGAAATCGGTGATGGGGATTATCGGCAAGCGCACCGGCTCGATCCGTTTCAGCGATCAGGACATCATCCGGGCATCGTCGGACAAGATCGCGCGCATGGGCGTCGCGTTTTGTCCGGAGGAACGCGGGATTTTCGCCAGCCTCGACGTGCGCGAGAATCTGCTGTTGCCGCCGGTCGTGCGTGCCGGCGGGCTGTCGCTGGATCAGATCTTCGAGCTGTTTCCCAACCTCAAGGAACGGCTCAACAGCCAGGGCACGAAATTGTCCGGCGGCGAGCAGCAGATGCTGGCGATCGCGCGAATCCTGCGGACCGGAGCCCGGTTCCTGATGCTGGATGAGCCGACCGAGGGCCTTGCCCCCGTCATCATCCAGCAGATCGGCCACACCATCGCGCGGCTGAAGTCGGAAGGCTTCACCATCCTTCTGGTCGAGCAGAATTTCCGCTTCGCCTCGACGGTCGCCGATCGCTTCTACATCGTCGAACACGGCAAGATCATCGACGGTTTCGCCAATTCGGAGTTGCAGGCCAACATGGACAAGCTTCACACCTATCTCGGCGTCTGAACTTCAAGCACGACCACGGAGAAGACATGAAAGATAGCATCTCGGCTCTTTTGCTTGCCACCGCGTTGACGTTGGCCGCAAGCGGCACGACCTTTGCGCAGGACAAGACCATCAAGATCGGCGTACTGACCGACAATTCGGGTCTTTACTCCGACCTCGGCGGCGCCGGCTCTACCTTGGCGGCGCAGATGGCGATCGAGGATTCCGGGCTTGTGGCCAAGGGCTGGAAAATCGATCTGATTTCCGCGGACCATCAGAACAAGCCCGACATTGCAACCACCATTGCGCGGCAATGGATCGACGTCGAGAAGGTCGACATCTTCATGGACGTGCTGAACTCCGGTGTTGCGCTGGCGGTCAACAATCTGGTGAAGGAAAAGAACTCCATCATGATCAATACCGGCGCGGCGACGTCGGATCTGACCAACGCGCAATGCTCGCCAAACACGATTCACTGGGTCTATGACACCTACATGCTCGCCAACTCGACCGGTCAGGCCCTGGTGAAGGCCGGTGGCGACACCTGGTTTTTCCTCACGGCGGATTATGCGTTCGGCGCGGCGCTCGAGCGCGACACCACGGCGGTCGTGCTGAAGTCGGGCGGAAAGGTGCTCGGCACCGTCAAGCATCCCTTGAACTCATCGGATTTCTCCTCGTTTCTGCTGCAGGCGCAGGCGTCCAAAGCCAAGATTATCGGCATGGCGAATGCCGGAGGCGACACCACAAATACCATCAAGCAGGCGTCGGAATTTGGCATCGTCAAGGGTGGCCAGAAACTCGCCGGTCTTTTGCTGTTCATCACCGATGTTCACTCGCTCGGCTTGAACGTGGCACAGGGCCTGAGTTTCACCGAAACCTTTTACTGGGACTTGAACGACGGCACCCGTGCGTTTGCAAAGCGCTTTTCCGAACGCAGAAAGAACAAGGCGCAGCCATCCATGGTTCAGGCCGGTGTCTATTCGGGATTGGTCCACTACTTCAAGGCACTCGAGGCGATGGGCGGCAATCCGCATGACGGCGCCAAGGTGGTGGCGAAAATGAAGGAAATGCCGACCGACGATCCGCTGTTCGGCAAGGGGTCCATTCGCGCCGACGGCCGCAAGATTCACCCGGCCTATCTGTTCGAGGTCAAGAAGTCTGAGGAATCCAAGGGACCTTGGGACTATTACAAGCTGATCGGCACGACCCCGGGAGACCAGGCTTTCAGGCCGCTTTCGGAAAGCGCCTGTCCGCTGATAAAGAAGTAACAACGCTTACCCGCCGGCCTCGCGCCGGCGGGTTTCCGCCCGGCGGTGTCCGGGATTGGGTGCGAAAGATCGATCGATGCAAGCTCTCTATGCGCAGCTTCTGGTGGGACTGATCAACGGCTCGTTCTACGCGCTGCTCAGTCTTGGGCTCGCTGTGATCTTCGGCATGCTCAACATCATCAATTTCGCGCACGGCGCCGTCTACATGATGGGGGCTTTCTGTGCCTATTTTCTGCTGAACGTGGCGGGCATCGGCTATTGGCCGTCGCTGATCATCGCTCCGATCGCGGTCGGTATTTTCGGCATGATCCTTGAGCGGACCATGCTGCAATGGCTTTCCGGCCTCGATCATCTCTACGGGCTGCTGCTGACCTTCGGCATGGCGCTGATCATCCAGGGCGTGTTCCAGAATTATTTCGGCTCCTCGGGTCTGCCTTACGCGATCCCGGATGAGCTGAAGGGCGGCATGAATCTCGGCTTCATGTTCCTGCCGATCTATCGCGGTTGGGTGGTGGTGTTTTCGCTCATCGTCTGCCTGTTGACCTGGTACCTGATCGAGCGGACCCGGCTCGGCGCCAATCTGCGCGCCGCCACCGAGAACCCGACGCTGGTGCGCGCCTTCGGCATCAACGTGCCCAGGATGATCACGCTGACCTACGGGCTCGGCGTCGGCCTTGCGGCGCTGGCCGGGGTGTTGTCGGCGCCGATCAACCAGGTGCGGCCGCTGATGGGCGCCGACCTGATCATCGTTGTGTTTGCGGTCGTGGTGATCGGCGGCATGGGTTCGATCATGGGATCGATCATCACCGGCTTCGCGCTCGGCGTGATCGAGGGACTGACCAAATACTTTTATCCCGAAGCCTCAAACACCGTGGTATTTGTCCTGATGGTGCTGGTGCTGCTGGTGAAGCCTTCGGGACTGACCGGACGGACGACCTGACATGACGGCTTTGACCGACGACACCTTACCGACAACCCCGCGCCGGATCCGCGATGAAATGGTCGCGTTCGGCCTGATGGCCGTGCTGCTGGCGATCGTGCCCTTGACCGGCATCTATCCGTTCTTTGTGATGCAGGCATTGTGCTTTGCGCTCTTGGCCTGCGCATTCAACCTGCTGATCGGCTATGGCGGGCTGTTGTCGTTCGGCCACGCGATGTTTTTAGGCACCGCGGGCTACGTCACCGCGCATGCGCTGAAGGTGTGGGGTCTGACGCCCGAGCTTGGAATCGTGATCGGTACCGCCGGCGCGGCCGGACTTGGCGTCATCACCGGCATCGTCGCCATTCGCCGGCAAGGCATCTATTTTTCGATGATCACGCTGGCGCTATCGCAACTGTTGTATTTCATCTATCTGCAGACGCCGTTCACCCATGGCGAAGACGGCATCCAGGGTATTCCGCAAGGATACCTGTTCGGCGTTTTCAACCTCGCGAACGCGACGGTGCTCTACTACGTCATCCTCGCGGGGTTTCTCGCCGGCTTCCTGCTGATCTATCGCACCATCAACTCGCCGTTCGGCGAGGTGCTGAAATCGATCCGGGAAAACGAGCCGCGGGCGATCTCGCTCGGCTACAAGACCGACCAATACAAGCTGCTCGCTTATATCCTTTCCGGCACGCTGGCGGGTTTTGCCGGCTCGCTCAAAGTATTCGTGGCGCAGAATGCCTCGCTCACCGACGTGCACTGGACCATGTCGGGCGAAATCGTGCTGATGACGCTGGTCGGCGGTCTCGGGACTGTGTTCGGACCGGTGGTCGGCGCCTTCGTCATCATCGCCATGCAGCAATATCTGGCCGGCTTCGGCCAGTGGGTGACGGTGATCCAGGGCGTGATCTTCGTGGTCTGCGTGCTGACCTTCCGTCGCGGCGTGATCGGCGAGATCGCGCATTACTTCCGGCGATCGCTCTAAACGGCTCCAAACGGGGCGATTTTTGGGTCTTTTCCGCCGTACAAAGCGGTGGATGAACCGGTTCCCTGACGGCCGGCTGCCGCCTTTTCCCGGAAATTGGTTTATGACAGTCGTGTGACAGGCCGTCCGGCCGGGCCATTTCCACAAACCCTGGACATGTCAGATGCTGATGCGTTGGTTTCGCGCCTTTCTTCCGAAGGAGGAGCGGTTTTTCGACTTGTTTGCGCGGCATTCGCAGACGGTCGTGCAAGGCGCGCAGGCGTTGCAGGGCATGCTGCGCGGCGGCGAGGAGACGCCGGTATTCTGCCAGCGCGTCAATCAGTTCGAAAATGACGCCGACAATATCACCCGCGAGGTCCTCACCGCGGTGCGCCGGACCTTCATCACCCCGTTCGACCGCGGCGATATCAAGAACCTGATCACCTCGATGGACGATGCCATCGACCAGATGCAGCAGACCGCCAAGGCCGTCATTCTGTTCGAGGTCCGCACCTTCGAGCCGCCGATGCGCGAGATGGGAACGCTGCTGGTCGAGTGCGCCAATCTGGTCGGCCGCGCGCTGCCGCTGATGCAGTCGATCGGCGACAACGTCGCCATGCTGACGG
>WNGJ01001861.1_pt1 | contig 21044 bp, 16 predicted proteins | sample 5400611 | NCBI WGS metagenome assembly WNGJ01 (sample SAMN13153375, study PRJNA577476) | soil metagenome | isolation source: 40 cm soil or saprolite under Garry oak tree replicate 1 | place: USA:California | collected 2016-06-15
GTGGACAAAGCTCTGCCGCGGCGTCAGATCTTGGCCGGCAATCTTGGCCGCGATCTCGGCGACCGCGCTATCCGGAACCGCAAGGAACACAACGTCGGATGACCGTGGCTTGATGGACCCCCATCGTCCGGGCACGAGCGACGTGGGGAAGCCGGCCGCTCGAAAAGCCCGCTGAAGGCTGCGGCCGAGGTTGCCCCGGCCAACGACGAGAAGTCGCTCTGTCGTTCTAGCTGGCGGACGAGCTGGCGGCCGCCGGTGCCTCGGGCGCCTCACGGGCGAGGATCTCATCCAGCTCCTTGGCATCGAGGGTCTCGACGACCTTCAGCTGCTCGACCACCGCGTCCATCTTGCGACGCTGCTGGGTGAGGATCGACTTTGCGGTCTGGTAGCCGTGATCGACGATGCTGCGAATCTCTTCGTCGATGATCGCGGCGACCTCCTCCGAGTAGTTCCGCTGCTCACCAAGGTCGCGACCCAGGAACACCAGCTCCTCGCGGTGGCCCATGGCCACCGTGCCCAGCTTGTCCGACATACCCCACTGGGTCACCATCCGCCGCGCCATCTGCGTTGCCCTCTGGATATCGTTCTCGGCTCCAGACGTGATATCCCCGAAGACGATCTCTTCGGCGACGCGGCCACCCATGATGCCCGCGATCTGGTCCATCAGCTCATCACGCGAGATGAGGTACTTGTCTTCCTCGGGCAGGCTCATGGTCCAGCCCAGCGCCATGCCGCGAGAGATGATCGAAACCTTGTGCACCGGATCCGCGTGCGGGAGCGCCTTCATGACGAGCGCGTGTCCGGTCTCGTGGTAGGCGATGATCTCTTTTTCGTGGTCTGAGATGCGGCGGCTCTTGCGCTCTGGGCCTGCGATCACCCTCGCGATCGCCTCTTCCAGCTCGTCCATCCCGATCACCTTCTTGTTGGCGCGGGCAGCAAGAATGGCCGCCTCGTTGATGAGGTTAGCCAGGTCGGCGCCGCTGAAGCCGGGCGTCTGGCGCGCCAGCACGTCGAGGTCGACAGTCGTGTCGAGCGGCTTGTTGCGCGCGTGCACGTCGAGGATCGCGCGGCGTCCTTTGATGTCGGGGCGGTCGAGGGTGACGTGCCGGTCGAAACGTCCGGGCCGCAAGAGGGCGGGGTCAAGCACGTCCGGCCGGTTGGTGGCCGCGATCACGATGACATGGGTGTTGGTGTCGAACCCGTCCATCTCGACGAGAAGCTGGTTCAGGGTCTGCTCGCGCTCGTCGTGACCGCCTCCGAGGCCGGCGCCACGCTGGCGTCCGACGGCGTCGATCTCATCGACGAACACGATGCACGGCGAGTTCTTCTTTGCCTGGTCGAACAGGTCGCGGACGCGGCTTGCGCCGACACCGACGAACATCTCGACGAACTCCGAGCCGGAGATCGAGAAGAACGGAACTCCCGCTTCGCCGGCCACGGCCTTGCTCAGCAGCGTCTTGCCAGTGCCGGGAGGCCCTACCAGGAGCACACCCTTGGGGATGCGCGCTCCGAGCGCGACGAACTTTTCTGGATATTTGAGGAACTCGACGATCTCGGTGAGCTCCTGCTTCGCTTCCTCCACACCCGCGACATCGGCGAACGTGATGGCCGGTTTGTCACCGGCGATCATGCGTGCGCGCGAGCGCCCAAACGAGATCGCCTGGTTGTTTCCACTCTGGGTCTGTCTCAAGACCCACCACATGAAAGCGGCGATCAGGATGACCAGGATGATGTTCGGGAGCAGCACGCTCAGCAGGTAGCTGCCGCTGCTGTTCTTGTCGTACTTGACGGCGACATGGTCCTGCGTGCGCAGCTCGGTCACGAACTGACAGTCGCCTGTGCAGTCAGGCAGCACAACGTTGTGCTTGTGGCTATCCGAGTCGACGACGATTCCATCGGTGCCGTTGATCTCGACCGACTTGACCTGGCCGTCGGCCGCCTTGGTCATCAGGGTCGAGAAATCCCAGTCGCTGGCGCTCTGCCCGCTCTGGATCGATTGCCACGTGAACCAGAACACCAGGCCGAGCACGACGACCAGTGCGAAATAAAACAGGCTGGAGCGGGGGAAGCGGCTCAACTGAACTCTCCTCGAGGTCTGATCGGCGTTTCTAGCCTAACAACTTTGGACTGGCTGCGGCCCGGCATCGGCGAGATCGCGACATGCAGGGCACGCTCGCCCTTCGCGCTGCGAAGATCGGAGTCCACGGCGATGCCCGGAACCCAGGCCAGCCGGTCGCCGGCGAAAACCAGCGGCCACGAATCGCGGTCCTCTCGCGGCACGCGCGCATCGACCAGGATGTCCTGCAGCTTGCGCGAGCCTCGGCCGCCGGCGGGTCGCATCCGCAGCCCGGGGCTCCGGAATCCGAGCCGGACATGCAGGTCGGCCCTCAGGTGAGCGACGTCCGAATCGTCGCACCCGTCACAGCGCCTGACCTCGAGCTGAGGAGCGCTGCTGGCTTGCGCCGGACCGTAGATCTCCATGAGGTCGCCCACGATACGGAAACGCCGGCCGCCAGGCAGATCTACACCCCGGCCTCCGGAGCTGCCGGACGCCAGGCGAAGGATCGACTTCACGTGCGAGCGCGAGAGGGCGGGCAGCTGGCCGCCGGCGTTCGCGTACATGCCTTTAATAACCTCGGTGGCTACAGGCTCTGGCATGAGGGCGAGGTTCCACCTCGTGATCACGCCGCCGCCCAGGCGGTCGCCGGCCTGTTGCTCGACGTCCTCCTGCATCGCGGCGGCTCGACGCGCGGCTGCGTAGAAGCGCCGGCCGATGCCTGGGCGGTCTCGCTCGAGCGCGGGAAGGATCTGATGTCGCACGCGCGCGCGAGCGAATCGTGGCTCCGAGTTACCCGGGTCCTGATCGGCGGTGACTCCGCGCCGCTGAAGAAACTCGACGATGTCGCTCCTCCAGACGTCGAGCAACGGCCGCGCGTAAAAGCCTCGCGTCGCCGGCATGCCGCGCAGCCCGGAAAGTCCGCAGCCCCTCATGAGGTGAAGCACCGCTCCCTCCACCACATCGTTCGCCGTGTGGGCCAGGGCCACCGAGTCGGCGCCCACCTGGGCTCGGGCCAGCTCGAAAAACTCGTAACGCAGCGCGCGCGCTCCGGCCTGGACCGAGCCGCGCGGCATCGGCGAATCGCGACGAGAGGCGACAAGCTGCACTCCCAACCTGGCGCATAGATCACCAACCTGGCCGGCAACCTGCTCCGAACCGGCTCGCAACGCGTGATCGAAATGCGCCGCGACGACATCAAAGCCCAGCTCGTGCAGGGCGATCAGCAGGGCGGTCGAGTCCGGCCCGCCCGAAACGGCGACCAGCACGCGGTCCGACGCTCCGAAGAGATCGGACTGCAGGATGCCTTTGAGAAGTGGTTCGGATGAGTCTTGCCGGAGCATGGTGGTGCCGGGTGGACTCGAACCACCGACAACGCGATTATGAGTCGCGCGCTCTACCACCTGAGCTACGGCACCGCACAGGCCGGGCGCCACGCCGAGCGCCCTGAAGAAGGAGATCCTATCTCGCGGTCTGCGCCCGCGCCTTCAGCTTGCGCTTCTTCGTCCGCCGCTTGGCCAGCGCGACTCGTTTCCTTTTGTTCACGATCTCTCCATACAATGCGGCGGAGCCGGGAAGACCGGCTCCGTGAATGAGTCCAGGATGGTTGCGGAGGTCGGATTCGAACCGACGCAATTGTATTCGAGTTCGGTGGTTGGGCCGACGATCCGCCACCTGTGAGACCCTACGGCGGCCGGGTGCCAGTCGGCACCAGCATTCGCCTTTGGCCAAGCGCCGGATAGAGAAGAATTCCGACAAGGGCGACCTCGGCGGCGACAAGCAGCGGCGTCCATTCGATGCCCACTACGGCCACCACCCACAAGGCGGCCAGCACGCGACCGTTCAGTTGTTCGAGCTGAGCGCGGTGCAGCATCCAGATTGCCACGACAAGGACCACCAGGTCCTGCGTGTGCATGTAGGGCGAAACGATGAGCGTCGCCACGATCCCGACCGCGATCGGGACCTCAGGCCCTTGACGCCGGTAGAGCCAGGCCGAGGCGGCGGCGCCGATCACAACCAGCGCCTCCAGCGGCAGGCCGACCGTCGGGCCCAGCAGCCGGGACAGCGTCCACGCAGGCTCGTTGGCGAGATAGTTAGGGCCAGTCGCGAGGAGAACCAGGTACTCCTGGACGCCGCTCGGCTGCAGCGCCACAACCGAGACCGCCGCCAGCGCCAGGGTCGCGGCCGCCCAATAGACGAACGCACGCGTATGACCTGCCAGCAACAGCGCGAATGGCACGAGCACGGCGATGTTCGGCTTGACCGTGATCAGCGCGAGCGTCAGGCCTGCGAGCGCAGGCCGGTCGGCTCTCAGCAGCCGCCAGCAGCCGACGATCGCCAGCGCCACCAGCGCGGCCGGCTGTCCGAAGCCGGGCCCGAGCGCCACTTCCAGGCTCCCAAACGCGGAGCCCACGTAAATGATCCGGTGCAGCCTGTCGGAAGGCGCCGCCAGCAGGGCTGCCGCCAGCAGGCAGCCCGCCATGACGACGACACAGATTGCATACGCGACCGGGTAGGGGAGAAAAGTCAGCGGAAATACGAGGAACGCCCAGGGCGGCGCGTTCAGGTAGGGATAGAACAGATCGCTGTGGCTTAGCCCCAGCACGACAGGGCGCTGGAGGTTGAGTTCGTAGATGTGCTCCCAGCCATGGCTGCGGGCGATCTCACCCACGGCATAGGGCATCCGGAAGTCTGTGCTGATCTGCCAGGTTGTGGCGGCCGCGGAGAGCACGACATCGAAGACCGTGAGGACGACCAGCGCTGCCGCCGCGGCGGGCGTCAGGAGCCGGCTCACGGCTGGGCATTCTAACCTTCGTGTCTCTAGGCGAGTCCCGCCAGGCACATCGTGTGCGTGGACCGAGCTGAGACAAAGAGAAAGGGCGCCGGCAGGGCGCTCTTTGCATTTAGTAAAGTTGGTTGCGGAGGTCGGATTCGAACCGACGACCTTCGGGTTATGAGCCCGACGAGCTGCCGCTGCTCCACTCCGCGATTCCAGTATACCGCCGCCCTTATGCCCGGCCGGCGAGGCCTCAGTGGGTGCGAGGCGAGGCCGAAGGAGAGACCGCGGGCGCCGGCGACGGCGATGGCGCCGCCGTCACGAGATACAGACGCTCCTGCGGCTTTGCGTATCCGTTCAGCCGGGCTTCCTCTTCGTCGGCGGCGCCGGAGGTGATCGCCTGGACGTCTTTCTTATAGCCCTGGTTCTGGGCGGCCAGGACGGTGTTCTGCTTCCGCAGGTCCCCCACCTGCTGGCTGAGCCTGTGCCCGATGTAAGCCTCCTGGACGAAGGCAACTCCGGCCCAGATGGAGGCGGCCACGATCACTGACGTGACGACGGCGTGGCGCATTCCAAACGCGTTGGTGCGCAACGTGCCGCCGGCGACTATTGCTTTGGTATATCTCATGCTGCGTCGTGTTCAGGGACCGTTGTCGAGAGGAAGCCGACTATAACAAACGCCCCCCGGCTATCTGGTTTCTTCCCAACGCCTAACGAGTTCTTCCGGTTCCAGGTCGCGGAACGTCTTTCCCTCTTCGCGCAACGAAGCCTCGGCTTTGGCAAAGCGCTCCCGAAACCTCTGTCCCGCGACTCTCAACGCGTCCTCGGGATTGACCTTCAGCCGGCGCGCCAGCGAGACCATCGCGAAAAGTAGATCGCCCATCTCCTGGAAGACCTCCTGCGCGTCGGCGGCGGCAGCAAGCTCGCGCGCTTCTTCCGCGACCGACTCGACGGCATCCTGCTCTGATGTGAAATCGAATCCCACGCGGGCGGCCCGCTTCTGCAGGCCCAGCGCCCATGCGAGAGAGGGCAGAGTGACCGGGACGCGATCGACCACCGATTCGTCGTTGCCCGCCCTGCGCGCTTCGTGGACCTTCTGGTGTTCCCAGTTGCGAAGCACTTCCTCGGCGTCGGCCACGGAGGTCGTGCCGAACACGTGTGGATGGCGGGCGACCATCTTCGCCGCCGCCGCCTCGGACACCTGAGCCGCATCGAAACGCCCGTCCTCCGCCGCGATCTCGGCGTGCATGGCCACCTGCAGCAGCAGATCTCCGAGCTCTTCTTTCATCTTTGCGTCGTCGCCGGAGTCGATCGCCTCGAGCAGCTCGTAGGTCTCCTCGAGGAGATAAGGACGAAGCGATTCGTGCGTCTGCTCCCGATCCCACGGACATCCGCCCGGCGCCCTGAGTCGCGCGACGACCTCGAAGATCGCTCCGATCCCGGCCGAGTAGGGCTTGTCGTTCGATTCCGGCATGGGGCCTGATTCTGGCACGGCTTCTCTAGTGTCCCTGGGCCACGACCGCGGTGCGGGCCGACTCGTACAGCGCCGCCATCTCATCGAGCAGGCGCATAAGGTCCTGCTGCCAGCCCTCTCCCTGCCTGCGCATCTTCAGCCGGTTGGGAGCGACGGTGAACCGACCCGGCATGCGGCGCGTCAGCTCCTCCACGTCGAGGAAGCGCTGCGGATCGACGCGAATCACGATGTCGTGGCCTTCGGCCACCACGCCTCGCAAACCCATCCGCTGCCCGCGCAGCTTGACGCGCAACGAGTAAGCGAGGTTGTCGAGCTGCGCCGGGCCCGGACCGTAGCGATCCTCGAGCGAGCGGAGGATGGAGTCGAGCTCCTGCTCGTCCTCGGTTCCGGCGAGCTGCCGGTAAGCACCGAGGCGCAGCTTCTCATCGCGAATGTAGGACCGCGGGATGAAATGGTCGAGCGGTAGGTCGATGTTCATCTCGATCGTTGAGAGGACATCGCCGAGAGCAGTTTCCTCGGAGCCGCTGCGCATCTTGGTCACAGCGCCCTGGAGCATCTGCAGGTACATCTCGAATCCGACGGCCGCGATCGCGCCGTGCTGCTCGGTGCCCAGCAGGTTGCCCGCCCCGCGGATTTCCAGGTCGCGCAGCGCGATCTTGAAACCCTGGCCCAGCTCGTGCAGCCCGGAGATCACATCGAGTCGCTTGTCAGCCTGCTCGGTCAGCGAGCGCCGCGGGTCATAAAGGAAGTACGCGTACGCGCGCCTTCCCGAACGCCCGACCCGGCCGCGCAGCTGGTAAAGCTGGGCCAGGCCGAAACGGTCCGACCGCTCGACGATGATCGTGTTGACGTTCGGGATGTCGAGGCCAGACTCGATGATCGTCGTGCAGACGAGCACGTCGTACTTGGCCGATTCGAAGTCCACCATCACGTTGGCCAGCTCGTCCTCACCCATCTGGCCATGTCCCACCGCGACGCGCGCCTTGGGCACCAGCCGGCGGATCCTCTCCGCTGCCTTCTGGATCGTTCGCACCCGGTTGTGGACGTAATACACCTGCCCTCCCCGCTGCAGCTCGCGCGTGATGGCCTCACCCACAAGCTCGTCATCGTCAGCGGTGACGTAGGTCTTGATCGGCTGGCGTTCCTCAGGCGGCGTCTGGATCACGCTCATGTCGCGGATCCCGCCCACCGCCATGTGGAGAGTTCGCGGAATCGGAGTCGCCGAAAGCGAGAGCACGTCGAGCTGCGTGCGCAGCTTCTTGAGGCGCTCCTTCTGCATCACACCGAACCGATGCTCCTCGTCGACGATCAGCAGGCCCAGTCGCTTGAAGCGGACATCCCGCTGGAGGAGCCGGTGCGTCCCGACGACGATGTCCACCTGGCCGGCCTTGATGCTTTCAATGGTGCGCGCCTGGGTCTCGTCGTCGACGAATCGAGAAAGCATCTCGACGACCACGGGGAATTTGGCCAGCCGCTCACGAAAGACGTGGAAGTGCTGCTGTGCGAGCACTGTCGTCGGTGCAAGCAGAGCGACCTGCTTCCCGCTCATCGCGGCCTTGAAAGCCGCCCGAAGCGCGAGCTCGGTCTTTCCAAACCCGACGTCACCGCAGAGCAGACGATCCATCGGCCGGTCTGACTCCATGTCCGCCTTGATCTCTGCCAGCGCCGCGACCTGGTCCGGAGTCTCTTCAAAGGGAAAGGACGCTTCGAGCTCTTGCTGCCAGGCCATATCCGGCGCGAATGCGATGCCCGGCCTGGCCTCTCGCAGGGCGTAGACCTTGAGCAGCTCGTCGGCCACGTCCTGGACCACCTTCCGCGCGCGCCCTCGCGCGCGCGTCCAATCGCTGGTGCCCAACCGGTGCAGCGCCGGGGCTCCTTCGCCTCCGAGGTACTTCTGGACGCGGTCCAGGTTTTCGACCGGAACAAAGAGCTTGTCGCCTTCGGCGTACTCGAGCTCGAGGTACTCGCGCTGCGCTCCCTCAGACTCGATGAGCCGCATCCCCTTGAAGCGGGCGATGCCGTGATCGACGTGGACGACCAGCTCATCCGGAGCGAAGTCGAGCGTGAACTCCTTGGTGAGGTCCGCGGCTCGGGTGCGGCTGCCACGTGACGAACGCGAGGGCCTGCGAAGCCGGCCGAAGAGCTCCGCGTCGGTGGCCAGATGAAACGCGATCTCGGGCTGCGAGCAACCGGCGCTGATATCGATGTCAGCCCGCTCCAACGCAGGCTTGAGATCGAGATCCAGGTCGAGGTCGACATCTGAAACGCGTGCCGTGACCCCGCTCTCGTCGAGGACCGCCCGGAGTCGCTCGTCTTGTTCCGTGGCGAACACGACCGTCCCGGATTCGCTCAAGCCGGCGAAATCGGCTAGGGCCTTCGGCCGGCCGACAAACGGCTGCAGCTCGACCCAGCCCAGGTCCACGGCATCCGCGGTCGACTCGCCGGCCATCAGCCTGATCCGGGCCCGATCGGCCAGGTCACTGAAACGTTCGAGGGTGACCATCGGGAGCATGAAATCTCGAGGGAGCTCAGCCCCACCGGATTCTGCCGCCGCCAGCATCTCCGATTCTTCGATCACGGAGCGGGCGTCCGCGAGCTGACGCTCCGGGTCGAAGTCCAGCACGCCCGCGGCGGCGGGAATGTGGTCCAGCAAGGATGGTCGCGAGCCGTCGAGGTACGCGGCGTAATACTCCAGGCCCGGAAAGGCCGCGCCCGACCCGAGGCGAGCCAGGTCGTCCTCCCACTCGGAGCGGACATCTGCTCTCAGGCTGTCGAGCGCTAGCGATTGGCGGAGGCGCGCGACCGCTGCGGCGCCGCGGTCCGGGCCGAGCAGCAGCTCGCGGCCCGTCCTGATGGAGGCCTCGGGGATTGCCATCACGGAGCGCTGGTTTTCGGGATCGAACAGGCGAAGCGTTTCGATCAGGTCGCCTTCCCACTCGGCCCTCACGGGCGCATCCGCAGCAGTTGGAAACACGTCGAGGATTCCGCCGCGCAGCGAGAACTGACCGCGATCTTCGACCAGCGCTTCTCTTGAATAACCAAGCTCGACAAGGCGGTGAGCAACGGTAACCGGGTCGGGACCCTTGCCGGGAGCGAGCAGCAGCGTTCCGGCCGCGAGGTCTTGCGGAGAGATGGTCTGACGAGTCATCGCTCGCCGCGAAGAGACGACCACGGCCGGCTCCTCGTTTGAGCGTGCGAGCGCGGCCAGGGCCTCCAGGCGCTTGTTTACGGATTCGTCGAACGCGGGCGGCCGGTCCAGGAACGAAACGCCGACTTCAGAGAAAACGTGGACCGAGGGAAGGCCGGCCAGCCATGGGCGCAGCTCGTCAGCGAAGCGCTCAGGCGCCGGGACCAGGATCACGACCGGCCGGCGGAGCGCTGCGCACGCGCGCGCCAACGCCCCGGCGACGATAGGCCACGCCGGCCGAGGCAGCCGCCCGATGTCGACCTGCTGCGCAGTGCCGCCAACCCATCGTTCGAGAGCGGGCGCGGTTGAGATCGTTTTTTCCCAGAGAGTGGTCATGCGAGCTCCTCACAGCCGAGCGCGCCAGGCCGGTTGTAGCGGTCCATCGCCCGCTCAACGCCCGCCTCCAGCGCCAGCCCCAGCGCGCTTGCGACCCCATCGACGATGGTCGGAATCCGCTCGGACTCGGCTTTGGTGAACCGTCCGAGCACGTAATGCCGGCCCGAGTGAGATCCCTTCCGCGCAGGCTTGCCGATGCCGACGCGGAAGCGGACGAAGTCGGCCGTCCCGAGTGAGCTGATGATCGACAGCACTCCGTTGTGGCCCGCACCGGAACCTCCGAGCCTGATCCGCATGCGGCACAGAGGTAGGTCGAGCTCGTCGTAGACCACCCATACCTGCTTCGACGGGACGCGGATGTCTCGCACGGCCTTTGCCACGGCCTGGCCGGAGAGATTCATGTAGGTCTGCGGCATCACGAGCCACACACCTCGCGACTCCGAGTGACCCACCAGCGAATCCCATCGCTTGCGATCGACCTTGACGCCGAGCCGCTTGGCGAGCTCCCGCACGCAGGCAAAGCCGAGGTTGTGACGCGTGTCGGCATACTCCGACTCTGGGTTGCCCAGGCCCACGATCAGATGCTCACCAGTGCTCGGTTTGTCTTCCATCAAAAGTCCAAGTAGACGCACTTAGGCCCGCGGCGAGTGCCGCAGACCCTGCACCGCTGAGTTTACGCGGAGCTCAGAGCCGTCCCGGCGCCGGCTTCAGTCGCGATAGCGCCAACGCCGCCAGCGTCAGGCGCGTCATCTCTTTGCGCTGCGCCGCGGTGGCGTGATCCCAGCCCAGCAGGTGGAGAAGTCCGTGTACCGCTAAAAGGCCGAGCTCCGTCTCATCCGGGTGGCCGTACTGCTCAGCCTGCCGAAGAGTCGCCGGCCACGAGATGGCCAGGTCGCCGACATGCAGATCCGAGCCGGCGAAGGACAGGACGTCCGTCGAGGAATCCTTGCGCGCGAATTCGCGGTTGAGCCGGCGCAGCTCTTCGTCGTCAGTCAGCCTCACGGCGACCGTCGCCTGGCCGGCCGGCAGGCGTGCCTCCACCTCCGGCACCGATGCCGCACCTTGCAGCAACCGGCGCAAAAAAGAAGGCGGGACCGAGGATTTGACCGCCTTGAAAACCTCTACCTGAACGCGCGCGCGCTCAACCACCGCCAGCAAGTAAACCCGTTACAGTCCAGCGCGTGCGAATCCTGGTGACTGGCGGAGCCGGTTTTATCGGCTCCCACGTGGCCGACGCATACATCGCGGCCGGCCATGAGGTGGCTGTCCTCGACAACTTCAGCACCGGGCGCGAGGGCAACGTCAACCAGGCGGCGGCCGTCCATCGCGTCGACCTGCGCGACCAACCCGAGGTGGACAAGGCGATTGCGGCATTCCGTCCTGAGGTCGTGAACCATCATGCCGCGCAATCGGAGGTGCCGAAGTCAGTCGCCGATCCCGCCAACGATGCCCAGATCAACATCGTCGGAGGTCTCAATCTCCTCAAGGCGTCGGTCGACCACGGCGTTCGCAAAGTCATCTTCAGCTCGACGGGGGGCGCACTCTACGGCGAGCCGGACGTGGTGCCCGCCGGCGAGGACCATCCCGTGCGGCCGCTGTCGCCGTATGGCACGAGCAAGTTCGCGTTCGAGCAGTACCTCGGCACGTTCCGCAGGACCTTCGGGCTCGACTACACCGTGCTGCGCTACGCCAACATCTATGGCGCTCGGCAGGACTACGCGGCCGAGGAAGGTCGTGTGATCGCGATCTTCGCGGGCCGCATGCTCGCGGGCAGGCCGCTCACGATCGATGGGACCGGCGAGCAGTCGCGCGACATGCTTCATGTCGGCGACGTGGCGATGGCGAACCTCGCTGTGCTCGAGAAAGGGTCCGGAGGTACGTTCCACATCAGCACCGGGATTGCGGTCACGGTCAACGACCTCTATCGAAAGCTAGCCCTGCTCACCGATTACAAGCTGAAGCCGACCTACGGCCCCCCACGTAAGGGCGATGTCTACCGCATCGCGCTGGACAATGAGCACGCCCGCCGCGAGCTGGGTTGGGAGCCTCGCGTCGATCTCGAAGAAGGCCTGAGCCTCACGGTTGACTATTTCCGCGAACAGGTCCCGAGTCCGACCCAGTGATCCAGACGCTCGCCCTTTTGCACCGGGTGGGCGCGAACGCTCTCCTTATCTTTGCTGTGGTTCTCGGGGTCTGGGGCACCTATCAGTACTTCCGGCGCTCCGCGGTCTCCGGCGGGTTTCGCTCGAGCTACCTGATCATGGCCGGCTTGACGGCGGTCCAAGGCTTGCTCGGCCTGGGCGCCTTCGCGTTCGGTGGGCGCCCCGGCGGGCAGGTGCTGCACCTGGTTTACGGAGTCTTCGCGGTCCTTTTCTTGCCTTGCGCATATCTCTACGCACACTCCGGAAATCCGAGGCGCGAGGCGTTGATCCTGGCCGGTGCAGCGTGGATCGTGAGCGTCGCCTACTTTCGCGGCATCGCCACCGGCTAAACGCGGAAAAGCAAGCCCACGCCGTAGGTCAGGGCGGCGACGAACGAGCCGACCACCAGCATCTCCACTCCTGACCGGACACCGCCCTTCCCGGTGAAGAACGACCGCGCTGAGCCGATGGCGAAGAGAAAGGCCGCGCTGAAGATAAAAGCGATGACCAGGGCTCCAAATCCGTGGATCGAGTCCGCCAGCAGCAGCCGCCCGATCAGGTAGCCCACCACCGGGATCGCCCCGCCGATCAGCGTCGAGATCCCCGCCACGACTCCCTCGCGCGTGGGGTTCTCGAAATGCGTTTTGTCGAGGCCGAGCTCTTCGCGCGCCTGGGTCTCCAGCCACACCTTCTTGTCCTGGGTGATTCGCCCGACGATGGTCGCCGCTTCATCGGAAGTAAGCCCCTTGGAGCGATAGATCCGGACCAGCTCCGCGCGCTCGAGGTCCGGCATCGCTTCTATCTCGGCCGCTTCACGGGCGAGCTGGCCCTCGAAGACTTCGCGCTGTGACTTGCTCGCGAGGTACGCGCCGCCGGCCATGGAAACACCGGACGCGACCATCGCGGAGAGCCCGCCGATCAGCACGACTCGTGGATTGACGGTCGCCCCGCCGACGCCGGCGAGCACACCGAGGGTTGCCGTGAGCCCGTCGTTGACGCCATAGATCACATTCCGAATGCTTTCGATACCGCTGCCGTGCCACTCCTCCTCATCGGGGTCGCCGTCGGCTCCCTCCGCGGAAAGCGGCCTTGACGTAGTCGGGTCGCCGGTCACATCCTCCGGCGATTGGTGATCGAGCTCCTCGGGAAGAACCTTGCGCAGCACACCCTGCGCTCGCTCGTCGGTGACAGTCGAAACCTGGCTGAGGTAAGAGCGCACGACCTGGCCCTCGGCAGCACCCGCCAGCGCGAGTGCCGGTCCGATGCCGGCGACGCGCGCCAACATCCCCAGCAGCCGAGCGGCTATCCGCGGCCTGTGGTTGGAAGGCATCGCGCCTCCGGAACCCAGCAACGAGGCCCACGCGTCCGCGTGGCTTTGCTCCGTTTCCGCGAGCGCCGACAACCGGCGTTTGAGTCCGGCATCCGACGTGACGCCGGCCAGCGCGTGATACACGTCTGCCATGCGCGCTTCGCTCTCAAAGTTCGAGCGGATGGCCCGCGCATCGGGGGCCGACATCGATCGCTCAGCGGAAGTCACAAGTCAATGGTAAGGACGAATAGAGAAGGTCACTTCCCCGCCTGCGGGGAAGGTGGCGCGAAGCGCATCAGTAGGGTCACTTCCCCGCCTGCGGGGAAGGTGGCGCGAAGCGCCGGATGGGGAGATGAAGTTCCCACTGTTTGCGAAAGCGATGGGCACCGGCATCAATAAGGTCACTTCCCCGCCTGCGGGGAAGGTGGCGCGAAGCGCATCAATAGGGTCACTTCCCCGCCTGCGGGGAAGGTGGCGCGAAGCGCCGGATGGGGATGCGCCGGATAGGGAGACGAAGTCCGCAACCGGGATGGGAAGAGGAGCCCGCAACCCCTCCAGGCAAGTGTGGCCGGGTGATTGACTTAAGGTAGGTGGCCCCGAATGGACCCGACCTCATTGAACGCGGAGCCGCAGTCCTCGCCTCGGGCTGACTCGCGCACGGCTCGCGCACCTGAGCACAACGCCGGACGGCGCGTCCTCATCACCGGTGGTGCTGGCTTCCTTGGCGTCAACGCCGCGGCCGCTTTGATCTCCACCGGGTGGCACGTGACCGTGCTCGACAACTTGAGCCGGCCGGGTACCGAGCGGAACCTCAAGTGGCTGATCACCCGGCACCCGACCCGCATGACTTTCATCAAAGAGGACATCAGAAACGCGAGCGCGCTCGCGGACCATGTGAAAAACCAGGACGCGATCCTCCACCTGGCCGGCCAGGTCGCGGTCACGACTTCGCTGATCGACCCAGGCACCGACTTCGATGTCAATGCGCGCGGCACCCTGAACGTCCTGGAAGCCGCACGCCAGCACAATCCGGAGGCACCGTTTGTTTTCGCATCGACGAACAAGGTGTACGGAAAGCTCGACCGTAACAACGTTGCCTGCAAAGAGAGCCAGCCGATCGACTTCCACAGTCCCTACGGCTGCAGCAAGGGCGCAGCGGATCAATACGTCCGCGACTACGCCCGATGCTTCGGCATGAACACCGTCGTCCTGAGGCAGAGCTGCATCTACGGCGCTCACCAGTACGGAACCGAGGACCAGGGCTGGGTCGCCCACTTCGTCCACTCGATCCTCCACGACCGGCCGCTAACGATCTACGGCGACGGCACGCAAGTGCGCGACCTGCTCGATGCGCGAGATCTCTCCGCTCTATACGCGATCGTGATTGACCAGATAGATAAGACGCGCGGGGAGATCTACAACGTCGGCGGCGGCCCGGAGAACCAGCGAAACCTGCTCGAGGTCATCGAGGAGATCGGCAAGCTGACAAACCGGAAACCTCAGTACACGTTCGCGGACTGGCGCGAGGGAGACCAGACCTACTACGTCAGCGACATCACCAAAGCGAAAAAAGACCTGGCCTGGGAACCGCGGGTGGCGTTCGACCAGGGTCTCCAGGACCTGATCGCTTGGGCCAGGTCGGTCAACTAGAGTCCGCCTTGCGCTCGCAGGTGAAGTGACCACAGCCTCCGGGCAGCCCACGAAGGAGACGAGCCTCCGTCCAGGCGGTAGAGGCCACGACGCGGGTCGCCCCGCGCATGAGCCGGCCGGCGAATCCGCCATGTGAAGCCGACAGGTCCTCGACAGAACCGCTGACCGGTCCCCGCATGTCCAGCCACGAGAAATAGGCGAGGTCCAGCGCCTGCAGCAGAAAGTGATAGCTCCACCGGGTGCGCACGACCGGCAGACCGCAGGCCGACGCCATGGTCCGAAATCGGTCAGCCGAAAAAATCTGGATGTGGCCACCGTGCCGCACCTTGGCCTTCCATCGCACGCCGGTTCCGGCGAGGCGATAGAGCGTTCGCGGCTGACCCTCGAGCGGAAGCACGATGTGGAACCCGCCGCCTGGCTTCAGCACGCGGGCCACCTCCCGAAGGACTCGCTCGGGGTCGTCCACGTGCTCGAGCACGTCGACGATCCAGACGAAATCCAGCGTCCCGTCCTCAAACGGCAGGCGCTCTGCTGTGGCCAATCGAAACTCGACGCCGTCAGCATCAGCACGAGCGGTGACCAGCGCGGACTCGCTCAGGTCACAGCCCATGACGTCGAGATCGGGCCGCTCGCGCTTGACCGCCTTAGCGATCGATCCAGCTCCACATCCGACGTCCAGCACCCGACCGTGCACCGGCGAGAGATCGCTCAGCAGGTACCGCAGCTTGAGCCCGTTCATGTACCAGGGCTTCGGCCGCACCGGCGCGGAGCCCCATCGCTTGGCCTCGTAGTCGAATGCCGGTGGAGGCGTTACTGAGTTGCTGATCGAGCTGCCTTGCATTCACTTGCGGTCGGGCGCGGCGCGCTGACACCCATCACCGTCCAGCCGGCCTCATCCAGGAATCCCAAGCGCACAAACCAGGTCGGGTTCAACTGCTGGAGCAGCGCGTAGTTGGGATCGTTCTGAGGTATCGCGATCATCCGGATGTCAGCGGCGCTCAACCAGCACTCCACCAGCGTGCTGACAGTCGATTGGTGATCTTCGAATCGATAACCCGATGGAAGGTAGCTGAACGGGTCGTACATCTCGCTTACCAGGTGCTTGCCCTCCACGCCGCCGAAGCGAGCGAGCCCGTACGTGATATCGGGCCGATACTGTGGCACCGCCAGAGCGTGTCCCGCGTACGGCGTCTGGTTGTACCAAGCGCCGAGCTGGACACTTTCCGACTTCACCACCAGCCATGGGCCTTCGGACGGGCCGAAAACCTGCGCGATCGGGATCCACACGAGCTGCGCCGCGAGGAGCGCCAGGACCAATCCAGTCCACCCGGCGAGCAGGATGCGTTTTCCGAACCTGCGCGGCAACCACCACAAGAGCGCCGCGGCCAACAACACACCGGCGAACACATACGGAAAAGCGAAGACTCGGGTGATCGGCATCCACCAGACCCAGCTGGCCAGGTAAGCCGTGAATCCAAGCATTCCGGCCACAAATACCCAGTAGCCGAAACCGAACGTGAGGAGCATGTAGGAAGGCGGGCGTCTCCACAGACTCCACAGCAGTCCCGCAGCGGCGGAAATCAGCAAGACGCCGAGCACGGGCCGTACAGATGCCTCTCCGGCGGTTGCCGGAACCTCCCACCGGCCGGCGGCATTGGCGAAGAAGTTCCACCAGAGCGGATAAATCGCATTACCCGTTTGGTCCAGGAGAACCTTCATGTACACGAGCATCACGGCCACGAACCCCGCAAGGAGCGGAGCGCGCTGCTGCCAACCTTGCCGGCGCAAGAAGGCCGCAACAACCATGCCCAGGCTGAAGATCCACGCCTCAGCACGCGCCATCGTGGCAAGTCCAAAGGCAATGCCGGCCCAGAACCCGCCCCTGCGCGGCCACGCCCAAAGGCCGATCAAACAAAGGGCGACACCGAGCGGTTCGAGCATCCCTGACGCGTCGTTCATGACGCTTGTTGGCAGGGCAATCGCCACGAGTGCGGCGCCCAGCGCCGCCTGGTTTCCCCAATAACGCCGGCAGATGTGGAACAGCAGCACTACCACCAACACGCCGAAGGCGATGCTGACCAGGCGGTTTAGAACAATGTCGATCGATCCAGTCAATTCGAACACCCCGACCATCAGCAGCGGGTGCAGCACTCCCCAGAAGTAGTCGAGACCTTTCAGGTCCCACAATCGCGGGCCGCCAGGCGCGCTGAGACCGATCTCTTTGGTCAGATAAGCAATCTGCCAGTGATGCCAGACATCGTCGTATCGACGCAGCCCGGGGTTTTCGGGGTCGGTGAATACGAACAGATAAAGAAGACGTGGGATCGCGGTGGCGACCGCCAGCCCAACTGTCCACCACCAGTGCGCCGGTTCGCGCTCAACGCCGAGGGCGTCTTCGTCGAGAGTCGGGGGTCTGTCGAGACGCTGGTCTTCCTCCTGTTCTGTCGGGAGGATCCTGGGCAGGAGCTTCACGCGGTGGCGGCTTCCTTGGCGATTTGTTCGTGGGAACGCGCCACCTCGAGCACGGCGCGCTCCAGGGTGTCGATGTGCCTCTCCCAATCAAAGCGCCGTGCCCACTCGAAGGCGCGCCCTCCGGTGACTTGATTCCCGGCGGGGTCGTCCAGCAAAGATGAGATGCCGTCCGCGTAGTCGCTCACGACCAGGGGCTCAGCGAGGTGTCCGGTTCTAGGCCCCACGGTGACGGTCGGCCCTGCCTGGTTCCACGCGACCACAGGCACGCCCTTGGCCATCGACTCGATGACACCCATGCCGAAGTCTTCCTCCGGGGCTGGATATACGTAAACGGCCGCTCCTTCGTACAGCTTCTGCAGCTCGTCCTCTGCGATCGCGCCGAGGAAGATGACCGCTTCAGAGAGGCCCAGCTCTGCGGCCAGTGCCTTGAGCGACGCGGTGTGCAGGGTCGGCGGGCCCGGTATGACCACCTGGACGCGAGGGTGGCGCTTGCGCACCTCTGCCATTGCCCGGATGGCGAGATCGAATCGTTTCTGCGGATAGTGGCGGTTGGTCAACAGCACGTATGGCCGGCGGATCGGATAGCCATTGATCGTCAGGCCTCCTGAGAACCGCGCCTCAACTGGCAGCGGAAAGCCTGAGGCCGCGACGTGGCAGCCCGCGGGGCAGTCGACCGCCTCGCGGCGATATGTGCGGCGGATGATGTCGCCGATGTAGTCGCCGTTCACGAGCAGCTGGTCCGCCTCTTGCACCGACCGCAGGTCCGCCCAAGCAACAAACCGCGTCGCGCGCAACACGATTGCCGCGAGCAACCGGTAGTCGGCGTTGGCCACCCATCCGGTCTCGCGATCGATGTTGCGGGGGTACACCAGGCGATTCGGCTGATTCAGGTAGACGACGTAAGGCACGTCCATCAGTCGTGCCGCCCACCACGCGATCCACGCGCTGGGCTGGTTGCATCCGACGATGGCGTCCACCCCGCGAAAACGCCACGCATAGAGCGGCATGAGCAGAGATGTGGCGGCCATCTGAACCGCTTCGCGGAATGGGAACCAGCGCGGCAGCTGCGGGAGAAATGTTCGCACCCGAACGTCGCCGATCAAATCCGGGTAGCAGCGCGACTGGTCGACGGTCGGCGCGTAGCACTCGACGTCGTAACCCCGGCGGCGCAGACCCAGCACTTCCTCGATCACGATCCGCTCGCCACCGCCCGAGTAGGTGAAGCCGCAGTGGAACACCGCGATCCGGCGCGGCCCACCGGCTCGCGCGCGGCGCCGTCCTCCGACCAGGAAGAAGCCGAGCAGCCCGAGCACCAACGCGGTCCCCGCGGTGATCGCGTGGTAGAGGACGATCGCACCCGCTGCCACCGCCGGAGCCAGCTTGAGACCCCCGCCCAACACGAGCGATCCCGCGACCTCAAGGTTGCCCACGTATCCAGGGCCGGCAGGCACCGCGAAGCTGAGGAGCAGAGCCGGGTACGCGGCCATCGCCTTCAAAGCCGGCACCGATACCCCGACTGCGGCGAAAAGCAACGTGAAGTTGAAAGCGTCGATCACCAGCGCGAGGATGGTGAGAAAAGCCAGGCGGCCCACGAGAGCCGGTGTCCACAGTCCCCGGGCCCCCGCCCTGAATGCAAAGGCTTGACCGGCCAATGCGGACGCGATGCGGGCGGGAAGCAAACGCCGAGCGACCCAGGATCGCGCGAGACGCGGACCTAACAGCGCCGTGCCCAAAACGGCCACGAGCAACGCAATCGCGAGTGCGGCGGCGCCAAGCAAACCCTGCGGCGCGCTGATGACACCACTGACCGCGACCACCTCGAGCCCACCTAGCACGAGCGCGACGGCAGCGAGGTCGCATGCCTTGTCGATCACGATGGTCGCTAGAGCTGAACCGGCCGGCACTCGATGGCGGCGCCACAGCCACCAGGCCCTCGCCGCATCGCCTGATCGGATCGGCAGCACATAGTTGAGCAGGCCGCCCGCCGCGTTCATCGCGAACGCCCTCACCATTCCAACCGGGGCGAGTGGCCGCAGCAGAAGCAGCCAGCGGCGGGCCCTGATCACGCTCGTCAGCAGGAACAGCAACACCATCAGGGCGACCGGCGCCCAGCTGTGCACCTGCGCGTGGCTCACGACCTCGCTGAGCGAGACGGTGCGCAGCCACAACCAGAGAAGCGCAAGGCCGAATGCCGTCTGCAGTGCAAGCCGGAGCCAGCGGCTCAAGCGATCGCCTCCTGCTCGCCTGAAGGTTCCGTGCCCAGGATCCAGCGCTGAACGAAGATCCAGAAGCCAAACAGGAACGCGACGACAAGAATCGTGCCGCCGTAGTCGTGAAAGAGCACGGCCGGTGTAACGCCGACGGTGGCTGCTATTCCAGCGACGACCGCCACACGTAGGAGGTTGAGCAGCATCGTGCCCGCGACGCCGATCACGATCACCTGGATGCGAGCCTCGAGTGGATGACTGCCGCGCAACCCCGACAGGAAGCTGACGCCGAGCAGCACCAGGCTCTGCCATCCGATGCAGTTCCACGAGATGAACAGGGTGTGCATCGCTCCTGCGCTATCCCAGACCACCAGGTGACTCCCTGAAGCCGCGGCATGAATACCGACCAGTCCAAGCAGGCCGACCACCATCCGCGCTTCGACCGGGACGATCGCCTGGAGCGGGTTGTTGGCGCCGAGGTGCAATGCCCACGTCGTGAGGAAGTCGTCGAACGTCGTCACCAGCGGAAGCAGCATCAGCAGCGCGCAGAGCATCGCGAGCAGAGTCAGGTTGAGATTGCCGCGGTCGCGGGCGTTCATCTGCGTACCTTGACCAGCGACAGCAGCCGCCGGCGAGCCGTGAATAGTGGGATGAGCAAAGCCAACCCAACGAACCCAAGCAAGGATTCCGGCACCACGATGCTCGGCGGCACTACCGATGTGTCGCCCGCGCCCGCTGTTCCGTCGAAGACAATCGAGGGCTTTCCGCCGGTGTTGTGGGTCAGAGTCACCGACAGGCAAAGCGACCCTCCACCCGGAATGACCAGCGCGAGCTGGCTGGCGCTCGTGCTTACCGTTAGCGGGCTCGTCGTGTTGGCGCCAGAGGATCCGTAGGTGGTTGACCACGTCGAGCCCACATCCGGAATCGTGGGGACGAAGAGCGCGCAGCTTGCGGTGGCTGAGACGCCGACGCTCACAGTCACTGTGTCGTTGGTCGCGCCAGTTCCGCCCGTCCAGTGCATGGTGAAAGTCCAGACGCCCGCGGCGACCGTCTGGGCGGGCAGGTTCGTGAAGCCCCACGTGGAAGTGACTCCACCGGCGGCAGATTGGATCGTGCAGTCGGTAGCCCGTGTCCCGATCGTTTGGTCGAGCGTGCTGGCGGTGCAGCCCGGCGCCGTCCCGCTCCCGTGCAGATAGAGCGGGTTGCCCGCTGCCGTGACTACCGGGGCCCGCGACGCAAGCCACACCATCCCGCCAAACGAGACCAGCAAAGCGGCGACCACCACCCAGCCTGCCCAACGGTTGCGAAGCCGTCCAATGCTCCGCGACACCGGGGATGGTGCGGGCGCCTTCCACTCCAGGCGCCTGGCCCTCGGACCCATGATCCATCGACGCAGCAGGTTCAGTCGCCTCAGGTGATGGACCTCGTCGGTGACA
>WNGJ01001862.1_pt1 | contig 21042 bp, 18 predicted proteins | sample 5400611 | NCBI WGS metagenome assembly WNGJ01 (sample SAMN13153375, study PRJNA577476) | soil metagenome | isolation source: 40 cm soil or saprolite under Garry oak tree replicate 1 | place: USA:California | collected 2016-06-15
GTTCTGGACGGGCCGCTCGGAAGACGCCGAGCGCGAGCTCGGCGAGGCAATCGCCGCGCTCAAAGCGCTCGGAGAAACCATCGGCGCCGGCGAGGCGATGCTCTCGCTTGTCGTGGCGCTCTCCTTCCGCGGCGAAACGGGACGGGCGCGCTCCCTGCTTCAGAACGCGGTCGAATTGCTCGAGCACGAAACCCCGGGTCCGGCGCTTGCCCGCGCGTACGCGGCCACCGCGCGGGAGCACATGGTGGCCGCCAGCTTTCCGGAGTGTCTGGATTGGTCGGAGAAGGCGATCGCGCTGGCCGACGAGTTCGGCGTCCATGGCCTGACAGTGCGCGCGCGGCAGTTTCGAGGCGCGGCCCGCTTCGGCCTCGGCGATCTCGGTGCGATCGACGACCTACGTGAGTCGCTTCGTCTCGGCCTCGAGCTCGGGCTCGGGGCAGAGACGGCCCTCGCGTACGAGAACCTCGCCGCGATGACATGGTGGATCGAGGGCCCCGAGGCCGCACTCGAGTTGAGTGGGGCCGGGATCGGCTTCGCCGAGCGGCGCGGACTCGTCCAGCCCGCCGTGTGGTGTAAAGGAGAACGGACCTGGCTTCTCTTCGACCTCGGCTCCTGGGACGACCTCATCCGACTGGCGGACGAGGTGCTCGACTGGGACCGCGTCCACGGCGGGAGCCAGGCAGCGATCATGGCCCTCTCGTTCAAGGCACGCGTGCTCCTTCTGCGCGGCGACATGCCCTCCGCCGCGCGCCTCGCGAAGGACTTTCTCCCCCGCGCGCGCCAGAGCGGCGATCCTCAGGTGCTCGGACCTGCGCTCGCAATCGCGGCGGTCCTCGAGCATGCGACCGGGGAGATCGATGCTGCCCTACGTCTTGTCGAGGAGTTCGACGCCCGAATCGACCTGCGCGCGAAGTCTCGCATCCAGGAGCTCCCCGAGGTCGTTCGAGTCTGCGCCGCCGCTGGCGCGATCACTCAGGCAACAGCGCTGCTCGCGGTACCGCAGCACCCCGCTGCTCGGAGCCGACATTCCCTTGTCACTGCGCGGGCGGTCGTGGCGGAGGCGTCGTGCGAGCTCGAGCAGGCAGCCGCTCTCTACGCGGAGGCCGACCGAAGCTGGGCCGACTTCGGCTTCAAGCTGGAGCGTGGGCAGGCCCTGCTCGGCCTCGCCCGCTGCCGGGTGAGCTTGGGCCAACGCAAGGAAGCGACCGCCGCGCTCGTCAAGGCCAGCAACATCTTCACCGCGCTAGGCGCGCAGCCACTGATCGCCGACGTGGACGAGCTCCTCTCGGAAGCCACCGCATCGACCGCGTAGCGATCCGAGGCCGAGGTGATGGACTCGGCCGGACCCGCCGACGCGCCCGCTGACCGTCCGCAGCCGCGGCGACGGCCTTGCGCGCGTCCGCGAAGGCGCAGAAGAAGGCGTCGCCCTGCGTGTCGACCTCGGCGCCGCCGTGGCGGCCGAAAGCTGCGCGCAGCTGGTCGCGATAGTCGGCCAGCGCCGCTTCATACCGCTCCTCACCGAGCTCGTCGAGCAGCTTTGTCGACCCTTCTATGTCTGTGAACAAGAAGGTGACAGCGCCGCTTGGCAGGTTTCGCACGGCACAAGAATGCCGCCGGCGCGGGAGAAATCAACCGTCGCTCGTTCCTGGCGCGCGGACCGGCGCGCAGTTGTTCTGACTCACGCGTTTGCCCTGCAAACGGCGTGGCAGCTCCAGAGTCTTCAAAACCGGTCAGGTCGTGCAACCCACGGCTGGGTAGGTTCGACTCCTGCGCCGCTCCGTTAGCGGGATTGCGGGTCCCCGCATTTGTCGCCGGCCAGCCTGCCGGAGTCACTTTTGCCCCAAACTTTTGCCCGAACGCTCGCGCTCGTCGTCAGCGAGGCAGTCGGGGCAAACGGGCTCGCCGTCGACGAGCTGCCATTCGAGGGAGCTGGGGCCGCGCTCAGGCATCGTCCTCAGTGCGGCGGACGCTTGCGAACACGCGCTTGCCGATCCGCGCCGCCTCTTCGCGGAAGGTCTCGCCCGCTAGGTCGACGTAGAGCTGTGTTGTCTTCATGTCGGTATGGCCGGCCCGCTTCATCAGCGCGAACGGGTTCACGCCGGCCGCAGCGCCGAGCGTGATCGCCGAGTGCCGCCCGTCGTGGAACGGGCGCATCGGCCCCGCGACTTCGGCCTTGGCGAGCGCGTCCTTCAAGCTGGCCGCGTAGCGGCTGACGTCGAGCGGCCCGCCGGCCAGCGGGCTGCAGAAGACGCGCTCGCCGTCGCCCATTCGACGGTTCCGCCTCGTAGCGGCATCTATGTTCGCGGCGGGGGCACCCCGACTATGGTCCAGGGGGGGCCCCCGCCCGCTAGACGCGCTCGCGTGGCTCGGCATTCCGCTCGGTTTCTTCGGTTTTTCGCAAATTGCAACCTTTTTTTCCGCACGTTGCGGTCTTGCGTTTGCGCCCGGGCACCCTGATCTGTAAGGGTCCCCAGCGGCGTCCGGCCTTTTCCAGGAGGTACTGCGGCACGGAAAGCTATCCCACACGGCGGCAAAACGGCTCCACCCCGACAAGGCTTGCGCGCATCGCCGGGGCGGAGCACAAAACGACCAAACCCCTCGCCGTACCACGCACCACGAGAGGAGGTGATCGGTACTCCTGAGTATACGAATCGTTCTGAGAGCGGCGGACGCACGCGCACGAGTTCTGTGCGCAAAGTCGGCGGTTTTCCGCGGGCGAGGCGGTGCCGAAGGTACTGGCCACCCGCGTCCACGCAACACCAATCTTCGATGGAGGTAGATACATGCGGCGAACACTCATCACCCTGACCGTGCTGCTCGCTGTCGGCATGACAGCCTCGGCGGCACTGGCGGGCAGCCCCCACTTCAAGAAGGGCGGCACACCCACCTGCACGTTCTCCGGCACGACGAGCATCCCGGTCACGTGCTCGGGCACGCTCGCCGGCCTCGGGAACGAGGACCTCAACCTCCACCTCTCCGTGAGCGGGTTCGCGCTCTACCAGTGCCAGAATGGGGGCGGCAACACCGCGCCCGGCCAGAACAGGGTCCTTCTCGGCCCGGCTACGGCGGACACGGCTATTCCAGCAGGCGCGATCAAGAACGGGAACCTGACCTTCACTACCAACCCCGCCACCTTGACCGCCGCGCCGACGGTGTCGGGGGCGACCGCGGGCTGTCCGAACCCGAACTGGACGGGGGTGAACCCCACCCTCACGCTCACGAGCATCACGCTCGATATCTTCCAACCGGTCACGAACCGGATCTTCCGCTGCACCGCGTCGAACCCGAATGGGTTGACGAGCCCGGTCACACTGACCTGCACGAGCCCGTAGCGACGCACAAAGAGGCTGCCGGCCCGGCAGTCGAGAACGAGCAGAGGGGGCACGCAATCGTACCCCCTCTGCTCGCACCAGCCGCGGCGCGCACACCGGCCCTGCCGTCCAGTCGTCCAGTCGGACAACCTCCAAGGCACACGCAGAACGCTAAGAACTTCACGGCTTGCTCACCTTCGGGGTCGACGCCCGTGCGAGCCTTGCGCTCGTCGGTGACGCCCTGCTGGTAGGCCTCGTTCACGGCCTGCCCCTAAGGCGGCCTTCAGCAGCGGCGTAGGTGGCGGCTACGCACGCCCATCATCCGCTTGATCGCTCGCTTCGAATGCCCGTTGTGAGCGAGCCTCTTCGCCTCGATCGTGCGCTCCCTCGCCTGCTCACCTTCCTCCAGATGCGGAGGGAGGCGTAGCTCAGCCGGCAGTCGCTGTGCGAGCCAGAGCAAGGCGCTGGCAACCCTCTTCTGTGTCTGCGACTCGAGACGGTCGTAACGGCCTTCGACGTAGACGGCATGCACGAGCTCATGCGCGATCGGGTCGGCGTCTCGGAGCTGGGCGAGCGCTCGTTCGAGGTCCTTGTACGAGCCCGACCAGTCGCGGCGACGTCTCGCCCGCTCCCACTTGTGCGCGTCGTCGGCCAGGTCGCGCGGGCTGGCCGACGACGCTTCGTCTCCGCCCCGGGCCGGCGGCGGCCTTGCTTGCCGCCGCTTGCCCTTACAGGTTCGGCACTCGCTGCCCCGCAGGCGCCCGACGCCGTCGCAGGCGTGGCAGTTCTCCTTCCGTGACGGGCCCGGGCCGGGCTGGGCAGGGAGTCCCGCAGTCCAGCCGCGCGGATCAGACGAGGGCGCGAGGTAGTCGTTCAGCGACTCGAGCAGGAGGACGATGCGGCGGATGCGGCTGCGCGGATGGGCGCGGTCTTTTGCCTGAACTTTTGCCCGACTCGCAGGGCCTCGGCCGCTCTTAGCTGCCCTGAGAGGACGGAGGAAAGCCGCACCGGCCTGCTCCGGCACACCTTCAAAACCAGTGCGGTCGTGTAACCCACGGCTCGGTCGGTTCGACTCCGGCGCCGCTCCGCTCGATCGGAAGTCCCTGCTCGGGAACGGTTTCCGGGCGGCGGGACAGCGATCTAGACGATTCCAGACGACCAGTTCATCGCGGGTGTCCAGGAGCCGCCGCGCCAGTCGCCCGCCCATGGCGCCGAGGACGGCGGCGACATACGATTGTCGCCATGCTGCTGAGGGAGGTCGGGTACGCGCGGCCGGAGACGGTCGAGCAGGCAGTCGGTCTCCTCGCGGAGCACGACGGCGCGCGAGCCCTGGCGGGCGGGCAGACGTTGATCAACGTGATGAAGGCGCGAGCGGCGTCGCCCGACGTGCTGGTCGACCTGAACGAGATCCCCGAGCTGAAGGGCATCGAGCTCCGTCCTGACGGCACGCTGGAGATTGGACCGATGACGACCTACACGGAGCTGATCGCCTCGCCGGAGGCGCGCGCCCGCCCGATCCTCGGCGAGGTCTGCGCCCAGATCGCAGACGTCCAGGTTCGGAACCGCGGGACGATCGGCGGCAACGTCTGCTCGAGCGATCCGACAAACCACCTGCCGCCCCTGATGGTCGCCGTCGGCTCCGAGATGACGATCGTGGGCGCGGACGGTGAGCGAGCTGTGCCCGCCCACGAGTTCTTCCAGGGCGTCTACATGACCGCGGTCGGACCGGGGGAGCTCCTGACGAAGATCACCATCCCGGCCGGCCGGGGAGACGGCTTCGCCGCCGTGCCGATCGGCATGGACGGCACCTGCATCGTCAACGCGGCCGCGTCGGCGAACGGGGAGCTTCGCGTCGCACTCGGGTGCGTCGGCGCCGTCCCGGAGCTCGTCAGGCCCTCGTCGGCAGACACCGAAGCGGTTCACGAAGCCGTTCGCGCCGCCGACCTGCAGCCGCCCGGAGATGTGCACGCCTCGGCCGACTATCGCCGCCATCTGGCGGAGGTGGTAGCGGCCCGCGCGGTCGAGCAAGCGGCAGGGAGAGCGAGGGAGTAGTGGGCTCGAGCTCGCTTCACCCGGCCGTCGCATTGTCGAGGACGATCACGGTCGAGATCAACGGCACCTCCTACGAGCGCGAGGTGGACGCGCGCAGGCTGCTGATCCACCTGATCCGCGACGACCTCGACCTGACCGGCTCCCACGTCGGCTGCGACACGGGCAACTGCGGCGCGTGCAGCGTCATCTTCGACGGGACGCTCGTGAAGAGCTGCATGCTGCTTGCGGTGCAGGCCGACGGCGCCTCGATCGAGACGGTCGAGGGACTCGCTGACAGCGACGAGCTGAACCCCCTCCAGCAGGCCTTCAGCGACCATCACGCCTTGCAGTGCGGCTACTGCACGCCCGGGATGCTGATGAGCGCGACTGCGCTCCTGCGCGAGAACTCGAGCCCCTCGGACGAGGAGATCTCGAAAGCGATTCAGGGCAACATCTGCCGCTGCACGGGCTACTGGAACATCGTCAAGGCCATCAAGTCCGCGTCGGGCCAGGAGGTCGGAGAGTGACCGAGACGACGACCGCGCCCGAGCCGGTCATTGTCGAGGAGGTGGAGACCCGACGCGGGTGGGCCGGCCAGAACGTCCCGCGCAAGGAGGACAAGCGGCTCGTCCAGGGCGAGGGCCTCTTCTTCGACGACGTCAAGCGGCACAACATGGGCTACGTCCACTTCGTGCGCTCGCCGTACGCCCACGCCAAGATCCGCTCGATCGACGTCTCCAAGGCGCTCGAGCACCCGGGCGTGTACGGGACGCTCACCGGCGACGAGGTCGCGCTGCTGACCGATCCGTTCTTCCAGATCTCGTCGCCCCCGGGCGCGCACCTCAAGGACTACTGCCTCGCGGTCGGGAAGGCGCGCTTCGTCGGCGAGTCAGTCGCGGCCGTCGTGGCGAGCACCCGCGAGGGCGCCCGGGACGCATCGGAGCTCGTCGAGGTCGACTACGAGCCGCTTCCGGTCGTCACCGACGCGCGCCGCGCGCTTGACGACGACGCGCCGGTCCTCCACAACGACGCCGGCGCGAACCTGGCCTGGGAGGGTGTGTACGAGTGGGGCGACCTCGACCAGGCCTTCGCCGAGGCCGACCGGATCGTGAAGATCTCGGAGCTCCACTTCCACCGCTTCAACTCGACGCCGCTCGAATGCAACGGCTCGCTCGTCGAGTACAACCGCGGCACCGGGCAGTGGACGATCATCACGAATAACCAGTTCCCCGGGTTCGCGGCGATCATGATGGGCCCGGCGATGCGCGTGGGGCTCGACAAGCTCCGCTTCGTCACGCAGGACATCGGCGGCGGCTTCGGCAACAAGATCACGACGCACCCGCAGCTCGTCGCCTGCTCTCTACTCGCCCGGAAGCTCAACCGCCCCGTGCAGTGGACCGAATGGCGGACGGACTTCCACCTCTCGATGTCGCATGGAAACGAGCGCTGGTTCCAGGACACCGAAGTCGCCGTCAAGAACGACGGCACGCTGCTCGGGTTCCGGACGACGGCGCTCGACGACGCGGGCGCCTGGCTCCGGTACGAGCCTCTCGGAGGTGTGATCTGGGCGCAGGTCACGCCGGGCGTGTACCGCTGGCGGCACATCCGGCTCGACTTCAAGCAAGTCGTCACGAACAAGGCGCCGGTTTCGCCGAATCGCGGCTACTCGCGGATGCAACACCTGTGGTTCACCGAGCGAATCATCGACATCGTCGCGCTCGAGCTGGGACTCGACCCGGTCGAGGTGCGCAAGCGCAACTACATCAAGACCGAGGAGATGCCCTACGAGACTCCGAACGGCTGCATCTACGACTCGGGCGACTACTCGAAGATGCTCGACATCCTGCTCGAGCTGATCGGCTACGACGAGCTCGAGGCGCGCAAGAGCGAGGCGGAGGGCCGCGGCAGGCTGCTCGGCCTCGGGATCGGAACGACGCTCGACTCGGGAACGAACAACTTCGGCCAGTCGCGTTTGATCAACCCCGAGCTCCAGTTCTCCGGCAACAACGAGGTCGCGACCGTGAAGCTCGACATCTTCGGCGAGATCGTGGTCACGCTCGGCACGACGCCGCAAGGGCAGAGCCACGAGACCACGGCTTCGCAGATCGTCGCGGACATCCTCGGCTGCTCGGTCGACGACGTGCACGTACGCGCCGGGCACGACTCCTACTGGAACTCACACGCGGGCTTCTCCGGCACCTACGCGAGCCAGTTCGCCGTCACCGGCCTCGGCGCGGTCAAGGGCGCGGCAGAGCTGCTCGCCGGGGAGATGCGCAAGCTCGCCTCGGTGATCCTCGGGTGCTCGCCGGAGGAGATCGAGCTCGCGGAAGGGCAGGCCCGGATCACCGGGAATCCCGAGGCGGCGCTTCCGTTCATGGCGCTCGGAGCGATCATCAACGCGAACAACGCGGGGCTCCCCGACGACCTCGATGTCACGCTCAACTGCCGCTACGTCTACCGGCCGCCGTTCGACGTGCCGGACGTCGAGCGGAAGTACGGCAACCTGACGCTCACCTACGCGGCGCAGGCGCACGCCGCGCTCGTCGAGATCGACCCGGAGACGGGGGTCTACGAGATCGTCGACTACGCCGCCGTCGACGACTGCGGCAAGCGGATCAACCCACAGGTCGTCGAGGGCCAGGTGATGGGCGCGACGGCGCAGGCGCTCGGCGCGGCGACGCACGAGACCTACACCTACGACGAGGACGGGAATCTGCTGACGCCCAACTTCTACGACTACCACGTCCCGCACGCGATGGACATGCCGCCCCTGAAGACCGGCTACATCGAGAGCCCCTCGCCGTTCACCTCGCTCGGCACGAAGGGGATGGGAGAGGGCGGCGGCGCCGGCATCCACGCCGTCTGCGCGGCGCTGCAGGACGCGCTCCGCTCTCGCGGTAAGCCGATCGTCTACGACAGCTGCAATCCTTACCACCGGGTGTGGGAGATGCTCCGCGATCCCGAGGCGACGCGGCGGCTTGTCACCATGGAGCCCCGCTGAGGGTCGCGGGGGAGCGTGCCTTCGCGGCGCCGCGCACCGCGGTGTGGCGCGTGTTGAACGATCCGGCAGCGATGGCGAAGACGATGCCCGGCGTCGAGAGCTTCGATGTCCAGGACGAGCGGCGCTGGCGGGCGAACGTGAGCATTCCGCTCGGCCTCGGCGGGCTGCGGATGAGCATGGACCTCGAGAAGACAGAGGAGCGGGAGCCGGAGTTCGCGCGGCTGGCGATCAAGGGCAACGGTGTCGGCGCGATCCTGAGCATGAACACGGCCTTCAACCTCAGCGAGGCCGAGGGCGGGACGCGCATGGAGTGGGAGGCGGAGGTGCGGATCGCGGGCCCCGTCGGCTCGATGGGCCAGCGCGTGCTCCAGCCGATCGTGAACCAGCAGGTTCAGCACGTCCTGACCGCGCTCGACCGGCAGGTCGAGGAGGCGGAGGCCGGAGGCGCGAAGCCCTCTCCTGACGCCCCGGCTGTGGCTGTCTCTGAGCTGAAGGACTACGGGCCGCCTGCGGTGAGCTCGCCTGAGGCGCAGCCGGCGGCGGGGTCGAGCGGCGCCGAAGAAGGCGTCAGTCCGCTGGCGCCGGAGTCGTACGAGCCGGAGCCCGCGGGGCCGACGACGTCGACCGAGAGCTAGATGATTGACGCCACGATCTCGCGCGCCCCGAGGCGGACGATCTCATGGCATCAACCATCCGGCCTCCTGTGACCCAGCCGTTTCGGATCGGGGTCATGCAGCTGACGATGGAGCCGCTCGACGAGATGCTGGCCTCGTCGCGCGTGATGGACGAGGCGGGCATGGACACAATCTGGCTGGCCGAGGCGTACCCCTGGTGGCGCAAGCATCAGATGGAGGCGCGCTCCTCCACGGTCGTCTCCGCCTTGCTGGCGAGGGCGACGGAGCGGCTCACGATCGGCTGGGGGATCATCTCGCCTTACTCGCGTCATCCCGTGCAGGCTGCGATGGACGCTCGGGTCGTGCAGGAGGCCGCCGGGCCGGGCCGCTTCCTGCTCGGGTTCGGCACGTCGAAGATCTTCCTCAACAACGTCAAGCGAGGGCGCGAGAAGCTCTCGACGCTCGGCGCGATGCGGGATGCGGTCGAGATCGTCCGCGGCGTCTTGGGCGGCGGCGCATTCGACTACGACGGGAAGATCTTCAGCGCTTCGATTCCGGCGCTCGACCCGAAGGCGGATGCGCCCCGCGAGGTGCCTCCGGTGTACGTCGCGGCGACCGCGCCGAAGATGCAGGCGCTCGCGGGCGAGATCGGCGACGGCTGCCTGACGCCGTCGATCACGACGCCTGCGTTCGTCCGCTACACGCGTGAGAACGTCGCTCGCGACATCGACCTCGGCTGCACCATCGTCGCCTCGATCCACGAGACCGACCGCGAGGCCGGACGCGACGGCGCTCGCGAGATCGCGGGTATGTACCTCGCGAACAAGGTCCAGAACATCCAGGGCGCGGCGGACACCCTGCTCGAGCTGGCCGGCATCGAGCAGGACGAGATCCGCCCAGTCGCGGAGGCGATGGAGCGAGGCGGCCGGCTCGCGGCGAAGGCGGAGGTGAGCAACGCCCTGCTCGACAAGTGCAAGCCGATCGCCGGAACGCCCGAGGACTGCATCGCCGCGATCGAGGAGTACCGCGAGGCCGGCTGCACCCACGTCATGCTCGAGCTCTGGGGCGACCGGCGGCACGAGCAGATTCGGCTCTTCGGCGAGCGCGTCCTGCCGCACGTGCGCTGATGACGCTGTCGATCGACCGGGACCGGCTGCTCGAGTGGGCGAGCGAGGCGATCTCGATTCCGAGCTTCACGGGGAGCGAGGAGGCGATGGCGCAGTTCATCGCGCAGACGTTCTCCGACCTGGGCCTCGCGGTGCAGTGGCAGCAGGTCGAGGAGGGCCGCGCGAACGTCGTGGGAACGCGCGCCGGAACGGGCGGCGGACCTGCGCTGATGTTCAACGGCCACATGGACACCTCGTACTCCGGTCGGGAGCCGTGGCTCGCGCACGTGCCGGGCTTCCAGCCGGAGCCCTTCGTCCGCGAGGGGCGGCTCTACGGGCTCGGCATCTCGAACATGAAAGGGGCGCTCGCGTGCTACATCGAAGCGCTGCGTGCGCTCACCGACGCAGGCGTGGCGCTACGAGGCGACGTGGTCGTCGCGGCGGTTTGCGGCGAGATCGAGAAGGCGCAGTACGGGGAGGCCCAAGGTCCGGAGTTCCGTGGCTACGCGACCGGCTCGCGCCACCTTGTCACCCACGGCGGCCTCGCCGACATGTGCATCCTCGGCGAGCCGACGGAGGGGAAGGTCGTGCTCGGGCACTTCGGCTCGCTCTGGCTCCGGGTCTCGACGCGTGGCAACTTCATCCACACGGCGTTCAGCGAAGGCAAGCGCGACCAGAACTCGATCCTGCGCATGCGCGAGGTGCTCGACGCGGTGCTCGAGTGGATCCCCACCTGGGAGGACGATCCCGAGAATGCCTACCGCGGTGCCAAGGCGATCGTCAACGTCGGAGCGCTACAGGGCGGCTTCGGCTGGCGGGTCTCGCGAACGCCTCACCGGACCGACCTCTTCCTCGACATTCGCGTGCCCCCGACGAAGCCGATGCCGACCGCTCGGAGGCAGGTGCTCGAGATGGTTCGGGACCTGGCGGAGCGCTTCCCCGACTTCGGCGTCGAAGGCGAGGTCTACGTGACGGCACCCGGCTCGGAGATCGCCGAGGACCACCCCCTTGTGGCCGCGATCGACGAGAGCCACGCCGAGGTGTTCGGAACCCGACCGGAGCGCGATGTCACGCGCTGGTTCTCGGATGCCTCAGCGCTCACGCGCTATGGCGTTCCGACGGTGAACTACGGCACGTCGACCGGCCTGCTCGACACCGAGTACGGCGAAAATCTCGAGATCGAGGGTCTCGCGAAGATGGCACACGTGTACGCGCTCGCGGCGCAGCGAATCTGCGGAGCCGCGCCATGAAGCTCGTCACCTTCGACGACGGTTTGGTGGGAGAGCTCCGCGCCGACCGGGTTGTCGAGCTCGACGTCCCGTCGATGCGGGAGTACTTCGAGCGCGACGAGGTGCCGCGCGCGAGCGGCAGGGAGCATGCGCTCGAGGACGTACGGCTGCGGGCACCGATCCTGCCAAAGAAGTTCTTTCACACGGCGGGCAACTTCCGCGAGCACGAGACAGAGTCGAAGAACGTCGGCTGGTCACACGAGATCGCACCGTGGATCGTCTTCTTCCAGAACGTCGACGCGATCGTCGGCCCTGACGAGCCTGTCGTCTACCCGGAGCACTTGACCGACGAGCTCGACTACGAGCTCGAGCTCGCGGTGGTGATCGGGAAGGCCGGGAAGTGGTTCTCGCCGGAGGAGGCCGCCGACTACATCGGCGGCTACGTGATCTTCAACGACATCACGGCACGGGACATCCAGCGGCGGGAGATGCGCTCAGGCGTGTTCTCGTTCTGCAAGGCCATCGACACCTTCTGTCCGCTCGGGCCGTGGATCGTGACGCCCGACGAGATCCCGGACCCGCACGACCTGGCCATGGAGCTACGGGTAAACGGCGAGCCGCGACAGGTCTCGCACTCGAACCGCATGTCCGTGGCGATCCCGGAGATCCTCAGCCACTACTCTGCGCTCGGATACTCGCCCGGGGACGTCGTCTCGACCGGCACCGTCAGCGGCGTCGCCGGCTTCAGCGACGATCCGGCCTCGCTCTACCTGAAGCCCGGCGACGTGATGGAGGCGGAGATCGAGCGGATCGGCGTGCTGCGTAACCCGGTCGTGTCGTGGCAGGAGGCGCACGGGCGACCAGCGCCCGAGCGAGTGCGGTGGTAGCAGCGCGAGCCCGATCGGCGCCTGTGCCTCCGCGCACACCCCCACCCTGGGTGGGGTTCTCTTACCCGCCTCCCTCGGCGCCGACGCTACTCGAAAAACGTGTACGTGTCGGTGCCGAGAGGGTGCCGAGAGCGTGACGATTTCTTGAGCTGGAGCTGGCCCCGCGACGAGGCGAAGCTCGAGCGCGTGCGCGCGCTGATGGCGGAGGAGAGCCTCGACGCCCTCGTCGTCCGTGCGCCCGACAACGTCCTCTACCTGACGAACTTCTGGGGGATGAAGGGCTACGAGGCGGTGGTCTTCTCGCGCGAGGGCGAGCCCATCCTCATCTGCCTCGAGGCCTCCGCCGGGGACGCGGCGCGGAACGCCTGGACAGGCGATGTCCGCCTACTGCGCGGGTACGCGCCCGACGATCCGCGGCCGCCGATCGCCCGCACGCTCGAGCTCGCGCAGCAGGCCGCGCGCGACTACGACCGGGTCGGGCTCGAGCTCTCGCTCGGGACGCAGGCCTCCGACCGGATGGTCGGCGAGCCCTCGACCTTCACCGCCGCCTGGTTCGACGGCTTCGGGGAGGTAGTCGACGCGACGCCGCTCCTCGCGCGAGCCCGCGCGATCAAGACCGAGCAGGAGCTGGAGCGGATGCGGCTCGCAAATGAGATCGCCGCGGCGGCGATGGAGCACGTCCGCGGGCGGCTCCGTCCGGGGATGAAGGAGTCGCAGGCGGCCGCGCTCTGGCAGGGCTTCGTGCACGGCGAGGGAACGGGCTGGAAAGGCCGGGTAGACCTCGCGCTCCCGTTCTCGCTCGTCTGGTCTGGGCCCGGGATCAAGACCTTCACGGCCACTGGGGACCTGCTCGTGCGCGAGGACGAGCCGACGCTCTTCGAGATCTGGGTCTGCGCGGACGGCTACTGGTGCGATCACACGAAGAACGTCTGCCCGGGCGCGCTGCGCGCTGAGTACGTGGAGCTCGAGCAGCAACTGCTGGAGGTGTACAGGCGCGCGCTCGAGCACTGCCGGCCGGGCGCTTCTCTCCCGGAGCTCGATTTGCTCGTCCGCGAAGGCATCGCCGAGGCCGGCTACGAGGGCCAGCCCTCGCATCCGGTCTGCCACGGCGTCGGAGCGCGGGCGCACGAACCGCCGTACGCCCATCAGGCGGCTGTGGGGACGATCGAGGAGGGCATGGTGCTCGCGATCGAGCCGGGCATTTACTGGGAAGGTGGTGGCGGTCTCCGCGTCGAGGACAACTTCCTCGTCACCCAGGGCGGCGCGGAGAAGCTCTCGGCCTTCCCGGACGGGGTGGTGTGCGGATGATCTGGACCGGCGAGCTCAACGACCCCTACCGGCTCGGCGGCTCCGTCGGTCTCTACGACACGACGCTGCGCGACGGGGAGCAGACGGTGGGTGTAGTCCTCGACCCTGAGCAGAAGCTCGAGATCGCGCGTCTGCTCGACGGACTCGGGATCGACCGGATCGAGGCCGGGTTCCCACGCGTCTCGCAGGACGACTGGGAGGCCGTCCGGCTGATCTCCGGCGCGGGCCTCCGCGCCGAGATCTGGGGGTTCTCGCGCGCCGTGCCCGCCGACCTCGAAGCCCTGGTCGAGCTGGGCGTTGATGCGTCAGTGATCGAGTCGCCCATCTCCGATCTCAAGCTCGGCGCGCTCGGGGTCACGCGCGAGAAGATGCTCGGACGGATCACCGACGCGATGCGCTTCGCCGCCGACCACGGGATCCACGCCGCCTTCTTCGGCGTCGACTCGACCCGCGCCGACCCCGCCTTCTACGAGCAGGTCTACCGCGGCGCGGTCCAGGCGGGGGCGAGGGAGGTGTGCGTCGTCGACACGCTCGGGATCGCCTCGCCGGAGGGGGTGGCCGAGCTCGTCGGGCGCACGATCGAGTGGGTCGGGCCTGAGATCCCCGTTCACTTCCACGGCCACAACGACTTCGGACTCGCGACAGCCGCGGCAGTCGCCGCCGTGCGGGCGGGGGCGCGCTGGGTGCAGGGCACGATCAACGGCATGGGCGAGCGGGCCGGTAACGCGAACCTCGGCGAGGTGGCGCTCACCCTCCGCGCGCTCTACGGCGTCGAGTCCGAGCTTCGCCTCGAGCGGATCCGCGAGGTCTCGGAGCGCGTCCGCGCGCTTTCGGGGTACTCCCTCGAACCGTGGAAGCCCGTCACGGGCGAGACGCTCTTCCGCCGCGAGAGCGGCGCGGTCGCGAGCCAGTTCCACGATCCACCGTCGATCGAGCCGTACTCCTCTGAGCTCGTCGGCGCCGAGCGCGGCGTCGTCCTGGGAAAGAAGAGCGGCCTCGACTCGATCAAGATCAAGGCGGACGAGCTCGGGCTCGACGTGCCCGAGGAGCACCGCGCCGAAGTCCTCGCAAAGGTGAAGGCGCTCGGCGCGCGCAAGCGTGGCCTCGTGAGCGACGACGAGTTCCGGGAGCTCGCCGGTGGCTGACTACGACGCGGTCGTCGTCGGGAGCGGAATCAACTCCTTGGCCTGCTCCGCGCTGCTCGCGCGCGGCGGCTTCCGCGTCTGCGTGCTCGAGCGGAACGACGAGCTCGGCGGGGCGATCAAGACGGCCGAGATCACCGAGCCGGGCTTCCACCACGACGTCTTCAGCGCCTGGCACCCGCTCTGGGTCGGCGGCGCCGCGCACGCGGAGCTCGGCGACGAGCTGGCGACTCGCGGGCTCGAGTACCTGAACACCGAGCACCCCACCGCGACGCTCTTTCCCGGTGGCGAGGCCGCCTTCCTGCTGCGAAGCGCCGACGCGAACGCCGAGGAGCTCGACCGGCATGCACAGGGAGACGGCGACGCGTGGCGCGGCGTTCTGGAGACGTTTTTTCCGAACGCCGACCTCGCTTTCGGCGTGCTCGGCACCGAACTCTGGTCGAAGGACGGCCTCGCGCTCGCGCTTCGCGCCTACCGACGGCTGGGGCGCAGGGGGGCGGTCGAGTTCACGGGCAACGTGCTTGCGTCGAGCCGCGACTGGCTGGCGGACACGTTCGCCTCCGACCGGGCGCACGGGCTGCTCGCGCCGTGGGTGCTCCACACTGGCCTGGGCCCGGACGCGGCGGCGTCGGGGTTCATGACGCAGATGATCGGCGTCGCGGTGCAGGAGGGGGGAATGCCGATCCCTCGGGGAGGCGGCGCGCGCCTCGTCGACGCGCTCGTGCGACTGATCCGCGACCACGGCGGCGTCTGCGAGACCGGCCGAGACGTGGAGCGGATCATCGTGCGCGAGCGGCGGGCGGCCGGGGTGCGTCTCGCCGACAGACAGGAGGTGAGCGCCTCACGAGCCGTGATCGCGAACGTGACGCCGACACAGCTCTACGGACGCCTGCTCGAAGGTGACGTGCCACCCGCTCTCGCAGACCGCGGCCGCCGCTTCCGGTACGGCCGTTGCGACATGCAGATCCACTTCGCCCTCTCGGAGCCGCCGCGCTGGGAGGGCGACGAACGGCTGGGGCAGACCGCGGTCGTCCATCTGACCCCCGGCCTCGACGGTGTGTCGCGCGCAGTGAACGAGGCCGAGCGCGGCCTGCTGCCCGCGGAGGCGACCGTCGTCGTCGGTCAACCCTTGACGATTGACCCCTCGCGCGCGCCCGACGGCGCCGGGCTCCTCTGGATCCAGCTCCAGGAGCTGCCCTGGCGCGTGCAGGGCGACGCCGCCGGGGAGCTCGACGTCGGCGACGGCACGTGGACGGAGGAGCTTCGCGAGCGGTACGCCGACCGGATCCAGGCGCGGATCGCCCGGCACATCCCGAACCTCGACTCCGCGCTGCGCAAGCGAATCGTGCTCTCGCCGGCTGACCTGCAGGCGGCCAACGTCAACCTGCACCACGGCGACCCCTACTCCGGTTCGCTCGCGCTCGACCAAAATCTGCTCTGGCGTCCATTCGCCGCCAGCCCGGGTCACGCCACGCCGGTATCGCGCCTCTGGCATATCGGCGCGAGCACTCACCCCGGGCCGGGTCTCGGCGCCGGCTCGGGCACGCTCGTCGCGAAGCAGCTGCTCGAGCCGCCGCTCGCGATGCGGACGATCGCCCGCGTGAGGGGGCGTCTGGGACGGTGAGCGAGCACCGCTTCTCGATCTCACAGATCACGACCGTGACGCAGTCGTTCGCGGACGACCTCGACGCCTACCTGGCGGCGGGCGCGGCTGGGATAGGGATTTGGGAGATGAAGCTCGCCTGCGATTCGCTGGAGCAGTTCCGCGTCAGCGGGCTCGAGGCCGCCGCGGCCGTTCCCGCTGTGCCGTCGATCCTGCCCCTGCCGCTGATCGAAGGGCCCGCCGACCCGGCCGAGCGCGTCGAGGCGATCCGTGCCGGTATCCGCCGCCTTGCTCCGTTCGAACCGGCCTGTGTCCTCTTCCTGACCGGCCCGGGCGATGATCGGGAGACGATCCTCGAGGGTCTGCGCGCGATCGGCGACGAGGGGCGGCGTTGCGGCGTCCGCGTGGCGCTCGAGCCGATCCAGCGCGAATTTGCGCACTACTGGACCATCGTCAGCTCCCTGGCGGAGGCGGCCGAGCTGGTCGAAGAGGCGAAGGCGGACGTCGGGCTCATGTACGACGTCTGGCACCTCTGGAGGGAGCCGGTGGAGGAGATCGAGCGATATCGCGAGCGCATCCACGGCGTCCACCTGGCGGACTGGCGGCAGCCGACGCGGAACACGAACGACCGCGTCCTGCCCGGCGACGGCGTCGTTGAGCTCGGGCCGATCCTCGAGGCACTGCGCTGGGAGGGCCTCCTCGACCTCGAGATCTTCTCCGACGCCGATTTGCCCGGCTCGCTCTGGAAAGAACCCCCGCGCGAGCTCGCGGCGAGGGGACTCGAGCAGCTGCGAGGGGCGGTATCGAGCGCGTCTGCATAGTCGGCGCCGGTGTGATCGGCAGCCTCTACGCCGCGCACCTCGGCCGCGTCAGCGACGTGTCGGTGCTCTGCCGCCGCGAGGAGCACGCGCGCGCGCTGAACGAGCAGGGGCTCCGCGTCTCCGGCCGGCACGACTTCGTGACGACGCTGCGTGCCGCGACCGTCCCCGGTGAGCTGCCCGAGCCGGAGCTGGCGATCGTCGCCACGAAGACGACCGAGCTCGAGGCGGCCGCTGCGAGCCTCGCAGGGCGCTGGCCCGGGGCGGCGATCATGACCGTTCAGAACGGCCTCGGCGCCGAGGAGGCGTTCGGGAAGCGGCGGGTGATCTCCGCAGTCACGTTCATGAGCGGCACCCGCCATTCGGACACGCACATCGAGTACATCCTCGACACGGAGACGTGGCTCGGCCCTTATGCGGGAACGCCGTACGAGCTCGTCGAGGAGGTCGCGGCGCTGATCGTCCGCTCCGACCTGAAGGCTCGGCCGTTTCGGGACCTGCGTCCGGCGCAGTGGTCGAAGCTGATCTTCAACGCGACAGTGAACGCCGTGGCGGCGCTCACCGGTCTCCCGCACGACCCGCACTTCGCGGCGCGGGAGCGGCTCGACGACCTCGGCCACCTCGTCTACGACCTGATCGCCGAGGGCAAGCGTGTGGCCGAGGCGGCCGGCATCGAGCTGCTCGAGGACCCGTGGGAGATGAACGTTCTCGCCACGAAGCGCGGGAGCCGCCACTACCCGTCGATGCTAGAGGACGTCGAGGCGCACCGCAGGACGGAGATCGACCGCATCACGGGCGCCCTCGTGCGGGAGGCGGAGCAGCACGGTGTCCCGGTGCCATTGCACGCGGCGATGTACCGTCTCGTCAAAGGGCGGGAGGCTTCGTGGTCATCCGATTGACCCTCTACCGCAGTAGGCATTTAAATATCCCGTTCGCGACCGTGGTCAGACAGGAGGAGGGTGCAGTGAGACGAGCGACAAGGTGGAGTGCTCTGGCGGCGCTCATTGCGGCAGCGGCAGTGATCGCCGCTCTCGCCGGCACCACCGGCGGGCACGCTGCCACTGCGGCGAAGAAGTCGATCATCATCGGCTGGGCCTTCGACAGCAAGGGCCAGATGGCGCCCTTCGACAACCCGGCACTCGCGGCCGCGAGAATCCGCATCGCGCAGATCAACGCGAAAGGTGGCGCCGGCGGCCGGAAATTCCAGATCAAGACCTGCGACACGCAGAACAACGATCCCGCCAAGGCGAAGTCATGCGCGCTCAGCCTGCTGGGCGCCGGCGCGAACATCATCTTCACGACCTGCGACGTCGACTACGCGACGCCGGTCGTCCAGGAGGCGATCAAGCGCGGCAAACTGGCGATCGCGCCGTGTATCGGCACCGACCAGATGGGCCCGAAGCGGTTCGGCGCGCAGGGGAAGCTGGCGTTCAGCTTCGGCAACGTAGCGCAGGACGAGGGCTCGGCGATGGCGGAGTACGCGCACCGGCGTGGCTGGAAGACGGCCTCGCTCGCGACGAACACGCTGCTCGTCTACTTCAAGAACGTCGTCCAGGCGTTCGACAAGCGCTTCAGGCAGCTCGGCGGGAAGATCGTCGACCGCGAGAGCTACGCGACCGGGGCGAACAACGTCGGGACGGCCGTCAGCCGTCTGAACTCGCACAAGGCTGACGTGATCGTCACCTCGACGGCGTTCGGCGAGCTGCCGGCGCTCGTCTCGGGCCTGCGCTCACTCCGCAACAAGACGCCGATCCTCAACTCCTGGGCCGGTGACGGCACCTACTGGGTGACGAAGAACCCGAAGGTCACCAGCTACTACTGCGTCACCTACGCGTCCGTCTTCGGCGACGATCCAAGCGCGTCCGTGCGCGCGATGATCGCCTCGCTGAAGAAGGCGGGGGCGCCGCCGGCGACAGGAGGCTTCCTCGGCGGAGCGGATGCGATCGACGGTGTCTTCATCGCGATCAAGCGGGCCCACGGCTCGACCCAGGGCGCGGCGCTCGCGAAGCAGCTCAAGCTCTTCAGGCACGTGGCCGTGCTCGGGAGCAGGATCAGCTTCTCGGCGAAGCTGCACACAGTCTTCGGGCGGGCGTACCGCGTGATCCGGATCGAGAACAACAAGGCGCGCTATGTGGGCGAGGTGACGGCCAAGGTCGTCCCGAAGCTCTAGCCCGGGCGAGCTTGCCGCCGACGGCGCTCGCCGAGGCAACGGAGAGGAGGCCCGGAGAGACTCTTCGGGCCTCCTCCGTGTCGCGCTCCTACGAAGGCGTCCGAGCCCTCCAGGACGTCACCCTCGAGCTGCACCGCCACGAGGTGGTGGGCCTGATCGGCCCGAACGGGGCGGGCAAGTCGACGCTCGTGAACGTCCTCACCGGCTTCGACTTCCCGAACGATGGGCGAGTCGAGCTCGGCGGCCGGGAGATCACCGACTGGAGCTCGCACCGTCGCGCCCGCGCGGGCCTGATGAGGACGTTCCAGCACAGCCGGTCTTTCCGGAGCCTCTCGGTCCGCGAGAACGTGGAGGTCGCGGCGCTCGGTGTGGGCGCAGGCCCGAGGGCGGCCAGGCGGCGCGCGGACGACCTCCTCGAGCTGCTGCGGCTGACGGAGCGGGCGGATGCACGTGCGGACTCTCTTGCGCACGGCGACGAGCGGCGATTGGGCGTCGCACGTGTGCTCGCCACCGACCCGACGTTCGTGCTCATGGACGAGCCTGCCGCAGGTTTGCCGGAGGCGGAAGTACCGGAGTTCGCGGGCGTCGTTCGCTCGGTGCGGGACGACCACCGCGCCGGCGTGCTCCTCATCGACCACAACATGGCGTTGGTAATGGGCGTCTGCGACCGGATCCACGTGCTCGACCAGGGCCGGACCCTCGCCGCGGGGACGCCTGACGAGATCCGCGGGAACCTCGACGTGGCGGCGGCGTACCTCGGGGAGACGGCCGTCGTGGACGCGGATGCCTGAGCCTGCTCTGGAGCTGCAAGAACTCGAAGTGCGCTATGGCACGGTCGCCGCGGTGCGCGACCTGGCGCTTCGGGTCGAGCGGGGCGAGATCGTCGGCCTGATCGGGCCGAACGGCGCCGGGAAGTCCACGACGCTCCACGCGATCATGGGCGTCGTCCCGGCGCACCGGGGAGACATCCGGCTCAACGGGCGGTCGATCCGAGGACGTTCACCCGAGTCGATCGCGCAGGCCGGAGTCGCGCTGGTGCCCGAGGGCCGCCGCATCTTCGGCGACTTCACGGTCGAGGAGAACCTGCGGCTCGGGCTTGCCGCTCGCAGGAAGCGCAACGGGTCCAATCCGCTCAGCCACGCCTACGAGTTGTTCCCGATGCTGAGCGAGTTCCGGCAGCGTCCAGCCGGAGCGCTCTCGGGTGGCCAGCAGCAGCAGCTCGCGATCGGCCGCGCGCTCGCCGCGGAGCCCGACGTCCTGCTCCTCGACGAGCCGTCCCTCGGGCTCGCGCCGCTCGCTGTCGACGGTGTGTTCAAGGCGCTCGACGCGATCCGCGAGCGGGGCGTCACGATCCTGCTCGTCGAGCAGCGCGCCCAGCGCACGGTCGCCCTCGCCGACCGGACGCACGTGCTCGTCGGCTCCGAGCTGCGGATGACGCTCGATCCATCCGACGCCCAGGACACGGACAAGATCATCGCGGCCTACCTCGCCTCGTGATCCTCGCCGCGCTCGACTTCCAGACCCTCTCGGACGCCGTCGGACTCGGCGCAATCTACGCCCTGATGGCCGTGGGGATCGGGCTCGTCTTCGGCGTGCTCCGGCTCGTCAACTTCGCGTACGGCCAGCTCGTGATGGCCGGCGCCTACACGCTTGCGTACACCGCGGGGTGGCCCGTCGCGGCCAGCATCGCCGCCTGCTTCGGCGTCGTCATCGCCCTCTCGCTCGCGATGGATCGCGTCGTCTTCCGCCCGCTGCGCGGTCAGTCGCCGGCCGTGATGCTGGTGACGACGTTCGCGATCGCCTTCCTCATGCAGGCGGTCGC
>WNGJ01005857.1_pt1 | contig 21041 bp, 25 predicted proteins | sample 5400611 | NCBI WGS metagenome assembly WNGJ01 (sample SAMN13153375, study PRJNA577476) | soil metagenome | isolation source: 40 cm soil or saprolite under Garry oak tree replicate 1 | place: USA:California | collected 2016-06-15
TAGTCGTCGCGTTGCCAGCCCAGCTCCCGCGCCATGGCAAGCCAGGCGTTGGCTTGGGCGAGCTTCAGCTCAGCGCGCCGCAGGTGCTTCTCGATGTCGATGTTGGACCTGTCCTGCTCAGCGTCGATCTCCTCGTAGAGCGCCTCGCCGCTGCGGAGCGCCTCGTAACCGCGCCGCATGGCGTCTTCCCAGGTCAGCTCCCGCCACTCCGACATCGCTCACCGCTTCCCTCCCAAGGTCCACCGGGACCCTCTCGCCTAGAACCACAGCTGCCAATTGAGTATGTTCGGCAAGGGCCGCAGGTGCACCTGCTGGCCCAGGCGCGACGACACCCATCCGTGCACCCCGCAGACCTGCGACTGGCGCTGCCGGGCGTGCCGCATCCACGGCCGGCCGTTCTACAGCCCACGGCGACCTGCAGTACCTGGAGCACGGCACCGGGCCGCTGGCGGCGGAGCTGGACCGGCTGTGGCAGGCCAAGGGGACAGGCAAGCGCCGCAGTGCGCGGGACGGGGTGTGGCCATGACGTTGACGGCTGGCAGGCGCCGCCGCGGGGAGCAGCTCGGTTGGCACTGTTGCATCTGAGCGAAGGACGTCCCCGACGAGGACCGAGGTGGAGGCTCTGCGCCCGGAGTGCCATGAGAACTTTCCCAAAGCTGTCGATCAGGGATGTGATCGTGGCGTTCAGAGGGTCCAGTGGAGGATGTCGATAGCGCTGATCGCCAGATGCAACAGTGCCCTCGCCGATGTGCTGTCGGCCATCATCTGCCGGGTCCGCGACACGACCGGAGCGGTGCCGCTGGTGTCCGCCTACGACGGTCGCGAGCGCAGCTGGTCGCCGCCGGCGCCGCTGCTATTCCAGCGCCAAGTCGGCCACGAGAACCGAGCGATCACCGCAGGGGAGCATCCGCGCCATGCTCACCGCCGCGCTCGCCGACACCGGCCTGACTGACCCGGCAACCGGCGGCCCGTTGCGGTTCACGCCGCACGATTTCCGCAGGCTGTTCATCACCGACGCGATCCTGAACGGGTTGCCACCCCATATCGCCCAGGTCATCGCCGGTCACCGAGACATCAACGTCACCCTCGGCTACAAGGTCTATCCCGATGAGGCCATCCAGGCCCACCTGGCGTTCCTGGGCCGCCGCCGGGCGCTACGGCCCAGCGAGGAATACCGCGTCCCCACCGACGAAGAATGGACCGAGTTCGTCGGCCATTTCGAGCGCAGAAAGGTCTCCATCGGAACCTGCGGCCGGGCGTTTGGCACCCCCTGCATCCACGAACACGCCTGCGTGTGCTGCCCGATGCTGTGGCCCGACCCCGGCCCAACGCGACCGGCTCGTCGAGATCCGCGACAACCTCACCGCCCGCATCGCCGAGGCCCAGCACGAAGGCTGGCTCGGCGAGGTCGAAGGCCTCCAGGTCAGCCTCGCCGGCGCCACCGACAAGCTCGCCCAGATCGACCGGCGCAACTCCAGCCGCAACCGCACCACCGTCGAGCTCGGCATGCCCACCGTCCCGCTACAGTCGAGTTCGCCATGATCCTCGCTGACGCATGGAGCGCCGTCGGCGGCATCGCCGCGGTGGTCGCTGCGGGCGCCGCGCTCATCACGATCTGGTACGCCCGCGCGACCGTCGGTGAGGCTCGGGCGGCCCGGCGAGAGGCCAGCGACGCCCACACCGAGGAGATGGCCGAACAGCGCAGTGCGCTCCAAGCCTCGACCGCTGCACACCAAGAGCAGATGCGGGAGCGAGAACGAGCGCTTGCCACCGAGATCAAGCTGCAGCGGATTGTCCAGCTCGAGCGCGTCGCTGAGGTCTTGACCGACCTCGCCGACACCGCGGGCTGAGGCAATCCAGCCGCCGGGCCGGCCAGTGACCGATCAGTCAGGCCAACGGATGACTCGCATTCCGGCGGTCTTGGCATGTCTCCGCACGGCAGTGGCGCTCCTCGACGCGCTCGGCGCCCCACACCTGATCGCTGCGGGCAAGCTTGCGCGCCAAGCCGGCGGGACACCCCCAGAGACGACGCTGAGTAGCGTCTTCGACGCCCTCCGCGAGATCGAGTCGCTCGCCCTCAACGAAGAGCGCCTCAAACTCGAACAGCCTGACTGACCATATGAGGTCTTTTTCCTAGTTCAGAGAATACGGGTTCCGGCCGGACTTCTGCAAAGCCGCCGACCCGGAGTCCAAGGGGATCGTGGAGCACCTCGTCGGCTACGCCAAGCGTGACCTGTTGGTGCCGCAGGCGCCGTTCACCCACATGGCCGCGGCCAACCAGGCGGCGCGGGCCGGTGCACCGAGGTGAACGCCGGCCGCCACAGTGAGATCGCTGCGGTGCCGGCCGAACGGCTTGCTGTGGAGCGTGAACTGTTCTGGGTGCCGCGCCGACCTGCGGTGATGCTCCCACAGCTCCTCTGACCAGCAGGAACGTTGCTGGCTGTTGCCGATCGTTCACGATCGTCTCTCGCACTCATGTGCCCCGGTGTGCCCCGGACCGGCCCGCGGCCCGCCGCGCCCGAGCGCTCGACCGTCGCCCCATACACGTTGCGGGGGCCGCACGCGACGTGACCGCGCCGGCCCCCTGGGACACGAGGAGACAGACCTCATGCCCAACAAACACGCTACCCCGCCCGCCTCCAACAAGAGAGCGGCGGCGGCCCGCCTGATGGAGGCCGTGCGCGACAGCCTCGCCGCGCCGCCCGACCCGAGCAACGGGCGTACCTGATCGGCTACGTGCAGTCGAGCTTGGACCGTGGCGCGCTCGCCCTGCGCCAAGGTCACCCCGACCTGATCGACCGGGCCACCAGCGACCTCGACCGCTACCTCGCCAAACTCGTGCAGGACGGCGAGACTCAATGACCACGCGCCTACGCGCGTACCGGGAGGAGCCGCCCATGATCCCCAGCAGCATCGCCGCCTACCACGAGGCCGGTCATGCCGTGGTCGCCGCCACGCTCGGCATGCGGGTCGGGCGCGTCACCATCCGCCCCGAAGGCGAGCATGGCGGCCGCACGGAGATCGAGCACGTGGACTTCATGGCCGCGTCGGTAGACGACCGCGTCATGGTGCACCTCGCCGGGAACGCGGGCACATGGCTGAATCCCGCCGCCTACGACGTGTCCGCTGTCTACCAGGGCACCAGGGACGACCTGGATGCCATCTACGCCCTGCTCGGCGGCGAGCTGGAGGACGAGCTCGTCACCGCCCGGTTCGGTGGGGCCGGCAAGCGTCTCGCCGAGCTTCTCCACCAGGAGCACACTCAGCGCGCAGTCCACACGCTCGCCGGCATGCTCCTGGAGCGCGAGGAGGTCAACGCCTACACCGAGCCCGAGGTCGCCAAGCTCCTGATCCACCTGCGTCCGTAGACCTCGGCCCTGTCACCAAAGCCCTCGGCGCCTGGTCTGGCCGAGGGCCTTCTCTATCGGGCCTGTCTTGCCCGGGCGGGCGTCCCCTGTGATCCTTGCGTTGTTCCCTCGGGATTCATCCTCTCGTCACGAGGCCGGATGGCGCATGGCTGAGGCACCGCAGCTTCCTCCTGATCCATTGGCCACGCTCCCCCGGCGGGTGGGCGCGGCCCGGCCCACCCCGCAGCCGGCGCGGCTGCCGCGGGTGGGTGTGGTGTTGGCCGCCGGCCGCTCCGAGCGGCTCGACGCCGTCACCCGGGGCGGCTCCAAGGCCCTGCTCCGGCTGGGCGGTCTGAGCCTGGTCGAGCGGGCCGTGCGGTCCCTGCTCGCCCGTGGGCTGGAGCGCGTCCTGGTCGTCGTCGGCCACGACGCCGGGCCGGTCGCCGCCGTCGTCGGCCGCCTGGCGCCCGGCCGGGTCCGGGCGGTGTGTGCCGACCGGTGGCGCGACGGCAACGGCGCGTCGCTGGCCGCTGTCGAGGTCGCGGTGGCCGGCGAGGCGCTGTTTGTGCTGCTCACCACCGACCACCTCTTCGGTGAGGGGGCGCTGGAGGGGCTGCTTGGGGCGAGTGAGCCGGCCGTGCTCGTGGACCCCGCACCGGACCGGGCGGCCTGGCTGGAGGGGACCCGGGTGCGGGTGGTGGAGGGGGCCGTGGTCGGGTTCGGGAAGGACCTGGATGAGCCGGCGATCGACTGCGGCGCGTTCCTGCTACCCCCCGGGGTGTTCGGCTGCCAGCGGCAGGCGGCCGCCGCGGGCGACCACACCCTTGCCGGCGCGGTGACTCGCCTGGCCCGGGCCCGGCCGTTGCGGGCCGTCCCGCTGCCCGCCGGGTGCTGGTGGCGGGACGTGGACACCCCCCAGGACGCGCAGGCGGCGAGGGCGGCGCTGCGCCGCTCGCTCGGCAAGACCGCCGACGGGCCCATCAGCCGCTGGCTCAACCGGCCCCTGTCGACCCGGCTGTCGATGGCGCTGGCGCCGCTGCGGCCGGCGCCCGACCTGGTGTCACTGGTCGCGTTCGCGCTCGGCCTGGCCGGGGCGGCGTTGCTGGCGGCTGGCCAGGGCCTGGCGGGCGCGCTGCTGGTCCATGCTGGCTCGGTCGCCGACGGTGTGGACGGGGAGGTCGCCCGGCTGCAGCTGCGGGGCGGGCCTCATGGGGCGCTGCTGGACGGGGTGCTGGACCGGGTCGCCGATGCGGCCATCCTGGCCGGGCTTGGGCTGTGGGCGCTGGACGGGCACGCCGCCCGGGGGGTGCTGGCGCTGACGGTGGCCGCTACCGCCGGGGCGCTGCTGTCGATGGCGTCCAAGGACCGGGCGGTCGCCCTTGGGCTGCCACCTGCGCCCGAGTGGGCGCTGGGGTGGCTGCTGGGTGGCCGCGACGGGCGGCTGCTGCTGGTGGCCGTGGGTGCGCTGCTGGGCGCGCCCCTTGCGGCGCTGGCCGCGGTCACGGCCACCTCGGCGCTGTCGCTCGGCCTTCGGGTAGCGTTCCTGCGCCGTCCGCGGGGTGCCTGACGGCCCCGGCACCGGCACCGGTGTTGCAGGTGGCTCAGCCGTTCGCGCTCGTTCTGCGCTGGATCGGTGTCTCATCGCGGCCCAAATTGCTGTCAGCTGAGACCTGCGGCATCACCTTGCGAAATGGGGTGTTGCCGGCGTCGGGTGGCCATTTGCGACGTAGGCAACCCGCTGTGAGGCTGCGCGGCAGGTCCGCGACTTCTTCGGTGCGAGAGACAACCGGGGTGATCGGACAATCCGTGAACCTGGCGGAGGGGAGCTGCTGAGCTGCGACGTTGGGCGACCGTCGGTGTCCGCTGTTGTCCCTGATCTTCGGGCGCGGCCAGCGAACTCGCTGAGCCATGCGCGAACGCGTCTACCAGCCTGTTTCACAACCTGGAAGCCTTCTGCAAGGATGCTGTTCAGGTCGGGGTCGGTGCGTCATTGAGGGTGTCCGTGATGCTCTCTACGCCGGACACATGGGCCTTCACGAGCCGCCGACGTGCCGTCTGCTTCGGCTGGTAGCTCCATGGACCCCCACGTGCCGAGCATCGCGGACACCCTCATTGAGCGGCCGGGCGCCTCGCGTCGGTGGCTGGATGCCGGGCCGCCGCGAGCGAGAGTGAGAGGACCGCGATGGTCGGGACCGTGAAATGGTTCAGCCTCGAGCGGGGTATGGCTTTATCGCCCCCGAGCAGGGCGAGGACGTGTTTGTGCACGTCAGCGCCCTGCAACCGACCGGTGTGCAGTCGCTCCACGAGGGCCAGGTGGTCGAGTTCGACGTGGAGGAAGATCCCCGCGGCAAGGGCATGCGTGCGGTCAATGTGCGGCCCGCGGACGCGCGCTAGGTTGCGCCGGTCGGCCAGCGGCGGTGCCGGTCGTTGGCCCGCCAAGGCCACCGCTGGCCGTGTCTCAAGCGCACAGCAGCGGTGGTCGGGGGCGCGCCCCGGGTTCGGGTTCTCGTCGCCGTGATGGCCGAGAGGTGATGGGCTCCCGGATGGGATCGGGTGGCGGCTTGCTGTCGCGGCGCTAGCGGCGGAGCACCGTGCAGGTCAGGGTGCGGGTGACGCCGGCGACGGCTTGGATGCGGGAGACGACCAGCCTGCCCAGCTCGTCCATCCCTGGCGCCTGAGCCCGGGCGATGCTGTCGTAGGGGCCGGTGATGGCCTCGGCCAACTGCACCCCCTCGATGGCCCTGATTGCCTGGGCGACCTGGGCTGTCTTGCCGACCTCGGTCTCGATGAGCACGTACGCGCTGAGCATCTCGCGCTGACCTCCCGGCGTCCGCCCGCGCCACCCTGCCCCGGCCAGGTCGGCGTTTGGCATGGCTGGCCCGGTAGGTGGCGGGGTTGATGCTACCCGAAGCCGGTCAGCGGGCGGGTGGCTGTCGACTCCGGGGTCTCCCGAGGCACTGTTGCATCTGGGCGGAAGGCGTCTCCGACGAGTACCAGAGTGGAGGCCGTACCCCCTGGGGAGGGCCCGCGAAAGGGCTCAAAGCTGCCGATCGTGGACGTTATCTGGGGCGTTCAGCATCCAAGTGGAGGACGCCGAGGGTGCTGATCGCCAGATGCAACAGTGCCCTTGACGTGCCCTCGGCAGGGCACATGCCGGAGCGTCTTGGTGGTCAACGCGGCCGCGTCCGGTACCCGTCACGGCGGACCTTGGCGTGGCGCCTGGCCAGCCGAATCGCTGGACCCTCAACTAACGGTGGAAGGTTCTTATGCTGGCCAGTTGGGACCATATATCCGTAGTCCTCGAACCTGTGGTGAGCAAGGAAAACAGTGACTTTGGCCGTCACGGCGAGTTGTACATTGTCCGAACACCCACGTGGGGTGCCGGGGCTTCTGAGCCTGCGCGGCTGTCGAGGAGCTCGACCTCCTCGTCGCCATGCTCCGCCTCAGCACCCTCGGGCGACGAGCCTAGTCGGTCACGGCCGGGCGGAGCGGGGCGCCGGCCGCGTGGAGGTGGCGGAGCGCCTCCGCGTAAGCGCCGAACACGCTGCTCTCGCTGTAGGCCAGGCCTCGCTCCGCGCAGAAGGCCCGGACGAGCGGCTGGGCGCGGCGCAAGGTCGGCCGCGGCATGCTGGGGAACAGGTGGTGCTCGATCTGGTAGTTGAGCCCACCGAGCGCAAAGTCCACCAGCCGGCTGCCGCGCACGTTGCGGGAGGTCAGCACCTGACGCCGGAGGTAGTCTGGCTCTTTGCCCTCCTCGAGCACCGGCATGCCTTTGTGGTTGGGGGCGAAGCAGCATCCCAGGTACAAGCCGAACAGGCCCTGCTGCACGAGCACGAACACCGCCGCCCGCAGCGGCGACAGCACCAGCAGCACGGCCGCCAGGTAGCCGACGCCGTGGACCAGCAGCAGCAGCGCCTCCAGTGGGCTGGACCTGATCGTGCCGCGGACCACGGCCTGGACGCTGGCGGCATGGAGGTGCGCCGCCTCCAGCAGCAGCAGCGGGAAGAACAGGTACGCCTGGTGCCTGGCGATGACTTTGGTGAGCCCCTGCTTGGCGCGGGCCTGGTCGGTGGTGAACGCGATCGCGCCGACGGTGACGTCGGGGTCCAGGTCCACATGGTTGGGGTTGCTGTGGTGGCGGTTGTGCTTGCCGACCCACCAGCCGTAGCTCAGCCCGATAAGCAGGTTGCCAAAGACGAGGCCGGCGAGGCCGTTGGCCCGCCGGGTGCGGAAGACCTGCCGGTGGCCAGTGTCGTGGCCGAGGAAGCCGATCTGGGTGAAGGTGAACGCAAGGAATACCGCGGTGGCCAACTGCCACCAGGAGTCCTGCAGCAGGAAGAAGGCCGTCCACCCCGCCGCGAGCAGGACAGTGGTCAGGGTGGTCTTGGCGGCGTAGTAGGCCGGCCGCCGGTCCAGGAGCCCTGTCCCCTTGACCCGCCGGGACAGCTCGGCGTAGTCGCTGCCGCGACTCGGGGGTGGGGGCTCGGACCAGTCCTCCGCGTCCCGCTCCTGGACCGTCGACGCTTCCTGGAAGGTGGCCATGCACGCTCCTGTCTCATCGGGCAGCGAATGGCAGGGGTGACGGCTGCTCGTGACCATCCACGCTAAGCCATACGAATTAGTTGTGCTGTTCGAATCGGGCAACAGGAACATGCGCGACGGGCTCACGGGTAGTGCGCTCCGTGCACCACGACGGTCGCCGTCGCCGAGACCACCACTCGGCCACTGCCGCGCCCGACAGTCCATCCCGCACCCGGTCCGGGCGCGCCGCGCGTGCGGGCCCGCCGCAGGACCCACAGCGAGCGCCGATGCTCATCGGGCTACCTCCCTTGAGGGTCATTCATCCACCGTCTGTCGTGCTTTTTCACGTGGTCGGAGAGTGGTGGTGGTCGGTCGTCCTGCGAGCGCCGGTCGGTGGGGGGAGCGCCGCGCGTGCTCCAGCCCGTCGACGAGGACGTCCAGGCCGGCGGTGAACCGCTGGTCGCGGTTGTCGACCCAGACGTGGGGGCCGAGGGCGACCAGGGCGGGGAAGCGGTCGGGGGGCAGCGAGCGGAAGAACTCGTGCAGCTGGGTTCTGGTGGCCGCGTCGCGGACGCGCTGCTCGTTGACGGCGGTGGGGGGGCTGACCGCGAAGCCGGTGGTGTAGTCGACCAGGAGGAAGAAGGCCAGGCCGGCCTGGTGGTCGCCGAACCCGGCAGCCTGCAGTGGTGCAAGGAACGCCTCGGCCAGGGCGAGGGAGTGCGGCCCGAGCGGGTCGCGGGTCTTGAGGACCGCGGCAACCCCGGGATGGGCCTCCAGCACCTCCCACAGCCGATGGGCGAGCAGCTTGAGCTGCTGGGTCCAGGGCTGGGAGGGGTCGAGGTGGCCGTCGACCTCGGCGAGCGCGGCGTCAAGGACCAGGTCGTGGAGTTGCTCCTTGTTGCGGACGTGGTGGTAGAGCGCGCCGGGGACGACCCCAAGGCGCGCGGCCAGGGTGCGCATGGTCAGCGCCTGGACGCCGTCCTGGGCGATGACGGTGAGCGCCTCGGCGACCACGCGCTGGCGGGTGAGTGGGGGGCGGCGGTCCTGGTCGTTCATGGGGGTGTTGAACCACAGCGAGCGGGACCGCCCGTCGGTCGCGGGCTCGCCGGACGTTGCCGTCGCGCGTTTGCTCGGCGGTGTCTTGGCTCGCTCCGGCACGCTTCCCTCCCCCATGTTCACTTCATCTGAACGGCGATCTTGATATTGAACATTGTTTACCATAGAGTACATGTACTCGGTAAGTGAACGCCGGTCAACCACCCGATCTGCGTTCTCCCCGAGTCGCCGGGCCGCACGGCCCACCAAGGAGGGAGACCAGATGGCCACCATGACCCGGTGGGACCCGTTCCAGGACCTGCGCAGCGCGCAGGATGAGATGGCCCAGATGAGCCCGATGCTTGCCCACGCGCTCGGCCTGCACGGCCAGCAGCAGGGCAGCGGTCGGGCCACGACCACGGCCTGGGCGCCGGCGCTGGACATCTCCGAGCGGAAGGACGCCTACCTGATCACGGTCGAGCTTCCCGGGGTCGAGCTCGATGACGTCCAGATCACCATGGAGGGCAGCCTGCTGACCATCCAGGGCGAGCGGCACGTCGCGCAGGACTCGTCCGAGCAGCAGTTCCACCGCATCGAGCGCCGCTACGGCGCGTTCCGCCGCTCGATCACCCTGCCCGCCCAGGTGATCGCGGACGCGGTCGAGGCTACGGCCGAGGACGGCGTGCTGCAGATCCTGGTGCCCAAGGTGGAGGAGGCCACCCCCAAGCGCATCCAGGTGCGCCCCGGTCGAGCGAGGATCCCTGCGGCAAGCGGTGAGGACACGACTCCCAGTTGAGTCGAGCGGGTGCGTAGCCGGCCGGTTGAGTCGAGCGGGGGGTAGCCGGCCGGCTACGCCCCCGCTGCTCTCCAAGGGTAGGGAACGAGCCATCGGCCGCAGCACCGCGCACACCCAAAGCAAGGGACGGGCTGGTCCCGCGGGTAGCCGGTTACCGGTAAGGAAGGGATAGGAAAATGGCCGCGTTGGTGACCGTCCTGATCGTGCTGGCGGTGCTGGTCCTGCTCGGGCTGGCGCTCTCGGTCCGAATCGTCAAGCAGTACGAGCGTGGGGTGCTGTTCCGGCTGGGACGGGTCATCGGCGTCCGGGAACCCGGCCTGACCCTGATCGTGCCACTGATCGACGTCCTGCGGCGGGTGTCGCTGCGGATCGTCACCATGCCCATCCAATCCCAAGGCATCATCACCCGCGACAACGTCAGCGTGGGTGTCTCCGCGGTCGCCTACTACCAGGTGGTCGACGCGACCAAGTCGGTGGTCGCGATCGAGAACGTCCAGGCCGCCATCGGCCAGATCGCCCAGACCACCCTGCGCAAGGTCGTCGGCCAGCACACCCTGGACGAGACCCTGGCCGAGACCGACCGCATCAACAAAAGCATCCGCGAGATCCTGGACGTGCAGACCGAGGCGTGGGGTGTGGTGGTGACCCTGGTGGAGCTCAAGGACATCCAGCTCCCCGACAGCATGCAGCGGGCGATGGCCCGCCAGGCCGAGGCCGAGCGCGAGAAGCGCGCCAAGATCATCGCCGCCGAGGGCGAGTCGCTGGCCGCCGACCAGCTGGGCGCCGCCTCCGACGTGATGATGGCCCACCCCTTGGCGTTGCAGCTGCGCAACCTGCAGAGCCTGGTGGAGATCGGGGTCGACAAGAACACCACGGTCGTGTTCCCCGCGCCGCTGATGAGCACCATCCAGGAGCTTGGCGGGTTCCTGGCCAGGGAGGGAGCGGCGGCCGCGGCCACACCGCCAGCCCGAGCGCCGTCCACGTCGGCGACGGCCACATCGCCCGCCGTCGAGGTCCCGGCCGCCGTCCAGGCGCCAGCAGCGTCCGACGGAGCACCACCCGCCGCTCGTCCGTGAAGCCGGCCAACGTCAACCAAGGAGATCACCAGGGAGGTTGTCATGCCACTGCCACGCTGTCCGCGGTGCGGATCGGCCCCCACCACCATCATGTTCGGTCTCTACCCGCTGGTCTTCTGCGCCGGCTGCGGCGCGCGCTGGACCCAAGCCGGCAGCGAGCGGCAGGCGATCAGGCAGGTCCAAGACCCCGCACCCTTCGCCTCGGCCCGGTACCCGGCAGCTTGAGACCAGCACGCCGGCAGCGCCAGCGCTCCACGCGCACATCGCCACACCGGCCGGCTGTTTCTGGGAGGACTTGCCATGGTGATCCACTACCCACCTGGGCGGCTTCGCCGCAACACCGACCAGCCCACCGCGATCACTAACATCCTGGTCGCCACCTCGGGGTCGTCCCACCGCACCGGCGGCATCCCGCTGGGCATCCCCACCTGCTCGGCCCGCAGCCGCCAGGGCCTCTGGGCGCTGTACCAAAGCGGCGCCGAGGTGGTGGTCGTCTGGCCTGGCGGCGCCCTGGCCGGATCGCCCGCCGAGGTCGCTGGTGAGCTGGACCGCCTCGGCGGCGACCACCACGACGACCTGGACCGTGCCGCCGTCGGGGCGATCCGCCGGTTCCTGACCGACCCCGCTGGACAAGACGGCACCAGCTGGCCGGCAACCACTCGAGCACGGACCTGGTCGAGCCCGGCCATCGGCTACTGGATCAGCGGCCCCACCAACCAACCCGACCATGGCGACCACCAGCCGTCCAGCTGGCCAGGCGCATCAACAATCCAGCCGCGGCCGCTACGCCCACCGGCCGCGCTACCCGGCGGCACCCCGCGCCGCGCGCAGCCCGGTCCAAGCCAGAGCCCGGAGCCGGCGCCACAACGAGCCGCCTGACCTAACTGACCGCAAGCCGACCCGAACCTACGACTGGAACCCGCCACGCCGACGGTTGGATTACTGGAAAGCAGCAAGGCCGACCGATCAGCGGGGGCGGGGCGGGAGGTAACCCGTGATGTCCCGGCAACGACGCAAGCAGCGTCGCAACTCGGCGCGCAGGCCGTGGTGGCGACCGCTGGTCGGTCTTGGCCTGCTCGCGGGCTGGCTGGCCGTCTCCACGCGCGGCCGCCAAGCCGTGAAGGTGGCGAAGGAGCAGGCGGGCAAGGCGCGCCAGAGGCTCGCCGCGGCGCGACCGGCTCGCACCACCACGGTCGCGCCGCCCACCGGCGCCCCTCCAGGTCCGGTGCTGGCCGAGGTGACCAAGCTTCCCCAGGACAACGACAGCGGCGACGAGAAGCCGGGGCCGAAGCCGGACACCCAGACGGAGACCGCGACCGCTGAACCGCCCACGAACCAGTAGCGCAGCGGCACCTGGACCGCGACGGCGCGGCGCCGCTGGAACGGCACGCGTTCGGCTCGGGTCTGGGCGGCGCTACCGGGCAGCGACCTCGGGGGGTGCGGCGCGACACAGGTTGGGTTTTGACGCCGACGGTGTGGGCCGTCGATGCCACTGGTCGATGCCGCTGGGGGAGAGCGAGGGGCCGGGCCGCTGTCCCGGCCGCACTCGCCTTCCGGGCAGTCGCCGAACAGCGGTCATCCGCTGCTGCAGAATGGCGAGAAGGTTCCGGTGCGCGCCGGCCGTCGCGCCTTCGGGTCGCCAGCCGGCACCGGGCCGCTGGCGGCGGAGCTGGACCGGCTGTGGCGGGCCAAGGGGACGGGCAAGCGCCGCACCTGCGCGGGATGGGGGGTGTGGCCATGGCGTTGGCGGCTGGCGGGCGCTGCCGCGGGAGCAGCTCGGTTGGCGCCCCGCCGCCCCCACTCGTCGCGGTGATGGATCTACTGCCCGGCCAGCAGGCCCCCACCGTCGGTGGCGACGGGGCGGCCCTCGACCCGCTCCGGTAGGTGATCTGGGGGTCAGCCGGCCCTGACCGGCGGCCCAGCCAGCTCGCCCCGGTATCGCCCTGCGCGGCGGGAACCCCTCAAATCAGCTGTCGGGGAGCTGGGCGGTGATGCCCTTGGCGTGCTCCAGAATCGGGGTGACGTCCTCTGCCTCGATGAGTTCGTGGGTCTCCAGGTGCTCGAAGGCCCCGGTGCTGCTCACCGCCAGGCTGGACGCGGCAGCCGCCCGGGAATCGGGGAGGTCCACGATGACAAAGCCGTCGTACTGGCCAAACATCAAGTAGTAGGCCTCAAGCTTGCGGTCGCTTGGTTGCTGCATGGCCCGGGCGATGGCCTCGCCCTTGACGGGTGTTGCTCAAAGGACGCGCTGCCGTCTTGCTGACCGTCCCCGGCGCCAAGAGCCGCGGGCGATCGTCCCGGGGAGCTGATCGCCGGCGCTGGCGGCCCGGCCCGAAGACCCGCCGGTGGTCGCTCAGGCGGTGGCCGGCCTGGTCGCTGGCGGGGTGGCCGTGTGCCGCCACAGTTTGAGCAGGTTGTGGGTGCCGCACAGCAGCTTCCACTCCGCCTGGCAGGCGCCCATGCCGCGGCGCAGGAACCTGCGGGCGCCCTGGTGTTCCTTGATCTGCCCGAACACCGGCTCGACGGTCTCGCGGCGTTTGGCGTAGCGGGCCTTGCCGTCCTCGCTGGCAAGCTTGGCCTTCATGGCGGCGCGGAGCCTGTCGCTCCGGGATGCCGACGGCTTGCCGTCCTTGCGGGGCTTGCCCTGACGTCCATGCCTGGCCGGCGGGACGTAGAGCTCGGGCGCGTTGGGGATCGTGGTGAGGTTGTCGATCGACCAATAGCCAGCGTCCGCGAGCAGCGCCTCGGGTCGCTCCTCGATCCCGGCGGTGGCCAACGTGGCAGCCGTGGCCGCCAGCATGGGCTTGAGCTGGTGGACGTCATTGGCCTCGTCGGTGAGTTCGGCGGCCACCACGAGCTGGTGCAAGGTGGTGACCGCCTGGGCGTTGTAGCCCTGCACGGTGCCGTTGCGGGTGTGCAGGAAGCGGCTGTCGGGGTCGGTGACGTTCGCGACGGCCTTCGGGTTAGGGGCTTCCTGGGGCCGGGGTTTGAGCGTGCGGGGCTTGGTGCCCTTGGCTTGCGCTGCCGCGGCGTGGGCGGCGACCCGCTGCTGGTAGGCCTGCTCCCGGGCGGCGGCGTCGGCTTCCAGCTGGGCCTTGGCCTGGCGCAGCCGCGCCAGCCGGCCGGCCTTGCTGGCCAGCGCCGGGGGCAGCTCGTCCCCACGGGCATCCCCGAAGAGCTGGTCCTCGCGCTGGTCGGTCTCGGCGGCCTGGCGCAGCATCTCGGCGACCTCGGTCTGGAGCTGGTCGTGGGTGCGGTTGGCCTTGTCGGCGGCGTTGCCGGCCAGCTTGGTGCCGTCCAGGGCAACCACCCCGACCTTGACCATGCCGGCGGCGGCGCACAGCTTCAGCGATTCGACCAGGAACCCGGCCAGGGCGGTCTCGTGGCGGACGCGGAACCGCGCGATGGTCACGTGGTCAGGGGTCTGGTTGGCCGCCAGGACGCGAAAGGCGATGTCCTCCTGGCAGCGGCGCTCGAGCTGCCGGGAGGAGCGCACCCCCGAGCAGTAGCCGTACAGCAGCACGCCGAGCAGCAGCTTGGGGTCGTAGGCGGGGTGGCCGTGCCCGTCGTCGCGGTACTGTCGGTAGAAGGGCTGAAGGTCGAGCTGGTCGACGACGTCGAGGATGAACCAGGCGAGGTGGCCAGCGGGGAGCCAGTCGCGCAGGTCGGGTGGGAGCAGGAAGGGCTGGTCGCGATCACAGCCAAGGAAATTGTAAGCCATGGCCTATTCTATTCTTTTACGACGCTCATACCAAAATGCGCCTGCTGACGATCACCACGTCCAATAACCATCCGCGCAACCGCACCGGCCGCCAGATCGTGTAGTTAGCGAGAAGACCTTCACCCGGGAGACCAGGTGACCGGGACGGACGGGTTCGACGACTTCTACCAAGCGGCCTTCGCCCGCCTGGCCGCTCAGGTGTACCTGGTGACCGGCGACCTGCACGAGGCCGAAGACGTGGTCCAGGAGGCGATGGCGCGCGCGTCGGTGCGGTGGCAGCAGCTGCGCGACTACGACCTCCCGGAAGCATGGGTGCGGCGGGTGGCGATGAACCTGGCGACCGACCAGCGCCGCCGGGTGCGCCGGCGGGTGGCGCTGCTGGTCCGCATCGGGCCGAGCCCGCAGGTGCCGGCGCTGTCGGTCGACCGCGTTGCCGTGGTGGAGGCGCTTGCCACGCTGCCGCGGTCGTACCGGCAGGCGGTCGTCCTGCACCACCTGCTCGGCCTGCCCGTCAAGGAGGTGGCCAAGCAGCTGAGGGTTCCCGTCGGGACCGTCAAGGCGCGACTGGCACGGGCCCGGCGCGCGCTCGCCAAGCAGCTCGACGCCAGCATCCAGGAGGTGTAGCGACCATGGACGATCTGCAGCAACAGCTGGCCAAGGTCGCCGAGGAAGTCGCCGAGCAGGTGACGCCGCCCGGGGCGGCTGCGGCCCGGGACCGCGGCCGGATCCGCCGGCTGCGCCGCCGGCTGGCCGGCGCCACGATGGTCGCGCTGCTGGGTGGGTCGCTGGCCGTGTGGGGGCACCTGGACACCAGCCGCCAGCAGGGCGTCCTCGGCGACACCCCAAAGAACCCGCCAGCGACCTCGATGCCCACGCGAGCGGGAGGTGGCCCTGTCTGCGGCAGCAAGCCGATCGGGCCGTCCACCCCCTCCGTCGTCATCGCCGAGGGCGTCTCCCTTGGTGAGTCCCGTGGTCAGCGCTGGAAGGCGATCGCCTACCAGCTGCCCAATCACTACATCTTCTTCGGCGGCTGCGAGCAGGTCCGCCCGCCGCTCAAGGGGCTTGCCTCGCTCGGGTTCAGCGACTTCGTCAAGGGCACCAACGGGTTCTACGTCAAGGTCCGCGGCCGGTACGTGCCCACGCGTGCGGACGGGGTCGTCACGGCGGGGGCCGCGCTGGTGCGGCTGGAGATGAACGGCCGGGCGCCGATCGACGTGCAACCGGTCGCGGCGTTCGGCCTGAGGTTCTTCGCGGTGACTATCCCACCGCCCGACGCGCTGAAGCTCCGCGCGATCGCCCTCTACGACCGTCACGGCAAGCTGATCCTCCGCGTGCCCCGTGACCAGGGGTCGAGGTGGTGGTGAGCAGCTGGGCGCGGCCTGGAGAATCCGCACGAGCGCGCCATACATCCGCTCATGCTTAACCGACTGGGCGATCCCCACGACCCCAGTCAAACCCAGTCAGTGTTCTGAAGGATTACCGCCATCTCACATTTCGCGATCGGATGCGTCTGCGTTTGTTGCCGCATTGTTGCCGTCGCACCGCAACCAATCCCCACCACGGCGACGTCTATGTGGGGAAGGTGGTGTGAACGATGAGCAACAAGCTGGCCCTACCCGACGGGACACGCTCGGCCGAGTGGCCGCCCGCCCGTGGCCTACGAGGCTTGGGCTGGTTCCTGGGGCTCGGCGTCGTCGGGCTTGCGCTGCTGCTGACCGGGCTGATTTGGGACGCGGCGCTGCACGCGCGAAAGCCAGAGCTGGCGCACGAGGAAGGCCTGTTCACGCTGTCCAACCCCGGGCACCTGCTGCTGTTCGTCGGCATCGTCACCGTGGCCGTCGGCGTGGTCGGCGCGGCCTGGACCCGACTGGGGCTCACCACCAACCTACGGGGGGCGCGCCTAGCGCGCCGTGCGCTGCTCCTCAGCACGATCCTGGTCACCGCCTTGTCGGTGGCGGCGCTGAACTGGGCCGCCAGCACCGAGTCAGCGGCACACGCGCACAGCGCCGGCCACGTCCACGGCCACGTCCCGGGCCACGGGGAGACCGGCCCGCACGAGCACCCGACCGGTCCCTGCCAGCCCACACCGGCCCAGTCGGCGGCGGCCAACAAGCTGGTCGCCGACACCAAGCGCGGCCTGGCGCGCTTCGCCGACCTGCCAGACGCCCTGGCAGCCGGCTACGCCCCCCACCACCACGGACGCGAGGCGATCAAGCACTACTTCAACCCGGCCTACGTGACCGACGGTCGCGTGCTGGACCCCACCCGGCCGGAAGGGCTCATGTATGCCTACACCGACCGCGGGCCGATGCTTGTGGCCGCGGTGTACCTGATGAACCGGGCCGGCGAGCCCGGCAAGGCGATCGGCGGCTGCCTGACCCAGTGGCACACCCACGACAACCTCTGCTCGACCAACCCGGCCAACGGCACGATCACCGGCCTGCACAGGCCGGGCGGTCCGTGCCCGCCCGGGCAGGTGCCGTGGGCGGCACCGCCAATGCTGCACACCTGGGTGATCGACGTCCCCGGCGGGCCCTTCGCCCACCAGTTCACCGTCAGCCCCGTCTTCCATCAGCTACACGCCACCCCGCGCCCGTCCTCCGGGTGAGCGCCCGGCCCCGAGCGAGTCCAGCCGTCCCGATCTTGAGTCCTCGACCGCCCTACTGGTCAGCGCCATTACGGTCTCCACGCCCATCGGGGTTGTCACGCACCACCCTCCGCTGCGCTGCAATGCGGCGACCACGCGTTCCACGTGGGAAGGTCGAGCCGGCAGACACCGCCCCCCAGCTGAGCGCCACCGCCAGGTCCGCACGTTTGTGCAACAGCTTGTTGAGGGTGAAGAACACCGCGTACTTCGACATCGCCGCCTCCCCCCTCCCACCAGCGCATCCCTGGGATCGCTGAATCGGCCGCTGGGTGGAGGCTATTCGCCCAGGACGCGACGGACAAGCCAGCAAGGCCCATCGGCCGCGATGCCGGCGAGAGAAGTGGCACTGGGGTGGGCGAGCACGCAGGCGAGCCGGGTGAGGATGGTCAGGTCGGCGCGGTCCCGGGTTGGCCAGGCGTCACCAGGCTGTCCAAGGTCGACGAGTGACGGCAGAGCGCAACAACCACTGAGAGAGAAGGCGCAGGCAGAGCGGGGATACCAAGCGTCGGGCCAGGTCGGTCCCGGCCCCGTGGAAGGAGCTCACCGCCGCCAACGCCGCCTTCTTCACCAAGGGCGGGGAGCCGCTCGGCTCCCCAGGGCGGGGCGGCCAACCTCGGCGCCCTGGTGCGCGACGTCGCCTTCGTCGCCAACTGGCAGGTCCCCGACAGCTGGCAGCCCAGCCCACGAGCCGACGTGGGCGGGATCGGTCAACGGCGCGACCGCCGACTGGCGCTTGGTGGCGGTCGACCGGAGCGTCACCCGCCGATGTAGGACATCTCGATCGAGGCCGGCCGGACCGGCAGGGCGGCGCGCAGCTCGGAGTAGCGGTCGCCACGCCCCCGCCAGATCCTGGCCAGCGCCGCGCGGAGCTCGTCGTTGCTGGCACCCTGGCGGAGCAGGACCCGCAAGTCGTGCCCAGCGGCGGAAAACAGGCAGGTGTAGAGCTTGCCGTCGGTCGACAGGCGCGCCCGAGCGCAGTCGCGGCAAAACGGCTGCGTCACCGACGCGATCACGCCGATCTCCCCCCGCCCATCGCGGAAGCGCCAGCGGCAAGCGACCTCGCCGCGATAGTTCGGCTCAGCCGGCTCCAAGGGCAGCTCGGCGTCGATGCGGCGGATGACCTCGGCGGCGGGGACGACGTCGTCCAGGCGCCAGCCGTTGGTCGTGCCCACGTCCATGTACTCGATGAACCGCACGATCAGGCCGTTGGCGCGGGCGAAGCGGGCCAGGTCGACCAGGCCGTGGTCGTTGACGCCCCGCTTGACGACCGTGTTGAGCTTGACCGGCCACAACCCCGCCTTGTGGGCGGCGGCGATTCCCTCCAGGACCCGCGCCAGCGGGACACCCCGGTCGTTCATCGCCCGGAACACCCCGTCGTCCAGCGAGTCGAGGCTGACCGTCACACGCGACAGGCCCGCCTCGCGCAGCGCCCGCGCCTTGCCGGCCAGCAGCGCCCCGTTGGTGGTCAACGCCAGATCGCCGATCCCCTCGACGGCGGCGACCATGGCGACCAGCCGCTCCAGGTCGCGGCGCACCAGCGGCTCCCCGCCGGTGAGCCGCACCTTGGTCACCCCAAGCGAGGCCGCGGCGCGCACCACCCGGGTGATCTCCTCAAACGAGAGGATCTCCGCGCGGGGCAGGAAGGCGTGGTCGCGGCCGAAGATCTCCTTGGGCATGCAGTACGGGCAGCGGAAGTTGCACCGGTCGGTGACCGAGACCCGCAGGTCACGCAACGGACGGTCGAGGCGGTCCAGCAGCCGGGCGGCCGGCGCCTGGGTAGCCGCCTCGGGCTGGCCGGGCTGGTGTGGACCGGGCGGCGGGACCAACCCCCGACCTGGCATCGCAGCACCTCCCCGCCAGCCATGACCTGGCACCGAGGATAGTCCCAGCCCGCACGCCGAGCAGCAGCACGATAAGCCTCCCGGCTCGCATTCCCCCTCTCCCCGGGCGGGGCGAACCTTGGGCTGCCCAGGCAGGCAGTAGGGATGGGGCGCATCGACCTCCACCGCGACGCGGACACCAAGCCGCGGATCGCGAGTGGGAGAAGCCGGGCTACCAGGACGCGATCCTCAAGCTCTACCACGACAACGCCGAGCGTGGTCTTCGGCGTGTGCGGCGCTACGCGCGGGCCGGTAAGAGCCCGCCTCCCCGACCGCCTCGCCGCGCTCCACCAGCTCCTAGCTCCTCCAGCGCGGCGCCGGCAGCGGCACGCGGCCAGCCGAAGGCGCTGGCCAGCTCACCCGCCGGGGGCCACCAGCATGGTGGCAAGGAACCGGCGCCCGACCCCAACCAAGGTTCTGCGGATAGTGGGGATTCTGCGGAGGCTTGGACGCCACCGGCGCCGGAGCTTCATCGACGGCCACGGCTACCACCTCCCAGACCGCATGCGTTCGCGCCGAGCGCCTTTTGGTGCTGGATCGATCGAATGTCGCGCGCGCCCATGGCCCGCGGATAGCAATGTGATCGTCTTCGAGACCTATTGAGGGCCCAGCGGAGGAGGCCGAGGAAGATTGGCCCGCCGACCAGCCCTCGACAGCACGGCCGCAGGAAGGGATGCCATCGTGACGATCCGACCGCTCTTCGACGGCTCATGAGGTGATGTCCTCAAGGGTCAGTTGGTGGTGGCCGAGCGGCTGGCGGACGACCGGCGGGGATTCGTCACGCACCCGCAGCGCCGACTTGGGTACACCCCGCTCGATCAGCCGGTCATGGGCGCAGCGGGCGAGGTGCTCGCCAGGCTCCGGGTAGGTGAGCGGACCATCTCACCAGCGATGCAGGAGTCGACCGTGATCACGGTGATCGGCACGCCGGCCTTGACCATGCGGTCAAGCGCGATCAGATACAGGACGACGTGCTCGGAGGCGTTGATGGGGCGTACAGGTTGGCGCGGACTTGGTTGATCTCCAGGGTGTTCGGGGCCAACCCGGCGCGGCGGATCGTCTCGCTCATGCCGCGTCCCCGACCTTGAGCCCGGCGGCCTTGGCCAGCGGATCGATCGAGTCGCCGACGAGGGCCACGTGCTCAGCCCAGGAGTGGGCGACGTAGCGACGACAGAACGTGCAGGCGGGCAGGTCCACGCCCACGGCCGTGGCCACGGTCGGGCCGCCCCAGGTGGGCCGCCCCAGGTGGGCCGCGTCTCGGCGGGCGCCGGCGCGGTCACGGCGACGCCCCATCGGCCGGTCCGAATGCTCAGTGAGGATGCCGGCCGCGTTGGGGAGGTCGTCAGCGCGGACCGGCAGGTGGCAGCGGATGCGTCCCATGACCGGGACGAGTGCGGTCGCCACCCGCTCGGCAGCCCGGTCGTCGCTGCGGCGCAGCGTGGCGTAGATGGCCTGGAGCAGGTCGACAGCCTCGGCGGGGATCTCGGCGCTCACCGGACACCACCTCCAGCGGGCGCGAGCTCAGCCGGTGCATCCCACCACCGGAGGCTCTGCGCGCCGCGCGCCGGGATCGGCTCGGGCAGCGGTCGGACGTTGTCCAGGACCCAGGCGTACCGGCCCCGGGTGTAGTCGCCGAACGCGACCTCGTTGGCGCCGAGTACGTAGCCGAGCGCCTCGGGGCTGGAGATCCGCCCCACGTCGACCAGCTCGGCGACGGCGACGACCTTGCCGAGCGGAAGTCGCAGTGCCTGCACTGTGCCGCGGCCCTCGGTCAGCGCCTCGAAGAACGGGCTGGTGAGGCAAAGTTTGAATGCCCAGCCCGGGAACGCCTTGGCGGCGTGGATGGCGAGCGGCCCGCGATAGCTGGTCGGTCAGGAGCGGGACCCAGCAATTGGGCTCTCTGCCCTTTTTGCTCAAGACCGGCGGTCAGGTGCCGATGGTCCCTAGCGAGAGGCTTCCAGTGAGAGGTTGGAATCCATGCCTGTCAAACGCAATGTTCAGTTCGGGCCGGTACCGGA
>WNGJ01001868.1_pt1 | contig 21032 bp, 30 predicted proteins | sample 5400611 | NCBI WGS metagenome assembly WNGJ01 (sample SAMN13153375, study PRJNA577476) | soil metagenome | isolation source: 40 cm soil or saprolite under Garry oak tree replicate 1 | place: USA:California | collected 2016-06-15
CAAAGAAAGTCATGTTGATCCCCGCCCCTGCGATGGCCTGGGTGATGGCGAGCCCCAAGCCGGGCTTATCGTCCCCTTCCACAAGTAGTGTCGGAATTGAGGAGGCCGATAGCCCCGCTTCTGAAGCCGCGGCATTCACCTTCTTGCCTGCGATGGGATAAAGCTCAATTGCGGCCTTTGTTCCTTCACCCGGATAGCGATACCCCATCAGGACATGCAAGTTTGCCCCGGCCTTTGTCACCGGCTCAAGCGTATGCGCGAGCGACCCAACCTGGTTCTCAACCTCTTTCCGCCAAAGCAAAATGTTTTTTACCGTAACCGGCATAGCTGCGCCTCCCAGGAAGTCCCATCCGGACTGGATGAAGCGAATAGTACGCCCAGTCGTGGTTTTGCCCAATCCCTATCTCTCTGCGATTCGTTCGATGGGCAAGCTTTTCGATACGTCGAGCCCGCGAGAGGGAACCGACCTAAGTTCTTCACAGGTCAGTCGTACAACGGAAAGAGGAGGCCGAGAGGATGAAGGCGTTACCGATCCGTGAGGTTGAACGGAAACAGAAATCGATTCCACCCTTGAGCCAATCGCGGTATGGCGACATGGCGTGTGAGACCCTCTACGTTTGCAAGCATGTCCAGGGCACAAGGTTGGGGGAATCCGAGCCTGCTGCACGGGGGATAGAAATCCACGAAGTCCTGGCGTCCTACCTCAACCACCTTGTTAGAGCTAGGCGCGCCACAGACCTCGAAGTATTCGACGCCTTGGTCAGACGTGCTGGCGCCGAAGCACGCGAAGTCCTGGAGACATTTCGGAACAACCACGCGTTTGACCCGGAGAAGATCCTTGCCACGGAACTCCACATTGCGCTTGATGAAAACTTCCGTCCAATTGAGCGTCCGGACGATGACGAGCAAATCGGCGAATACGAGGGAACACTCGACCTGGTGATGATCCATTCGTTCACCGAGGCTGAGATCGACGATTGGAAGAGCTATTACCAGGTCATCGACGCGGACACATTCCAATCGAAATTCTATCCGCTCCTGCTGATGTGCCTCAATCCATCCCTGGAAAGCGTGAAATTCGTTCTGGAGTTCGTGCGCTATGGAGCCTCACGTTCTGTTGAGTACACGCGAAAGGACCTGCCCTGGCTCAAAGAATTGGCGCAGAGGGAACGCGCACGCCAAAGAAAGCTCCACGGACTGAATCGAAGCCGCAAACTGAAGACATCCCCAGGGAGGCACTGCACCTGGTGCCCCCTTCTCTTGAATGGCTGCCCAGTGGGAGAGACAAATCCCTACGCCCGGATGACAGCTGAAAGGCGCCTCCGCTTTGCCCTCTGGCTCCAGCAAGCAGAAAAGCAGAACACCAAGGTGCTCAAAGATCTCATGGTGAAACGGGGACCGATCCACTACCGTGACGGGAACCAGAATGAGCACTTGGCTGAGTTCGTGCCTGTGGAGAAGAAGTTCTATCCATATCGCGATGCTGTTTCGATCCTTGATGAATGGTTTAGCGCGCACTCCGACGAACAGGGTCTACGGGACAGACTGACGGTTTCTGGACTCTCCTCCGCACTAAAGGCAGAGAAGCGGGCCGAGCTGGCGCAGAAGCTGGCAACCATCGCTGACGTGCGGCTTGAAACCGAACTCAGAATCGGCCGAGTAAGAAGCAACGCCAGCAAGGAGCAAACCTCAGCAAACGTGCAGTCTTAATAACGAGAGACTCTACTCGTCAGACTTGATGGTTCAACTCGCTCCGCGAATTCTGCGCTACGCAGTCTTAGACGCATTAAATAGTTTCAGAGTCTTCCTAGTGGAGGCAAGGAGAGATCTCCAGCGCGCGAAATCTCTGGCATTCTCGGTAACGAGTGTGGCCCCAGCCTGCGCAGCTTCCAGCGCAATCAGCAGATCGCGAAAGTGGCGGACGAAATCCATTTGCCCGTAGGCACTCCGCGCGCGGCGCAGCAGAATCCCGACATCAATCCATGCCGCCGCAGGAGGAGACGAGAAGTGACCGAGGGCCCGGTGCGCCTTGCAAAGTTCATCCAGAACTCGCTTTTCCCGATGGTCGTGGGCACCGGCATAGAGTTCGGCGGCCACAACGGCCGTCAGGATGGTGCGCTGGAAGACTCGAGCATCCTCGCCCAGCCAGAGGTAGTTCTCTCCCCGGCTGAACCGGATGTAAATGCCAGTATCGAACAGAAGCGGTCCGGCCGGTAGGGCAGTCATCTCCTCTTCGCTGGAGCGCGTCCGAAGACGTCCTCCGGACCTCCAAGCTTTCGCAGATCCTGCAGGGCCTGAAGACCAGCCTCTACCGCCAAGCGCTCGTCGATTACGCGCCGCACGGCTTCGGAATTACTGCGTGCCTGAAGAGCCTTGCGAAGCCGCCGGACTTTCCCGGTCTCAAGCAAGAGATTGGTACGTGTGAGCGCTGTCCTGCCCATGGTTCCCTCGGGTGTGTAGGTTCACATGCGATTATACACAATAGGCTGCAAGCGGGCAATGAAGCGCTTCACTGCCCGGCACCCTCAAGACCGACCGCGCAAGCCCTTCCTCCGCATCGTCTATCCGCGTCCCTAGAGTTTGTAACTGTCATCTGGCGGTTCACATCCAACTGATGATCTCGCGCGAGGAGTGAATGGCTGTCTCTGGAGCGAAAGAAAGAATCGAGGCCGCTCTGCAAGGCTGGTCGGGAATCACGTCCCAACCGCATCGCTTTGGAGGTACAGAATACTGCCTGGGGAGGCGAGAGATCGGCCACGTGCATGGCGACAGCTTGGTCGACATTCCCTTTCCGAAGACAGTCCGCAATGAGTTGGTTGCAGGTGGTCGCGCCGAACCCCACCACATCCTTCCCGACAGTGGTTGGGTCAGTATTTATTTGAGGCAAGCGTCTGACGTGGACTGAGCAATCGAACTCCTCCGCCTTTCCTTTGAGATTGCCAACCAAAGGATTGCGAAATAGGGCAACTCAAGGCCGGCGTTGCCGTCTGCGCCCACGCCCCAGCGGGCCGGGCTACTGCTCGTAGTTTTCGACGACGTTCGGCGGGCGCACCTTTGCCTGATCCGGGTCACGCCCAAACTCTCGCAAGGCTCGACGCTGACGTAACAAATCCCAGCACTGGTCCAGTTCGACCTTTATCTTCGCTAAGCGGTCACGGTCGTCCTCCGTGAGTTCACCCTTTGCATAGAGCCGTTCCTCCTCCTTGACCAGGCCGTCGATGTGACCCAGCACGGGCAGATCTTTGCTCTCGTTCGCCATAGAAGTCTCCTTTTGCGGGCAGCGGCGGCAGGCTGTGAGGCGATAGCCTTTGTCCTCTCCTCATACCCTCTTCGATCGCAATTCTAGCCGAGTGGTTATTTCTCCCCAACAAAAAGCTGGTGATTGGGCTGAGGGAGTTCTCTCCGTTGGGTGTGGAAACAACGACCCGGCGGAAGGAGGCATGTTCGATGCGTTGTCCATACTGCGGAGACAGACGAACAGAAGTGCTAAAGACGGTTTACCGAGGCCATAGTTCCTATCGCCACCGGCGATGCCTCTACTGTGGGTCTCGCTTCAGTACCCAAGAGAGGCCAGTACGTTGGAGCCGGGTGGAGCGGAAGTGGCCGGGACCTCGCCCTTTGCGGAAGGGATGGGGAAGTCGGCGGACGCCAGCGCTGCGGGGGAAATGTGAGGTTGAGACGTGCGGAGTCGATTTCAAGCAGGCAGGAATCCGGCGTCATGTAGACCACATCGTGCCGGCGAGGCTTATCCGGCGACTAAAGGCTGGGAATCCCGACCACCGAGAGAACCTACAGTGTATCTGCGGGACCTGCCACGGATACAAACTGCAAGCTGACCACAAGTTTTGTATAGGAGATAAGCTTGGCTACTTACAGATTCTTCGTACCCACCATTTTGATCTTGGGCGTGTGGAGCGCGCACTGGCCCTGTACGGGCTGTAGCTTCTACCGCAAATATCACTGGTACCCGTGTCCACAGGAGAATCTAGCTTCTAGGATCCAAACGGAGAGCGTTCGACTGCCTAACCGCGGGGAGGTTGGTTCGCCCCCCGGCCTATTCGCTATCTTACCGTCTTTGCAGCAACTTGCATGAAAACCGCATGGATACTAGCGATTTCTACGACTTCGCCTGTTTCAACCCTTTCAGTCCTCCCGCATGAATAGCACAAAGCCTGCTTTGGTGTCTTAGGGTGGTAGTGCAAACGCAATCGAAGGAAAACCCACTACAACTGGAAGTAGACGCCCACATCACAGAAGAAACTGCAAGCTACGAGAATCGTTTCCGAATACGCGACGATACACCCGGAATATGCGGGCGTGAACGGCAACTCTTGACGGTAACCAAACTGGTGTTTCAACCATCGAAAATAATGATAGTTCGAGAGCGAAAAGGTGATTTGAAACGTCTAACCGTTTTGGGTATCATTTCTTCTTGTGAACGGCTTCATTTCAACGGCGGCTGCCTGTTGTTGTCGTCAGCAAATGACGGCGAGGGCCGCTGTGTCTTGTATGGGTGAAAAGCCGGTTTTGTAAAAAGCCTTTTACTACAAGATTGTAGCCAACCCACCGCCGGAGACCCCGGCAGGTGGGTTTTTCATTTGTACGCGGAGATCCATGGCGCACACATTAGAAGTCTCATTTTCTGCACCGGCTGCGGCTTCTGCCTACGGCGCGGGAACGACGACGCTTGTGCCGCGGCGATTGAATCACCTTCGGTCGCTGGAGGCGGAGAGCATCCATATCCTGCGCGAAGCGGCGGCTGAATTTGCGCGCCCGGTCATGCTCTATTCGATCGGCAAAGACTCCTCCGTAATGCTTCGTCTGGCGCAGAAGGCGTTTTTTCCGGGCAAGATTCCTTTCCCTCTGCTGCATATCGACACCAGCTACAAATTTCCGGAAATGATCGAGTTTCGTGACGCGTACGCGCGGCAGATTGGTGCGGAACTCATCGTGCACAAGAATCAGGCGGCCCTGGACGCGGGAGCCAATCCTTTCTCGCTGGGAACACAAAAATGTTGCGGCTTGTTGAAGACAAAATCGCTGCTCGACGCTCTTGCAGAAGGGGGCTTTGACGCAGCGTTTGGAGGAGCGCGACGGGATGAAGAGAAATCGCGTGCCAAAGAGAGAGTTTACTCGTTTCGCGATCCGTTGGGGCAATGGGACCCCAAGAACCAGCGGCCGGAGCTCTGGAATATCTTCAATTCCCGGATAGACAAAGGAGAAAGCATTCGCGTCTTTCCGTTGTCGAATTGGACGGAGCTCGACGTCTGGCTCTATATCCAGGCGGAAAATATTCCCATTGTTCCTCTCTACTTCGCGAAAGAACGCGAAGTGGTGCTGCGAAACGGTTCGATTGTCTTTATCCACAGCGCAAAGGAACTTTTGCCCGCCGAAAAGAGGCTGATGCTGAAGTGCCGGATGCGTTCGCTCGGATGCGTGCCGTGCACGGGAGCAATCCGTTCGGAAGCAGACTCCGTTGCGAAAATTGTCGCCGAAATGGTGTCGTTCCGGCGTTCGGAGCGGGAGAACCGCGCGATCGATCACGATGAAGAAGGATCGATGGAGCTCAAAAAAAGGGAAGGATATTTCTAGTGACCTCCACGACGCAAGACAGACCGCACGGAAGCTCCGCGGAGTTCCCCGAGCAGAGCGTGGAGCTGGAGCTTCTTCGATTCACGACCGCCGGAAGCGTCGATGACGGCAAATCGACACTAATCGGGCGTCTACTCCATGATTCTAAAGCGGTCTACGAAGACCAACTCGCCTCGGTGAAAAAGAGCCGCATCAACCGTTCCTCGGGGCCAATTGATTTTTCCCTGCTGACGGATGGCCTGCGCGCAGAACGCGAGCAAGGCATCACCATCGATGTAGCCTACCGCTATTTCGCGACGATACGGCGGAAATTCATCATTGCAGATACTCCGGGGCACGAGCAGTACACGCGCAACATGGTCACAGGCGCTTCCACGGCGGACCTTGCTGTGATTCTTGTGGATGCCACGAAGGGAATCCTTCCACAGACACGGCGTCATGCGTTCATCGCTTCACTGCTGGGGATACGCCATGTTCTCGCTGCTGTGAACAAGATGGATCTCATCGATTACCGGGAAGATGTGTTTTTGGAAGTTGAGCGGGATTTTCTGGAGTTGGCAGGGCAACTCGGAATCGCCCACGTACAGTCCGTGCCCATCAGCGCGCTTGAGGGAGATAACGTCGTCGAGAGAGGGGAGCGGACGTTTTGGTATCAGGGACCGACGCTGCTCGAACACTTGGAGATTGTCCCTCTCTCTATAGGCGATGCCCTTGAAAGTCTGCGACTCCCGGTGCAAATGGTGATTCGTCCCGATGCAAATTTCCGGGGATTTGCCGGCCGCGTGGCGAGCGGAGTGATTCGCCCTGGTGACGATGTACTGGCACTGCCGTCCGGACGAAGAACACGAGTGCGTTCGATCGTAAGCTACGACGGCGATTTGCCGGAGGTGTTTGCTCCGATGTCGGTGACCGTGCAACTGGAAGATGAGATCGACCTCAGCCGCGGGGACATGCTGGTATCGCCTCAGGATGGCCCGCGAGTGTCAAGAAGATTCCGCGCCATAGTCGTTTGGCTCCATGCGACTCCGCTGGAAGCGGGTAAAACTTATCTCGTAAAGCAGACGGCTCGCCAGACAAAAACTCGCGTGGTACAGATTCGCCATCGCGTGAACGTCAATACGCTCGAACAGGAACAGGCGACGCAACTGAACATGAACGATATTGCCTCAGTCGATTTTGAAGCTCACGTTCCGCTTTTCTTTGACCCATATGCCAGCAATCGGACAACGGGCAGTTTCATCCTGATCGATGCGATCTCCAACGCCACGGTTGGCGCCGGGATGATCCAAGAAGATTTGTCTGACCGACAGAGGCCGGAAAGAGCAGAACTCGCATCCTCGGAAGTCGCGGAGAAACGGGTCAGTGCGCAAGAACGCTACGAACGGCATGGGCACTTTCCAGCGACTTTCTTGCTACAGAACCAGCCTGCGCTTGCTTCGAAGTTGGAGCGCGCCCTCTTCGATCAAGGTTTCGAGGTACTGCGTTTTGACGACGAAGCATCGGGCGGCACGCTTCTAGACACGGTTCGCGCAGCGCAAAGGATTGGAGCGGTTTTTATTTATTCGGGAGTAGCCCTCGATACCGAGACAAAACAACGCCTCGCTTTGGAAGCAAAGCCCCGGTTGTTCGACCTCTCCCGGAAGAACAAGAACGCCAACGATGAAGGAGTTTTCCGGCGCGCCCTGGCGCTGGCGGACTCCTTGCGGTTCGCAAGGCCGCAAAAGAATCAGGAAGAGGTCAATTAAATGGAAGTGGATCGTATCGCTGAGGAATTGGAAAGTCTCACAGCTGAGCAAGCGGTCGAAGCCGTGCTCGCGGCGAAGCAAAGCACACACGTTTGCCTGACCAGCAGCTTTCAGGCGGAAGACATGGTAGTGGCACATCTCCTCAGAAAACGAATGCCGGACTTGCCGGTGTTGTTTCTCGATACGGGATATCACTTTCCGCAGACCTACGAATATCGCGATCGAATGGCGAGGGAGTGGTCGCTCAATCTGGTCAACGTGCTACCCACGCAAACGGTCACGGAACAGGAATCAGCGTTCGGCATTCTGTACCGCAGCGAGCCCACGCGGTGCTGCGAATTGCGCAAGGTTGAACCGCTCATGCGCGCGCTTGAACCGTTCGACGTCTGGTTCACGGGATTGCGTCGAGAACAATCGCCCACGCGGAAGAATCTGAAGAAGATTGAAGAACACCGCTTGCCGAGCGGGAAAAAACTTTTGAAAGTGAGCCTCCTCGCCGATTGGACCTGGGGACAAGTATGGGAGTACACGGCCAAGAACCAAATCAGCTATTTGCCGCAGTACGATCAAGGCTATTTGAGCATCGGCTGCGAGCCTTGCACCGCAATTCCAGACGACCCGAACAACCCTCGCTCGGGCCGCTGGGGCGGAACAAAGCTGGAATGCGGAATCCACACGTTTTCAGAGAGAGACCAGTAATGTACTACCTGGTTGGATTCATCATTGCCATTGCGGTGGGATTGACGGGGATCGGTGGGGGAAGTTTTACGGTTCCCGCCCTTGTGCTGCTCGCTGGACTAACGGCCGGGGAAGCCGTCGGAACGGCATTCTTGTTCGCGGGCGTGCTGCGTTTGATTGCAGCTCCTTTTTATCTGCTCGGGAAGCAGATTCATTCGCGCTATCTGTGGCTGCTGCTGCAAGGAGCAGTTCCGGGGCTTCTTGTGGGCACTTGGGCGCTCCGTTTGTTGAATCGAGACGCAGGAAATCCAGTTGTAATCCTGCTGCTAGGCATTCTCTTGGCGGCGTCATCAAGCGTGACCTTTATCAGGCGCGTGCAAAATCCCGCGTTCGCTGGAAAGAATCATCGCTGGCTCCCGTGGCTCGCTCTGCCGATTGGAATGGAATCGGGATTTTCGTCCGCAGGTGCTGGGGCGCTCGGAACGGTTCTTCTGCTGAACTATTCTGAAATGACGCCTGCGCAAGTTGTTGGAACGGACTTGCTCTTTGGACTGGTATTGGCGGTGATAGGCAGCGCTTTTCACTGGACTTTTGGCTCGATCAGCACGCCGATACTTTTTCAGCTTCTTCTAGGTGGTCTTCCTGGAGTGGTGTTTGGGTGCTTGCTGGCGAAGAGAGTTCCAGCGAACAAACTGAAGACGGCTGTTGCCATGGTGGCAATATTTGCAGGATTACAGCTTGTGTGGACTGGAAGCCGTACGCTTGCCGCAAAACGCGCAACTAACACCGCGAAGATCACTATACAGGCGGGTATCGGCCATGCGCGCTAGCCACGCTTATTTTGCGAAGGAATTTCTTGCTGTTGCATTGTCAAAGGAAGTCGTACGACTGCTCCTTGCTTTGCGCGCTGTCATTGACGCCTGTCCTTGTTGTTGACCACACCTGATTCGTTCTCCTGATCCTTGGCGGGGTTAGCTCATCGTTGTTCCAAGAATAAGTCAACGCGCACGGTGCGTTGATGGCCTTAGCGGAAAAAGTAACGCCTAAGCAAAGGCTCCTCATGCAAAACATAGACGGCGGGGAACAGAAAGAGTGCCGCGTGGTCTACGTGAAGAAGGAGCTGACGGGACCGACTAAGGTTGCAGTGGAATTCACACGGCCCGCACCTACCTTCTGGCGCATCGCGTATCCGCCCGATGATTGGACTGCCAGCACTTAGAAGTAGCCGAGCGCCAGATGGTGCCCGCTATCCATTCCGGCTCTGTATTCCCTGCAATTCCAAAGCTCGGCGATGCCGAAGAGAGTACAACGCATGATACGGCCAAGCTGTTGCCTGTAACTGCGCGGGAGTCACTGGCCGCAAGACTTGCCCGCAATCGGGGCCCTGGAAGAGCTTCGCATCTATTGGGCACTTGTCTTCAGGCTTCATTGTTGTCTTCCCATTTCCTCCATTTAACAACTCCGACACCAAGAGAGACCGAGGCCGGTATTGAAATCTAGGCCAACGCTGTGAGAACGCGCGTGGTCTACGTCCTTAATTTGGATTCTTCTTCCGTGATGAGTTTTTCAACTTTCCTGTAAATAGATGTGGGTATGGTAGGTGCCTGACGGTCGGCTGCGTCCCATTTCTTTCGCAATTCCTCGACAGCTAACTCTGTGATAGGAGTGTTGACAAATGCCAAGTGCTGCTCCAAATCCCGGCGAACTTCGCCAATCTGCGCTGCAGCCGTTTTGTGTCTCTCTGATAGTTCCGCATACCGCAGGAACGCCTGAAGGCTGCTCATCACAACCATTACGACGCTAAGGATGCTCAAAATGTATTTGATCGATGTCACATTAGAGTGCTCCAAAGTCGCAAACACTGTCGTACTCAGAAGGGCAGATATTACGACGGTCGGTACTCCAAAAATAAGATGGAGCCGTTGATAGTACTTGGCGGCCTCGTGATGGGCGCGATGGCTAATCCGAAGACCGAGCCTCCACTGGTCGAGCAGCAATTTGGGTTCCATCATCGCCTCAGTTCTGGCCGTTTGTCTCCGTAGACTGCAAGTCTCCTTGACAAAGGACGATTAGAGGTATTTACTGCGCCTTAAATATCCCAAACAGGAACGTATGTCAAGCGGTCTGGAGAGGCCACGATGAAGCAAGACGGAAAGACTGGCAAGGTGACGACAACGATTCAGGAAGTGGCGTACTACAACATGTTTTTGACCGAAGCGATCTTAGAGCTACTCGCGGAGAAAGGAATCCTGACAGGCGAAGAGGTATTGGAGCGCGTCAAGAAGCTGAAGAGCGAATCTCCCGTTCAGTTTCGTTGGATGCAGTGAAACGCCTATGGATGCGCGTCAATGCTTGTGACGCCCATACTGATTGCCCGTCCTCGGGTTCTTATAGTGCCCACCCTTGTGATGAGAATTCTGTTGCCCCTGGTAATGTCCTCCGTGGGACCTGCTATGTTTCCCTTCGCTGTAGTTAGGACGACTAATGCTTGGATGTTGAGCTTCGGCTGAACCGAAAGCCAGAAACGAGCAGATTGTGAAGGCTGCGATTCGGAGAAACTTCATCGCTTTTGCTCCTTGAATATCAAAACTAATCCCCGAAGCTACTTACAAACACCACACTTCCCGCCTTCTTTGGCACAGTGCTTGCAATACTTACAATTCTTGCAAGCATTGCAAGGGTCGGCACCTATGCAGGTCGCTGCGGAAATGTCGAATGGAATTTGATTGAGGAGAAGAATCGTTACCACGATCTGAGCCAGAACAATGAGCAATCTTGATTTCTGCATGGCTGAATCCTCCGAGCGGAAATTGGAGAGAGAATGTGCGCGTAGCATGAGCCGATTCTCCGCGTCCGTCAAGGTCCATCACATTCAGGATGCGGTACGTTAGTCCTTGACACCCTTCTACTTTGGGTGGACTGTAGTTCCAGTTAATCCCCGCAACAGACCACGAACGGAGGTTCCAGCCCGTGAGAGTTGCTTGCTCATTTGTTCTTTCAGCATTACTGCTTTTTTCAAACGTTTTGCAATCTGCTGCGCAATCAAAACAGGGTGCTAAGGATCAGCAGCCTACTCAAAAGCCCGAAGCTGCACCACTCAAACAACCGCTTGCGTTTGGCTTGGAAGACGGTACCCCGATTAAACTGCGCCTCACTAGGAATCTGTCTTCAGCGGACGCCACTACGGGCGACAGGGTGGACTTCGACGTACTTGAAGATGTCAAAGTGAAGGACGTGATCGTGATTCCGCGTGGCGGGCTCGCTTTGGCGACGATAACCGAGGCTCAGCATAAACGTCGAATGGCTCGCGGCGGCAAGCTCAACGTAAACATAGACGATGTGCGACTTGCAGATGGAGAGAAGGTACCATTGCGGGCTGTCAAAGAAACACAAGGCGGAGGCCACACCGGAGCAATGACCGGCGCGATTATCGGAACCGCTATCGTCTTCTTTCCCGCCGCTCCGCTGTTTCTGTTCATGCACGGAAAGGACATCACAATTCCAAAGGGAACCGAGATTACCGCTTATATCAACGGGGATATTCCACTCGACGCGAAACGGTTTTCGGCGCAAGCGCCCCCCAACACTGAAACAGGTGCCGCACCCGTTCAGCCGACAAATGGCGCAACGGCGGCACAAAACGGGAATGGAGCGGACGCAGCAATCTCGACAGTAGATATCAAGTCCACGCTCGAGGGGGCGGAAATCACCGTGGACGAGAAGTTTATGGGGAGCACTCCCTCTTCGCTGCGACTTGCAGTGGGCGACCACAAGATTAGGCTGGGAAAGCCAGGCTTCAAAACTTGGGAAAGAACCTTGACGGTGGGTGCAGGAGCGACGGCCACTGTGGATGCCGCACTTGAAAGAGAATAGCAATGCGCGGTGCGGGCGGGAAGATTTTCACGGCAGCAGAGCGGTAGACTTCGATGGACAAAGTTGAATTGCGTTAGAGTCCACATACCATGCGCCGGTTCTTGACGTATATCCATACGTCTTCGACGAGAGAATGCTTTGCCTACCTGATCCTGTCATTCGCTCTGACCTGGAGCGTGTGGATTCCTGTGCTCTTGACTTCCCGCAGATATGAGCAACTCGGCGATCTGCTAATCATCGGAACTTTTGGTCCCAGCGTTGCAGCCATTTTGCTCTCCTACCGAGGCATTCGTGTCCCTTGTTCCAAGTTATTCTCTCGCTTCGTTTGTTTCAGTTTGGCCTTGCTCCTCTGCTGGGCCGTCCTATTAGGTCACGTGAGCTTATGGGATGAACTCCGGCTCTCGCACGGAGCAAAATTACTGCTCCTCTTGCCATCAGCCATTCCAGCTTGGATCGTCTCAACTGCTTTTTCATGGGATGGCGGGATACGCGCCACAATGCGGACGCTTTTAGTGCCAAGGCCAGTGGTCTGGCATGCAGTCGCGTTGTTTCTATTTCCTGTGCTCCTGCTTCTTACGGCAACAGTGACACGAATGCAGGGCGGTACATTTCAAAAACCCAAAGTAGTTGGTTCTGGGCTGTCTTACTTTCTATTGGTGGTTGTGGAGTTCGGTTATGCTTTTTTCGTCGGCGGTGGCGTGTCTGAAGAGCCGGGATGGCGGGGCTTCCTTCTGCCTCGTCTGCAACAGCGTTTCAACCCACTAGTAGCAAGCCTACTGGTTTGGTTCCCGTGGGCGATGTGGCACGCGCCACTCGATTTCAACGGCTACGCAGGCTCAACAGTCGCAGCATACCTCCATGCGCGAGTGTTTGTCCTAGTTCCTGTCTCCATCATTATGACGTGGGTCTACAATCGCTGTGGCAAGACGATTCTTAGTGCCGCGCTGTTCCACTCCGCGTTCAATGTAGCGCCCGATTTCATTTCATCCGTCGAGTGGGCGGGCTGGATGATTTCCATTTTGGCGCTCACAGCAATCGTGGCCGACAGGATGTGGCAGAAGACTGGTCGCAAGGACGTGGTTTGACGCCGAAGAAGTAACCAGTAGCAATAGTCTTCCAGCGATTCATCGCACTGAGTACCTTGCTTGACGGACGGTGCGCTGCGCGTTATAACGCACGTCTGGGGCACCTCCCCTTCCTTCAGCCTCCTTCCTTTGAGAGGGAAATGACGCAGTGGGATGAATCGAGCGTGCCCCTTCTCTTCCTACCAATTCCATTGCCAAGTTTCCTCTAAGACTCTTTGGCAGAAAACGAATTCACAATCGTCGGCCATCGCGCATCGATCCGTTCGAGGATGAAAGCAGCGTCCTCGATAGCACGATCTACGAAAAACTGTTTCGCCATATTCGGCTTGTTCGGGTCCATGTTGATAAGCCTCCGCGCAGCCAGAATAGTTGCGGCAAACAGAATGGCGAATTTTCTTTCCTCAGTCACGTAGGAACTCCCGCATTTTGGAATGAAGTGCAGGTAGGAAAAGCAGGGAAGGGCAGTCTACTTTTTCTGGTCCCACAAGTCCATGAAGAGTCTTACCGTTGCTGGCCCATGTCCTGCGTAGTGATTGTTCGCATAGGCAAATATCTTGAGGTTTCGTGCCACGAACTTGCGGAAGAGTTCGACCCAATTGGTCAGGTCCTCGCGCCGATCAACGATGATTCTGTCCCAGATTTTTGTCTGCTCTTCGATTTCCTTTCTGTCACCCAGCCAGCGCACATAAGTGAAGTCCGCAGTAATCAGGTCAAGCTTTCCTTTCATCTCCCACGGCCTCGGGACAAACGAGGTGTCAGTTAAAGTCAAGGCGACGTTGTACCCCCGGAGCACGTCCGCAAATTTGGCATCAAGCCAGTTCTTGTTTCGAATCTCGATTGCAAATTTGTGGTCCGCAGGAAGCTTCTTCAGGAAGGGTGTGAGCACGGCGAGAAAATGATCTTGCTTCGGGAATTTCCAGCGGTCGAACAACGGAAACTGAAAGGCCATCGGACCAAGCTTTGGGCCGAGAATGTCCATCGTTTTCACGAACTCTTCGAATTCGGGATCGCAATCCGCTAGTGCTTTTTCATGCGTGATGACCTGCGGGACTTTGACGGAGAATATGAAGTCTTCGGGAGTTCGGGCAGCCCAGTTGTTGACCGTGCGAGCAGAAGGGCAGCCATAGAAGGTAGAGTCCACTTCGACCGTAGCAAACTGCGTTGCATAGTAAGAAAGAAAATCACGCGGCTTCGTCCCAGGGGGATAGAAGCTGCCTTCCCATCCATTCGCTGTGAAGGCCGAAGTGCCGAGAAGAATCCCAGGCAGAGAAAAAGGTCGGTCAACCTCTAGCTTGCTTGCAAGTTCGCTCGCCTCCTCCAGCTTCTCCATCTCGAAGAGAGTCGGGTTACGAATCGGCTCTACTTTTGGACGCTGTGGTTTCACGGCTCAGGATTCTACAGTGTCTGGGCAGGTGGTACACTCCTCTGCACATCTTCCGAGGGAGGAGGAACAGCAATGATTATTGGCGACCGTCTCCGCGAACTGCGTGAGGAAAAGAAACTCTCCCAAGGGGACATCGAGAAGAAAACAGGGCTGTTCCGCTGCTACATCTCGCGGGTTGAAAACAGTCACACGGTTCCCGCTATCGAGACGCTGGAAAAGATGGCACGGGCCTTAGAGGTTCCGATGTACCAGCTTTTCTATGATGGCGACAAACCGCCCGAAGCTCCTCCTACATTGGCTTCGAACAGTGATGGGCAGGAAATATGGGGGACTCATGGTAAAGGTGCCCGCTACTTTCAAAAGTTGAGACGGCATCTGGCAAAGATGAAAACCGCTGACCGGAAACTGCTCCTGCACATGGTTCGGAAAATGGCGCACGACAACTAAACCTCGGCCAGACAAAGCAAAGTGCCCGCGAAAGCCATTGACTCGGAAGTGCCTGCTCGTGTATTAGAAGGGGGTCGGGCACTCCGGCTAAGCGGCCCACCTACCTTTTCTGAGAGGGAAGTTATGGTTGACCCCACGCGCCGGAGTGCCCTCTTCTTTGAATGTGTCGGAACTCTTTAGCTCCTTCAGATTGTTGTTCTACTTACCCAGATAGATTGGCAGGTGCGAGAGGTAGGTGGGGATTGCAATGGTCTGCATGGTCAGGCCTGAAAAAACTATGTCACAAATCTTCTCGTCGCTGAAGGGTTCATACCAGAGACTAAAGGACGCCGGACGGCATTTTTAGAATCAGCTTGACAACGGCCTTGGCCTACCCGGTGTAGTTCGGCGGGGGACAGAATCTTAGCGATTCAGGACACGGTCGATGCTAACCCGCTTATGAAACGGAGGCATGAAGGAGAAATAAGGCACAGACCCGAATTCGCTCGGGGCGCTTTCGAGTGTGGGTTCGTACTCAAGCCTGTAGAGCGGCAAAATGGCAGGCGTTTGTCCCAAGTCAGCACGATACGCTCCTGGGGGGTTCACCACCCACCGGCTGTTTATTTGCCCGTTGAACATCAGTTGCGTCCAGGCATTGTATTCAAACCCCGCGTCAATCGAAGTCCGGGGAACACCCGCGGCTTCCAGCTTTCTTGTTGCGGAAGCACGCGCCCTTGCGAGGGCCCAGAAATCCTGTGTGCTCGTAATTGCGTACGATGCCAGCACCGTCAGAAGGACCCAGGCAACGGGCGTCGCGTGTTTCAGCATCCGCCCAGCGCGGTCGTCTGACCCGCACCATAGAAGCATTACCGTGGCCACCCAAGGCAGTATCGGCAAGAGATACCGATCAAAGATGTCAAAGTCCGTTTCTCGAAGCAATAACATCACAAAGTAAACGACGCTGACGAGCGACATTGCGGCCAGTGCGAATTGGCCGCCGGAAGGGTCAAGGAAACGACGCAATCCACGTCGAGCCAAACCGCGAATATTCGTCAGTTCGCCTGCGAGGATACACCCTGCCGCGTACACAACCAGCGCGACCAGCACGCGAATATGTTTTGTCAGCACGACCGGACGCCCAGGCATCGGTGCCGATCCATTGATTCCTTCCCAGTTCAGGGTACTTGCGACCCACGGAATAGAGGCAAGCGAAGGATGGATTAGTATTGCCGCAACTACCCCCAGGAAAAGCGTCCCCACGATGATTTTGCGGGCAGGAGCACCTCGCCAGGTGTCAACCGACGCTCGCAGCACGAGCGGCAAAGCAGCCGGTAGGCACATCAAGAGGAGCATCAACAACAGGCGCGCCGTCGCGTTCAGCTCCCCCAGCGGAGTTCTTATGGCGTTTTTCAGTTCACCGAACAAGGATGGCTGCGGGATTACGTAGTACTGACGGTTGAACCAAGAAATGAGCCCAGTTATACCGCCCACGATCACACTCCACGCTATGAATGAAGAGATGACGAACCAAGTCTGACGCCGCCGTACCCATGCCAAATAAGGTAGAACAAGCAATGGAACGAACCAAACTGCCTGACGGCTTGTGCCACCCATGAATCCCATCGCCGTGCCGAGCGCAAGCCAGCCATAATCGGGTCCATTTCCAGTCCCCTCCGCAGCCCGCGACAAGAAATACAGAGAAGCAAACATGAAAAAAAGGGCGGGCACATCCGTCATGAAGGTGACTGCAACAGGTAGGAACAGGGGAGATAGTCCGAGAAGAAGCGTAGCCAAAACTGCGGCTGGAGCCTGCAAACCCGCCCGCCGCACCAATAAATAACAAAAGCCTACTGCCCCGAGCGCGAAAGGAAGGGAGCTGAATCGCACGCAGGTGAAGGAAAATCCGAACAGGCGAATAAACAAAGCTCCCCAGTAGGCGTGCAGCACGAGCAGAGCGCTCTCCCAACCGTTGTATATAAGGTGTCCACTTCGCGCCACGTTCAGGGCGACGTAGGTGTACGCAGTATCGTCGCCGTATGGCATCTCAGCGACGGGCCATATCATTAGAATGGCGGCGGCTACGACACCCACGCAGGCCCAAGCGTTTCTCGTGTCGATACATCGCGTCAACGAATTGTTATCGGCCACTTGGGTGTCGACCTTCATTAGGCTCTACTTTGACCTGCCTGTTCTGGTACAGATCATTGGGGCTTGACCAATCCACTTCGCCACCCGGCCATGATGAAAACAGGTGCCCCTTGTGGACCTCTCTTAAGATCGCCCCCGGTTTCATTGCGACTTTTGATTTGCTCCTCCGACCGCAACCAATTTGAACGTCAGTGCGCAAAACCTTTTGCCGCAACTGTTTCTCGGTTGCCTTTTATTAGACACGAAACACGGTGAACCGTATAGTGTCTGTGGCGTCGCCTTCAACTAGGCCCACAAAAAGTGAAAACAGAACGTGACCGACTGCCGTCCCGGAGCGTTCAGAGACTATTCTCTCGCGTTAGGTGCTCTGGGAAACCCTTCGTCTCCATCTCCGTCTTCGCCATAGTGGTTGGTTGCTTGGGACTGGCGGCGCACATCGTGATTCTGGTTCTTGCGGGCAACAATCCGGTGGGGCCGCTAAGCGGTGTCGGTGACCAGGCAAGATATTATGCTCTATCACAAAGCATTTTGCAGGGCAGAGGTCTAAGTTATGCGGGGGTCCCGACCGCACTTCGCCCGCCGCTCTACCCAATGATACTCGCTGCAGCACAAATTGGGTTTGGTCCGCACTATGCCATTGTCGTGCGGCTCTTTCAGTTTCTGACCTGCCTGGCTCTAGCCTCCCTCGCCGGACACCTTACTTCCCGTCTCTTCGGTGCCGAGGCACGATTGACGGGGACCGCACTGGCGCTGGCGTTGCCCACGCTCATGTTCATCACGACAGAGCTTCAGACCGAAGCGTTGGCTGCATTTATCACCGGACTATTTCTTTATTTCATGGTGTCCGAGATGAAAGGTACACACGCGGGGGGTCTCGGAATGGGAGCTTCCGCAGGCGTTGCGATGCTGCTTCGGTTTAACAGCGCGCTGTTGTTTATCATTGGAGCGGCTGTGTGTGTGTGGCCTCTGCGAAACGCGAAGCGCGCCATTGTCGTCTGCACGACAGCCGGGATAATCATCGCACCCTGGGTCATCCGAAACGCCAAGGCCTTTAATGTCAGCATCCTGTACTCTTCTCACGGGGGGATCAACTTGCTGGAGGGAGTTCTGACGCCTTCGGGCCGGGCGCAAAATGCGGAAACTGAGCGCGTTCGAGCGGCGGTGGGATGGGCGCACACGGATATCGAGACGAATGATGAATCCAGGCTGAATTATCCGCGTGAAGACCAACTTAATAGGCAGGCACGGCTCGCAGCAATTCAAGCGTGGGCAAGTATGGGTTGGAAGTCTCGACTCCGTTTGCTGGCGAGCAAGGTTGCGTGTTTTTGGCTCAGCACGGACCAATTACTGGCTACCTGTTACTTTTCTCCGACTCAACGATTGCTCCGCGCAATTGGTGTTTTTGGATATTGGGTCGTACTGGCGCTCGCTATCGTTGGTTGGGGAAGGTTGATGAGGATTGATCGCTCCAGCGCAGGGATGATAGCGTTCTACGCAGCGTTTGTTACAGCGGCCCACTTGCCGTTCGTCATGAACACCAGGTTGCGAATACCCTTCATGGATTTCCTATTGGTAGTCCTCGCCGCAGGCGAGATTTCGACTTTGGCGAAACGGGCGAATGGCACCAGAACAAACGAGGAGCAGGGGACTCATTTATGATTTCGCAGACCCATTCGCACGTCGATGGCTCCCTTGCGCTCGGTGTGATTGCTCTCTCGCTACACTAATCTCGAATATCATGTACACTTCGCTCGACACATCCCAGCGAAAGAGATTCAGGGGGATGATACATCATCGTTGGCTTGTTCGTAGGCATCATCGCCGTCGCATCATCGTTGGCTTGTTGCTAGGCGTCATCATAGGAATTGCATTCGTAGCGATCTTGCACCAATTCCGCTTGCTATGATTCAACCGATCTACTACGCCAGTGCTCGAAGCTTCTTCGCCTTCGACCTCAGCTTAACATTTCTGTTCCTTTGCTTTGTCGACCGGCTCCGAAAAAAACGAATCTCTCTCGGCTTCAACTTCGCCGCTGCCCTCGTCGTTGCAGCCTTCCTTTTATTCGTCACGTGGTTCGGGCTGCCGCCATGAAACCCTGCTTCGACTCCTGTTCGGGAACGAGGTCTACATAGTTCGCGTCGCGTGACTTGCCTTCTTAGCGTTTTCCTCCAGGTCTCGACGGAAAATCTCGGCCAACTCGCGTTGGGCTGTTCCGTCTTTCAGCCGGTCTACAGCATTCCAGTACCAGTAGTCTCGATACCCTCAACCGAGTGTTCCTCAATGTTCAATGGAAGAAACGGCTACGAATATGCAGCCGAAGAAACTCGTACGCCTCCTCGGATTCTGGCTCCAACCATGAGTCGTTTGGCGAAGGTGCGAACGGTCCGCAGCTCCTTCTCTGAAATTGCAGAATCAGAATTGTGTTTTGAAGAATGCGCATTCCTGCGTGCGGGTCGCGGGGATCAAGATTCAATGTACAGGAATACCTATCGCCCCATGCTACGCGGTTGGCTTGCTGCGCGCAATGTCGTTCGCACAGGCTCAACCCTGCGGGTGGAGACTTTGTGCAGCCAGGAACTTCACAAGATGCTGGTCTGACGATATGCATACCAATTCGTTTGGACGCCGGACGGTATCTATCGTTCCTTTACAGAATTGAGTCTGGATGGATTATCAAGCAGGTATAATAAGCCATTTCTAATAAAATGTTCTTGACACTATAACTATTTGAGACATATAAGACGCCCTGCGTGCGGGCACCCTAGCGCCAACCTTGTCCCCTGGGGCTGTCAGGATGGATGACCCCACCATGCCGGCGTGCCCATTTGCAATTCAGTATCGCGGGAGCCAGCCCATGCGAGAAATTGTCGTAGATCAAAATACGGCTAGGCGGCTTGAGGAACTGTGTTCTGAGATGACGGATACCTGCGGCCTAATCGAGGCCACTTTGCAATTAGCCGTAGAAGACAAAAGCGAAAAGCGAGCAGCCTACATAAAAACTGCTTTGGCCCTCTCTGCTCGGGGAACGAGATCAATCAAGATGTTTTTGAGTGAATGGGGTGTTTTAGTTGAAGAATCAAAAAGCCGAGAGAATTCCGGACGATCCGCCAAGGACTCTACAATAGGGGAGCCAGAACTCGCTCCGATTCCTGATTCCTTAACGGCCCACAGCCTTACTGCTACAAACGAACCTACGCATTTAGCCGAAATGGAGCAACGCGCTGTCGTGAACGCTATGCGAGAAACTGGAGGAGATAAACTAGCGGCTTCACGCCTTCTAGGCATCGGCAGGACAACACTGTACCGCAAGCTAAAAGGGTATCACCAAAGTTCCTAGCCAGCGTACACGCTCGGCGAAAGGCCCAATCCCCAGTTTGAAAGAGGAGCTGTCGGTGCTCATTCCCCGGAAAGCGCCGGCGTTGGCTGCCTCGTTTCGCGGAACAAGATAGCGACGAAGTGACTGTCGAGATTTCGAAGGATATCGCACGCGTACTTCGCGCTGGGGTCGCGCATGCTTGCCTCGCGGCTTCTCATGGGCCAGTTCTCTAATTACGAGTTGGTTTTGCCGAAAGAAAGCGGTAAGGTGCTCGAACTGAACCGGGGAGAGTTCGAGGATGTTGTGCGAAGTGTTCCTTTACTGGCGGATGACCGCGTGCCCGGTGTGCGGCTGGCGTTCGAGAAGGACCGATTGGAGGTTTCGACGAGTTGCCCGGAATACGGTAAAGCAAAGGAGTTTGTCGAAACGCAATACGGACACCAGCCAGTGCAGATCGGCTTCAACGCCCAGTACGTGCTCGAGTTTCTCCGTGTCGTCGAGGCAACGACTACAGTTCGAATGCAGGTCAAGGACGCCGAGAGTGCCGCTGAGTTCCGGCCGGCTGGGGATGACGCCGAGCACTACCGATATGTGTTGATGCCATTCCGGTTGTAGTAAGGGCCGGGAAAAACCCATGCTTCCCACCAGCGCGTGCTGGTTGGAGATTACCCCTCGTCTTTTTTTGCTTGGTTGCAATACGGAGGGTGGATATCGGCAGGGCATTGTGATAGGTTACATGTAACCCGTCACGGAGGTAGACATGGGAGCACGAAGTCGATCCAAGT
>WNGJ01018403.1_pt1 | contig 20997 bp, 18 predicted proteins | sample 5400611 | NCBI WGS metagenome assembly WNGJ01 (sample SAMN13153375, study PRJNA577476) | soil metagenome | isolation source: 40 cm soil or saprolite under Garry oak tree replicate 1 | place: USA:California | collected 2016-06-15
GGCGATGGCGACGAACAAGCCCTGACCCATGTCCATCTTGCCGAAGAATGCTGAGACGGTACCATCTGCATTGACGGCGATGTAAGAGGCAAGCTCGCTCGGCACGAGCGGCGGTCGTGTGCCCTGCGCGAATGCCGCGCGGATGGCGAGTACGGTGTCGAGACTGACCGGCATGCCGATCGAGACAACAAACGCTCCACCAGCCCGCAGGATTGAACGGCGTGAGAGGTTCATTGCTTTGTCCATCTTGGTCATGGCAGCACTCCTCAACCCATCACCTCAGCCGCCCGTTTGACCGCGCGCATGATGCCCATATGGGTGCCGCAACGGCACTTGAGACCCTCAAGCGCGGTTCTGATCTCAGCTTCGGTCGGCTTCTTCTTGTCTCGTAAAAAGGCAGCAGCCGTCATGATCCAGCCGTTGATGCAGTATCCGCACTGCGGCACCTGCTCCTCGACGTAGGCTGTCTGAAGGGGATGCGGCTTGTCGGGAGTGCCGAGCCCAGCGAGGGTCACGATTCGGCCGTTGCCCACCGCGGACACCGGTGTAATGCACGAGCGGATGGGTTGTCCGTCGAGATGGACCGTGCAGGCACCGCATTGCGCCAAGCCGCAGCCGAAGTGTGGGTTGTTCAGGCCCACGTCGTTGCGGAGCGCGTAAAGCAGCGGCATGTCCGGATCGACATCGACGTTGTGGTTCTTGCCGTTGACGTTCAGGGAAAATCGTTGGCTCATGTGGCGCTTCCTCGATCACACGTGCTGGATTCATTACCGCAGAATTTTTAAGGCAGTATTTGCTGTCTCGTTCCGAGCGCGGAGATCAGGAGAAAAGTCGGCATCAGAATGAGGATCCCCGGCCGCGCGATCGCTGCCTGTGAAATCTGGTTGCATCAGCTCGGCGATAGAAAGGGAAAGAGTGAACGACATGATGCGTCCTTGCATTGGCGCCGGACGCGATTCTTCGGCATGTCGCCTCGTGGGGAGATCGCATTCCCCATGCTCCTCAATAAAGTCAACGCCCTTTGCACTGTCAAGTGTCAAAGCAGGCGCGGTCGTGCCGGAGAATGTTCGTCGTAGCTGCGCAACATGTCAGCGTACAAGAGCTTGTTTAACGCAGTTTTATGGACCTGTGGCAGATTTGTGGTTTCAGTGAAATTTGCTTCTTGCCTGAATAGGCGGTCTGGCACACCGTCGTGCGGGCTCACGGACCTCGGCCTGCAGACCATCATGGCTAAGGCATTGAATGTCACCCAGTGAGACCTGACTCATCGAGGTCCGTACCGAGCTTACGCAGATTTCTCAAATGGGAGGAACAAATGTCGAGATGGCTTCAACTGGCACTTGTTGCTCTGCCTTTGGCGATCTGTCCGTCGGTCGCGCTCGCCCAAGCCCCTTTCCCTCCCGGCGTTCATGAGCGTGAGCTTGCGCAAATCATTCGCCAAGCCGGCTATGACTGCCGTGAGGTTGAACGGATCGAACTCAGAGTCAGTCCCGATCCGGCGTTCGACAGCCTTCGTCCGGAAGTAGCGATTTGCAAGAATGGAAAAAAGTTCCTGGTGGCGAAGTCGGGCCGAGGCGGCGTGAACGCAAGGCCGATCGTACGACCGCTTCCCGCAGATGTCTGACGAGACCTCGTCCGGCCTCAGCATCACCGACAATGCAATGCTGGTTTTGGTGAGATGCGCAACCGCAACCAAGCGCAGGGAAGCCAAAATGCGTCCGCCGAAACGCAAGTCCTCTACTAAGGAAGACGGCCGGCGTTGCGCCGACCGTCCTTCGGAAGCCCGGCTTACTTATAGCTAAACACCGCTAGCCGCTTCGGACTCGAGCCAACCGGGAGAACGCTAACGACTTGGCGGGCGAGGTATCGACCACCGATGCCGTATTCGATCCGGTATTGCTTACGACGCCTAGCTTGCCGTCGGCACTGAATTCGACCCAGTTCGGATTGGAGCCGACCGCGATACCGCTCCTTATCTCCTTCGTGGCGGGGTCTATCACGGAGACGTTGTCGGCGAGTTGGCTCGTCAAATAGAGGCTCCTCTCATCCGGCGCGAGCGTTACCCCGTGTGATGCAGCACCGTCAACAGCGAAACGGCTTGAACGAGGAAGCTCAATCCAATCAACGGCCTTCAACTTTTCAGTGTCGATCTTGATCAAGCCATTGAGCCAGCGAATCGTGAGAAAGATGGTTTTCCCGTCCTTTGTGATGGTTGGGATACGAGGCCAGCCGAACGTCGGTATCTCGGCCCTCGGCGTCAGCGTTGCGCCGTCGATCACCACGATTTTATTCTCGCCCTCGGATGTTACGTAGAAGGACGATCCGTCTGGGGACACCAGAACGACATGGGGATTGCGACCGACCGGAATTCGCTTCTGGATCGTCCAGTCGCGCGTACTTACAACTTCCAAGACATGCTCGGCGTTCGATGGGATGAACAACAAAGTTCCATTTTTCGAAAAGCTGAGCTGGTTGGGACTTCGGGCGACAGATAGCGTTCGCTCGACGGTCATGTTAGCTGCGTTGACGACGGAGAGGAGCGTACTGTCGCCCTCGTTGGACACCGCAACAATCTTTCCGTCGGGCGAAAAAGCGACCCCGTGTGGCTGTTTACCCGTTTTGATCTGCCCGATGACTTTGCGGTCGGACACGTCAAGCACCGAAACCGTATCGCCACCGAAATTTGTCACATACGCGACCTCTCTCGGTTCAGACCTGCCGGACCGACCGAACGTGGGCGATGATGCAAGGAGCCCCACCGCAGCAAAGGCACCTATTGCAACAGGAGCTAGAGTCCGTCTCATGTGTTCCCTCCGTTCACGAATTTCAGGGTGTGACAATCTGATCAGAACGTGGGTGCAGGCTCATTGAGCTAAATCAAGAAAGGGATATTTGTTCGAGACATTCCGCGAAAACAATATATGTTTGCGACAATTGACCACGCATTTTATCGGTCGTTATTTAATCCCTTAAACTTGCCTTAAACATCGGGCATTTTGCTGCTGGCAATTCTGGTCGTTCATGTCCAAAGGCAGTCATCCTGAAGCTGGTTATGACTGTTGTCAGGTCGAAAGCATCGAGGTCAACGTCAATCCTGATCCAGCGTTGGACAGCTTTCCGGAAGTAGCGACCTGCAAGAACGGAAGAAATTTCCTAGTCGCGAAGTCGGGCTGGGCGGGAGAAATGCAAGATGAATTGTTCGAGCACTTCCCCGCAGACGCCCGATGACAGCTCGCCCAGCGTCGGTATCAGCCTACGTTGGGTAGCCTTTGCGTCACCTTATGTTGACCGATCTGCGCGAGCGAAAGTCACCGCCATGAGCGCTCCCTGACAAGCGATCGGAGTGATAATGGAATCGCGCTTAGGTCGCCTGCGGCCACGATTTCGGCACGCAGAAATCCCGCTCGCTCCAATTTATTGAACGACGACTCTGAAACCAGGAACCGCACGAACGCCTCGGCCCCGGCCGCATTCTCGACGGCAGTAGGAATGGTGACGCCATAGGATGCGGGGGCACCCTTGAATGTCTGGCCGCGCGGGTTCGTATAACTGACCGTGGCGTACCACTCGGCCAGCGCAGGGTCGCTCTGGTCGACCTCCTCTGGGAGATTGATGTACGGCACGCCTCCAACCAATGCATTAGTGACGAATTGCACGGTAGCATCGATGCTTCCGGTACGGAGCAAGGGGTAGTCCTTTGTGCGATCAAAATACTGGCTCTCGTTGTTGTCGATGCCGATAATTCGCGTCTTCAGGCCAGGGATGCGATAGTGCTTTTCTGCCAATTCGAAAACAAAGATGGCACGGTAACCACCGGAGTCCACTGTCGGATCGGGTCTTTTCAGCACGAGACCCGGGCGCTGCAACGCCTCATACCATGACAATTTGCCGATCCTGGCCGCTTCGAAGTCATCGGCGAATCGGCTACGTGGGCAATAGAGCAGCGCAGTTCGCGAAACGCAGAATAGTCATGTACCAGCGTGCTCGTGGGTTCTCAGCTGGTCCGAATAACAACTTCATCTGGTTCGCATCGGAACTGATGTAGACGTCTGGTTTGAGTTCGCCGCTGACGATCCGATTTGTCAGTGCGACTGATGGCGCGCGCGAAAGTTCGAGCGTATATCCCGTAGCCGCCGTAAACGCAGGGCCAATGTAGCTGAGAATTACTGGCTCGATCGTACCTGGGAGCGCGACGCGCACCGTGGACCGCTGCTGTGCGTGGGCGCTGTCCAGTGGCAGCAATCCAAGAATCAGGCAGAACCCGAATGGGAACCAAAGTTACCTCATCTATGCGTACCTCCACAAGCAATGTCAGCTTTTCCAGACAAAACCTGGCTATACACGTAATGGTGCATTCGGAGGTGCAGACATCGTCTTGCGACGGCGATCTCGCGAACCACGCCAAGGAAGAGCGCTCGCCGAACCATGAAACCAGTCAACGCCTCCGTCGGACAAGCTTCATTCGGCCGCGATCGCCCGAACCTCCTTCGGTTTATCATCATCTCGCTTGTTGCGACTGAGCCAGGTCTGCAACCGGTCAAGATAGAGATAAACCACCGGCGTCGTGTAGAGCGTCAATAGTTGGCTGAGAGCAAGCCCGCCCACCATCGCATAACCGAGAGGCTGGCGCAGCTCCGACCCGGGGCCGGTGCCGAGCGCGAGCGGCACACCGGCGAGCATCGCTGCAGCCGTGGTCATGAGGATCGGGCGGAACCGCAACAGGCACGCTTCGCGTATCGCCTCGAGCGGCGTCATACGATCGTCGCGCTCGGCAGTAATGGCGAAGTCGACCAGCATGATGCCGTTCTTCTTGACAATGCCGATCAGCAGAATGATTCCGATGATTCCGATCACGGACAAATCCATTCCACCGGCATGCAACGCCAACAGTGCGCCAACGCCTGCCGATGGGAGCGTCGAGAGAATCGTCAGGGGGTGGATCAAGCTCTCGTACAGCATACCGAGAATGATGTAGACCACGATAAGCGCAGCACAGATCAGAATCGGCGTGGTAGACAGCGAACGTTGGAACGCTTGCGCATTGCCCTGAAAGGTCCCGACAATCGAGCCCGGCATCCCTATTTCGTTTGCCGCTTGGGAGATTGCGTCTACGGCTTGGCCGAGCGCCACACCCGGCCGGAGATTGAACGCCAGAGTAACAGCTGGAAACTGGCCTTGATGTGTGACCGTGAGAGGTCCGGTCTTGGTCGAATCGATGTCCACCAGCGTGGTGAGCGGCACGACACCTCCAGTGACTGGTGATTTTACGTAGAGGCGATCGAGCGAGGACAAGTCGCGCTGCAGCTCCGGCGTGATTTCAAGAATTACCGGGCTCGAATTGAGTTGGGTATAGTACTGCGTCACCTGCCGTTGCCCATAGGCGTCGTAGAGCGTATCGTCGATCAATTGGGCTGAAATTCCGAACCGCGAAGCCTGGTCGCGATTGATCGTGACCTTGAGCTGCGGGGAATTTGCAAGTAGGTCGCTCGATACATTAGTCAACTCCGGCAGTCTGCGCATCCTCTCAAGCAGTCTTTGCGACCACTCAATCAGCTCGGCAATATCGATGCCTTGAAGCGTGTACTCGAAACCCCCACGCGAGAAACGCACGCCGACGTTGATGTCTTGCGCCACCTGCATGAAGAGGTTCACGCCCGTTATCTCGGCGACCTTAGACCTGAGGCGCTCCACGACCTGAGCCGCCGGTGCTTTGCGCTGCCCGAGTGGCTTGAGAACAATGGAAAAGCGCCCGGTGTTCGCAGTTGTGGGGTTGTCGTTATTGCCGGTTTGGGAAGCGAACCCTTGCACGTCGGGGTCACTCAGTATCACCTCACCAAGCGCAAGCTGCAGACGCATCATCCGTTCGGGCGAGACGTCCTGGGCGGCCTCCGACACTCCTGTGATCAAGCCGGTGTCCTGGAGGGGGAAGAACCCCTTTGGGATTTGAACCGCCATGACGACCGTCAATGCCAAGGTGGCAAAGAATACCCCGAGCGTGATCGCGCGATGACGCAACACAAAGTCGAGCGTGCGACGATAGCCCGACAGCAATGAATCGAACCCCGCCTCAATCGCGCGGAAAACGCGGCCGTGCTCCTCAGCATGCTTCATGCAGCGAGAACACAGCATGGGGGCAAGCGTAAGTGAAACGAGCACCGAAACGGCGATCGATGCAGTAACCGTAAGCGCGAACTCGCGAAATATGCGGCCAATGATTCCACCCATAAGCAAGACCGGGATGAAGGCAGCCACCAGCGACAGACTTATAGACAGCACCGTGAAAGCGATTTCCCGCGATCCCTTGAGTGCAGCCTCCAACGGCGATAAGCCGTCCTCGACGTGTCGATAAATGTTCTCCACGACCACAATGGCATCATCGACGACAAAGCCGATCGCGATCGTAAGAGCCATAAGAGACAGATTGTTGAGACTGAAATTGAGCATGTACATCACGCCCAACGAACCGAGCAGCGCCAGCGGAATCGTGATTCCGGGAATTATGGTCGCCCAGAGATTACGCAAGAATAGAAGAACGACCAAAACCACGACCCCAATCGTAAGCACGAGTGTGAATTCAACATCGTGCACCGAGGCACGAATGACCTCAGTCCGATCAAAGATGGTCTGGACCGTCATGGCTGGGGGGAGGTTTGCCGTGAGCCGCGGTAGCTGAGCCTTGATCTGGTCGACCGTATCGATAACATTTGCGCCGGGTTGCTTCGAGATATTTAGTATAATACCGAGCTCGTTATTTTGATAACCGGCAAGGTTCCTGTTCGATGCCTCGGCGACCGCCTGACCGACATCGCGCACCCGTATCGGTCCGCCATTTCGGTAGGCAAGGATGACGTCGTTGAAAAGCTCCGCCTCGAGGATCTGGTCGTTGGCAGCGATCGTGAATCCGACCTCAGCGGTATTGAGCATGCCTTTCGGTGCTGCCGTGGTGGCGCTGACGATGGCTGGCCGGATCTCTTCGAGTGTCAGTCCAAGGGCGGCGAGCCGCGCGGGATCAACTTGAATCCGGATAGACGGACGTCGGTCGCCGCCTATCTGGGCTTGAGCGACGCCTGGCATTTGTCCGATCTGTTGGGCCAGAAAGCTATCGAGATATTCGTTGATCCGAGTCAGCGGTAATGTCGCGGAGCGGGCGCCCAGGATGAGGATGGGCGGATCGGCTGGGTTGACCTTACGGTAGGTGGGCGGCAAGGTCATCGCCAGCGGCAAAGTTTTACCAGCAATTGAGATGGCCGATTGCACGTCCTGCGCAGCGGAGTCGATATTGCGACTGAGATCGAACTGAATCACCACCTGAGTGGCGCCGACCGTGCTCAGTGATGTCAGCTGAGTGATGCCTGGAATTTGAGACAACTGCCGCTCAAGCGGTGTCGCTACCGACACGGCCATTGTTTCCGCGCTCGCTCCCGCGAGACTGGCCGTTACCTGGATGGTCGGGAAGTCGATCTGCGGCAGCGAAGCAATCGGCAGGAAAGGAAATGCCGTAATGCCGGGCCACAAACAAGTGCGTAATGGCCGACTTCCGCGATCATCTACGGCGATCTTCACTGGTGCTGCTGGGCGATCGATGCCTCGTTGAGCGCACCACTTTAGGGGAAGTTGTTTAACGCAGTTTTATGCGGCTAAAGCAGATTTGTCAGTAAAAGCGGCTCGGGCGCTGTTGCACACATTGTACGATGGCTGGCGAGGGCGTCTGCGATGTATGGCCGCACTTCCTGCTCTTTCAAATTTCGAGATCAGTAAATCCGCCCTTAAATCTGCCTTAAAGGCGGCATGCTTCACTGCGGTTCCTTCGACGGGCTCGACGCCAACGAGCAAGGAGGAAGAGCCATGAAACGACCGATCATATGGTCTATTGCGGGTGGAATATTGCTTGCCGCTGCCGCCGCCTTGGTGATCGCGGCGCCGGAGCGTAACGGGGGGCCCGTATTCATTGAGGGAAGCAGACCCGTGACCGAAGAACAGGTCAGACTGAAGCTGGTGTCCGACGGGTGGACCAACGTCCAGGTCGTACGGCGCGGACGGCTTGTCATAGCGATGGCCTCCAAAAACGGTGAAACGGACGCATTCGCAGTCGATGCTTTCACCGGGCGGCGGCTGCGTCTCGACAATGACGATGATGATGATGATTAGAATTGAGCAACAAAGATTTTGATCTGGCGCTTGTCCGTTTTTCGAATGCGGATCCGTAAAAAGGACTGTAGTCGCTCAAGACGGTCGCCCAGGTTACCGAGCCCGAATGCCCGGCTGCACCTTCCCTCCAGCCGAGTATTGGGGAGTGAATCGAGTTGCTCGATTCATTCACTTGGCCCCGCCGCTCCTGCGGGGCTTTTTTTCCTTTGCTGACTTATAGGGTGGCCGAAGCGTAGTGTTAAGGTCGCGCCCCCGCCGGGATTATCGTCGATGCTCACGCTGCCTTGATGGGCTTTCATGATTTCCATCACGATGGCAAGTCCCAGCCCTGCCCCCGAGCCTCCTTTCCCGCTCCCACGCCAAAATCGCTCGAAGATGTGTTTCCGCTGGTCGGCTGCAATTCCCGGGCCGTGATCGGCCACGCTGATGGTGCCGTTTGCCGATGTGCTCACTGTCACCTCGCTTGACGGGGGCGAGTGAGCGACGGCGTTCTCGACGAGATTTCTGACGGCATCACCAATTGCGTAGCGGTTCCCCTTCACCACGACGGGCTCGGCATCGGCTTGCAACGCAATCGACCTTTTCCGAGCGAGCGACCAGGGCGCCATCGCAGCCACGATTTCGGACGCAACATCATTGAGATCAACGGCGTCTGAAACGTCCAGAGCGACGGCGTCAAGACGAGCAACGCGAAGAAGCTGATCCACAAGCCGGTTCATCCGCGCCACATCGGTTTTGATCTTGGTTATCTCACCGTTCCCCTCAACGACATCGAGGGCAGCCGTGACAATGGCAAGGGGTGTGCGCAGCTCATGGGCTGCATTCGCGGTGAACTGACGCTGAACGTGGAAGCCTTGCTCGAGGCGGTCCAGCGCGCGATTGACCGCGCTCACCAGGGGGGTGATCTCACTTGGTAGATTTGTTTGCGGCAAGCGGATCGAGGTCGTACCTGGACCAATCGCCGCAGCCATTTCAGATACTTCTGCGACAGGCTTGAACGCGCTTCGTATTGCCACTGCGCCAACAACCAGAGTGGCGATGACCAGCAATGGGATAATCCACCCCAGGTCCAGTACAAATTCCCGCAACAGGGAATGGACCAGTACGTCGGCATCGGCGGCGCGCGCGACTGATACGGAAAGAGGGCCTGCCGCACTGGTCTGCATCACAGTTAAACCATAGTACTCGCGTCCCTCGCCGCCGAAGTCCTTGAGATGGAAATAGCTCGGTTCGTCAGTCCCAACCGGCCATTTCGCGGCAACTTCACCGAAGTTCGCCGGCGAAGCCGCAACGACCGCATCGGAGGCGCGGCGAACTGCAAAGATATCGGTGTTGCCGGCCGCCTGATAGCGTCCGGCAAGCTCCGCCGGCAACTCAAGGCGGGCGGCTCCGGTTGAATCGACCGAAACGTAGCGCGCGAGATCGGCAGCCCGCAAACTCAGCTCGCGATCGTTGAGGGTATCTGCCGTTTCGTAGGCCTGATAAATCAGGATGCCGACCGCTATCGTGGTCGCCACCACGTATAGTGCGGCAAGGCGCAGTGCCAACCTCGCCTGCAGCGACCGGAGTCGAACGGCCTTCATATGCTGCTTTCGGTCAGGATATACCCGACGCCGCGTACCGTATGGATCTCGGCGGTCGCACCTGCATCCAACAACTTGCGTCTAAGGTGGTGCACGTGAACGGGAATCGTGTTTGACCCATGTTCATCATCGAGCGCGTAGAGTTTTTCTTCCAAAACGGGCTTTGGCACAACGCGACCAAGACGCCGCATCAAATGTTCCAGAATTGCGCTCTCGCGGCGCGGCAATACCAATGAGACGTCCCCAATCCTGACATCCCGTTCGACGGTGTCGAAGCTGATGTTGCCGGCTTTCAAGGTCGTTCCCAGCGCCCCGCCAGGACGACGCAGCAAAGCCTTCGTTCGCGCGATGAGTTCCTCAATCGCAAACGGTTTGACCAGGTAATCGTCGGCGCCGGTATCGAGGCCGCGCACCCGATCCTCGACAGCATCGCGTGCTGTCAACACCAGCACGGGAGTGAGATTACCGTTCGCTCGCAGCTCTCTGAGCAAGCTCAGGCCGTCGCCGTCAGGTAACCCGAGATCGACAATTGCCGCGTCATACGACGTAACCTTCAGCGCCGCTCGGGCCTCGGCGCATAACCCGACCGCATCGACGGCGAAACCAGCGCGCGCCAGCGCCCCCTGAACAAGTTCGGCAATCCGCGCCTCATCTTCCACGATCAATAGACGCATCCTCACCTCGAGTGTTCGCGCCCACTGTGTTTTCCGCTCTCAAGGCGTGTGTTGCAGCTTCCGCCGTCGATCCGCCTGCGGCTCCAAATCAACGAATATCATTTCTACCGTACTGTTTGAACCAGCCACGATCAGAAGCTCATATGCGGAAACAGCACCGACTGAAAGGGCACTCCTTGCGTTCTTGCAACCGGATGTCGCACGCGAAATCGCGGCCCTACCCCTTCTCCCACAATCTTGCCCCAAGTACATAAAACTACCTTAAACAAAGCCATGTAGCGTCCTGCCGTGCTTGCGACGAAATGCTTTGATCCTTGACAGCGTGGGGACATTCTCCGCTAATGGGTCCATGGGGAAGCGATCTCCCCACGAGGCGACAGCCGAAGCATCGCGTCCAACAGTTAAGTCTGCGCTCGCAGCAGGTGCAAGGACGCGCGATGTCGTCGATACCGGATCTTTTCCACGAACAACTCGCACGTCTGATTGGCGAGCGGACCGCGCGGACGCGCTTCCGGAGAACTAAAGACGTTGCCGGGCGTGACATGTCCGATCAGCGTCCCCTACGTAAAAACCGGACTATCGGCCGCGACTTGACTGCAAACGTCGACAGGTAAGTGAAACAGTGACGCAGACCAGGGAGACCAAAATGAGTGGAAATTGGAAGTTGGCCATAGCGGCCGGGCTCGTGACTCTTGCGGGTACCATTGCGACTCAAGCGGCTGAGAACGCAGACGAAGTGCTCATTAAAGCCCTGGCAGGCGCGAAGATCACCCTGTTGCAAGGCATCGCACAGGTAGCCAAGGGCACCGAGGTGCCAACCGAAGCCAAGTACGAAATGGACAAGGGCAAGCTTGCCCTGACGGTTTACACCTCTGCAAAGGGCTTCGATACCGCCGCCGAGGACAATTCCTTCAACGAGTACGGCGGCGATGCGACCGCAGCGGCCTGGACTCCCGACAAGGAGGTGTTCGCTGATCTCAAGCACATCGCTCGGTCGGCGCAGTACCACACGCTGCTTTCGATGACGAAGGTAACTATCCCGGCAGTCATCCAGAAAGCGTCAGCGCAGGGCACCGTCTTCTCCGTGAAAGAGAAGGTCCGGAATGGAAAGCCCGTTTTTGAAGTGATGACGGCCCAAGGCGGTTCAGCAAAGACCACCTTCTATGACCTGATGACGGGCGAGCCTGCGACTGGCCTATGAAGCGACGTCGGGTTGATTGAAAGAGGCATTTTGAAGGGTCCGGGCGGCGCACGCCCGGACCGATTATTTCGCTGGGCATCAGTCGCCGCGCTTGAAAAGCAGAAGTTTGCGCAGGCCATATCGGGAGTCTTGGAAATGATCGGTACAATCCTGAGAGAGGCGGGAGAGCGCGCAAGCAACTGCTCGGTGCTGATTACTGCTGCAGCTTGTTTCCTCTGGTTCGCCGGCGACATGTGGCCGGCTGGTGCTCAGACGGCGCTGAGCGCGGAAGAAGCTCGCTTGGTTGAGTTCGGCAAGGAAATCTTCAAGAGCAAGGCGGTGTGCCAGTATTGCCATAAATGGGATGCGTCGGGCGACCAAGGCTATGGCGGCAATGCCCTGTCGCTCCGAGCAACGCATCTCACGCCCGAGCAGCTCACCGAAGTGGTGAAATGCGGTCGGCCGGGCACCGGCATGCCGTACCATGACCGCTTCGCTTACACGGACAAGCGTTGCTACGGGCACACGCGCGAAGAAATGGGCAAGGACATGCCCCCGGCCGGCAACGACTTCCTGTCGCAACGCGAGGTCGATGCCGTAGTCAAATATCTATTCGCCAAGGCGGTCGGACGCGGGCCAGCGACATATGAGGACTGCATTGACTTTTGGGGTACGAACACCCGGCAATGCGATCCGATGAAGCAGTGAAACAATCAAAATCGACACCACAGATTTGCGATCGCGCTCCAGTACAGGTGCAACGAGGCCCAGGATGAAATCGACAATGCCAATTAGCCCCCTCCTTTTCGCGGCTGCCACGCTGCTGCCGCTGGTTGCGACGCCATCGGTGGCTCAGACTCCTGAGACGCCCTTTCTCAACCTGGAAGGCAAGATTGCGCTGGGCGAAGTGAAGGGGCGGATCGATCATATGGCTCTTGATCCGCTGCGGAGCAGGCTGTTCGTCGCGGAACTTGAAAACAACTCCGTCGGGGTCGTCGACCTCATGGCGCGCAAGGTGATTCACGTCATCTCGGGACTGAAGGAACCGCAGGGCGTCGGCTATGAGCCGTCCACCGATACGCTGTATGTGGCCAATGGCGGTGATGGGTCGGTTCGCCTGTATCGCGGCGCAGACTATGCCGAAACAGGTCGCGTCGATTTGGGCGACGATGCGGACAATATCCGCATCGATCCAACCGCCAAGCGTGTTTTGATCGGTTACGGAAGTGGCGGCATCGCGACGATCGACCCAACCACGCGAACCAAGATCGCCGATTTCCCGTTGCCGGTGCATCCGGAGGGTTTCCAGCTTGACCGCAGCAACAACCAGATCATTGTGAACGTGCCGCGTGCAAGGGCAATCGCGGTGCTCGATAGTGGCAGCGGCCAATCGAAGGCACTCTGGCGCGTGAAAGAGAGTGGCGCGAATTTTCCGATGGCCCTCGACGAGAATGCCCAGCGAGTCCTGGTCGCCTTCCGGGCCCCGGGAAGACTCGCGGTACATTCCGTCCGCGACGGAGAGAGCGTTGCGAGTGTTGAACTGTGCGGTGATGCCGACGATCTTTTCGTCGACGCAAAGCGCGGGCGCGTCTATGTCAGCTGCGGCGAGGGTTTCGTCGACGTCTTCGACGCACGCGCGGACGACTATCGTCGCCTCGCTAGAGTGCCCACCGTGCGAGGAGCGCGCACTTCCTACTACGTTCCATCGATAGACCGGCTGTTTCTTGCGGTGCGCGCGGCATCGCTGGAGCCGGCCGCCGTGTGGGTGTACCGTCCGGTGCCTTGAAGGGGCTTCGAAGGAGTAGCGTGCGAATGAGGCATCGGATTTCGAAGATCGGGTCTTCTTCATCCCTTACGTTCGTAGTGGTTATCGGCGTTGCCATGGTTGGCTCGACGGCGTCATTCGCGTATCGGCCGTTCGACGGCACCGATGCGGCAGTGGCCGAGCCGCGGGAGGTGGAAATCGAGTTTGAGCCAGCCGGAATCCTACGTCAGAGTGCGCAGACATCACTGATTGCGCCCTTCATGATCTTCAATTATGGCTTTGCAAAAAACTGGGAATTCGTGTTTCAGGGTCAGGGACAAGTTCCGCTGACCGATTCCGACGAAAACGGCAGCATCAATGGCGTCGGTGCATTTCTCAAGGGTGTATTGAGGGAGGGAAGCCTCCAAAACGCCAGCGGGCCGAGTATTGCAATCGAATTCGGGCCGCTGCTGCCGGGCCTTCACGCGGATAGTGGTTTCGGTGCGAGCTTCGGCACGATCGTGTCTCAGCGCTGGGAGTGGGGAACGGTCCATGCCAACATCGTCACCGAGCTCACCCGCAACAATCACGCCGACTTCTTTGTGGGCGGCATCATCGAGGGGCCCTCGAAGTGGAAGGTACGGCCGGTCGCCGAGTTCTTTTACGAAGAGGAGATCGGTCGGTCGCGAACGGTCTCCGGCCTAGTTGGTGCGATTTGGCAGGTGAAGGATAATCTCAGCTTCGACGTCGGCTTTCGCCATGCCGTCGTGAATGGGCATCCAGTCGAAGAGTTTCGCGCTGGAATGACGTTCGGCTTTTCCCTTCCGGAAATCAAGGGGAGACGTGGCGTGTAGAAAACCTCAGCGCGACTGGATGCAGTGTCAACAACAACGAACGGAGGAGGCCCTTTACATCCAGACGATGACTTCGATCATTGTCTCGTGCATGCGTTTGAGTGGCCGCAATGATTGGCGCATCATACCGCATTGATTGACGCATCAGCTGGTGTCAAAGGACTTGCACATTCAACGCGTATCCGAACACCTGCCGGTAGCGAACGGTAACGGCCTTGGTTTGCGGGACCGTTAGACCAGCCGGTTCGAGAGCAAGAGTCAACAACATAGGCACTCGTGCCTGAAATCAAGGAGGACCAATATCATGCGTATTGTTCAACTCGTTGCTGCTTGCGGCGTCATTCTGTCAACGACGACTGGCGCCGATGGGGAATATGGCGATGGCGATGGGAGACCTCGTGCTGCTCCAGACGGAGGTCAACCCCGTGATGGCCAAGCTCCTGGAGGGCGGCGTGGAAGTGACCGCGGTTCACAACCATCTGCTGCGTGCCGAACCGCTGACGTTCTACATGCATGTCGGCGGGCACGGCGATCCCGTAAAGATGGCCGAGACGATCCGGTCTGCGCTTGAGCTGACCAAAACGCCTCTCACGCCTGCGGCACCGCCGGCCCAGCCTCCGGCCATCGATCTCGACACCGCCCAGATCGATCAGATCCTCGGCGCCAAGGGCGCCAACAATGGCGGGGTCTATGCGGTCAACATCCCCCGCCGCGACCCGATCACGGAGCAAGGAATGGCGGTGGGCGCGCCGATCATGGGCGGCGCGACCGCCATCAATTTCCAGCCGACCGGCGGCGGCAAGGCAGCGATCACGGGCGACTATTCGCTCATCGGGTCGGAGGTCCCCGAAGTACTGCGCACGCTGCGCGCCAACGGGATCGAGGTGACGGCAGTCCACAGCCACATGCTGTCGGAAGAACCGCGGATCATCTTCGTTCACTTCTGGGCCAATGACGACGCCCTGAAACTCGCCCGAGGCCTGCGTGCCGCCCTCGATAAGACGGCAAGCGCGAAGAGCTGATTCTCGCGCGCGGTCCGAAGGTGCGCGAACACCTTCGGACCGCCCATCTATGCTGGCAGGGTTCCAATGGACATCGATGCCCCTGCGATGACGTATGGTGACACCCGATGTTCGATAGATTCCGCGTCTCGTCGGCGCTGGTGTCCATCGACAACGACGGCTTGATCGTGCTGCAGATCGCTTCGCTTACCAAATATTACGGCGAGCAACGTGCGCTCGAAGGCGTTGGCTTTTCGGTGCACGAAGGCGAGGTTTTGGGCCTGATCGGACCGAACGGCGCCGGCAAGACGACGTTGCTCGAAGCGATTGCCGGTCTTCTCCCGGTCGATTCGGGTGCGATTCGTTTCGGCGATCAGCTCCTACCCCTACGGCGGCGTCGCGAAGTGATCTTCTACCTGCCTGATGGTGTTCGTCCCTACGCTGATCAAACGACTGAACAGGTGTTCGCTTTCTTTGCCGGCGTCTACCGACGCTCGACGACCGAGGCATCCGAGATCGTTTCAACGGTCGGTCTCCGCCCTGTGCTGGCTAAGCGCATCCACGCCTTGTCCAAAGGCTACAACCGCCGCCTCATCATCGCGCTCGGATTTCTGACGCGACACCCGATTCTGCTGATGGACGAGCCGTTCGACGGCTTCGATCTTAGACAAACGCGCGACATGATGGGCGTTCTGCGGCGCGTGGCATCTGGAGGCCGCACGCTGCTCTTGTCGATCCATCAGCTTCGCGATGCCGAACAGGTCTGTGATCGTCTCGCCCTGCTGGCAGACGGCAGAATCCGGGGCGTCGGTACCCTCGAAGAACTACGCGGCCGAGCCAATCGTCCTGGCGCAAACTTGGAGGACATCTTTCTTGCTCTCACCTGAGACAGCGCTGGCGCGCGGCGCACCGGTTTGGCCCTTATTCGCGAAGGAGCTGCGTGAAATCGTCAGCGGTCGCGCCCTCTGGACGCTGTTGCTACTCGCATGTCCGCTCGTCGGGTACAGCTTCTTTCAAGCGACATCGCTGTACGGAGAGGCGAGTGCTGCGGCGGTCAACTCGCCGGTGCTGGCTACCGGTCTTTCGCCCTTGGACGGGATTTTGGTCCCCACCTTCGGGTCGTTCTACGTTGCCGTCACACTTCTGTTTCCGTTTGTCGCCATTCGAGTGCTTGGGGAAGAGAAGCAGTCCGGCGCCTTGCGGCTCCTTGTCCAACTGCCCTACCGCAACGTCATCCTCGTGGGCGTCAAGCTCGCTGCGGTGTTTGTCGCCTGGCTGTTATGCGCAATTCCTGTCCTTTCATCCGTCCTCATCTGGTGGGTGATGGGCGGCCATTTGTCTCCGGCTGAGATCGTTACGCTTTTCTTGGGGCACCTGCTCTACGGCCTGCTGATTGGCGCCGTAGCGCTTTTCGCTGCGTCGATCACCGAAAGCAGTGCTACCGCCGCCATTGTGACGCTCGCGTTCACCATCGGTTCCTGGGTGCTCGATTTCACCATCGCAGGTCGCCCCGGTTGGCTCGAATGGTTCGCCCGTTTGTCGCTGACTCAGGTCATTCGCACCTTCGAGCAGGGGCTTCTTTCGGTGAGCCTTGTGGCGGGCGTGGTTGTTGCCGTTTGCGCCTTTGTGGCTTTGGCAACCGTCTGGCTGCCGCCCGGCATCGCTGTGCGGCAAAAGCTGATGCGCTCCTCTGTATGTGTCGCCGCGGCGGCCGTCGCGCTCCTTGCCGTGACGCAGATCAGAGCATCGATCGACGTCACCGAGGATCGCCGCAATTCCTTTGCTCTCGCCGACGCAAAACAGCTCACAGGCTTTGCTGAGTCGCTCGCCATCACGGTCCACCTCGCGGCCGAGGATCCTCGCTACATTGATCTGCAACGGAACGTGCTGGCAAAGCTCGAACGGGTGATGCCGCGCGTTTCCATTCGTCTCGCCACAGCGCGACAGAGCTTCGCATCATCGGCTGGCGACGAAGCCTACGGCGAGATCGAATATCGCTATGGCTCTCGGTCGGACGCCAGCCGATCAACAAGTCCTCGCGAGATTCTTCCGCTGATCTACGGGCTCGCGGGCGTGCAGCCTCCCGCGCCGGTCGCTGCCGCGGAATTTCCCGGCTATCCCCTCGTCACGGACGGCGCATTCGCCCTTGTGTGGTTTCTGGCGATACTACCCATCTTGATCCTTCTCGCATGGTGGCGCAGTCGCCGTTTACCGTCCAACAACCAAATGTTCCTCAAGGAGGTCGTCATGAACAGCAACACAAAAACCCTACTAATCATAGCCCTGAGTGTCGTTGTGGTGCTCCTGCCTGCGTTTGCGGCGCCGATTAAGGTGGACCTGACCAATGAAACGGCCGGCGCCGAGCCAAAGGGGCTGGTCCCTGTTGTCGGCGTGTGGCGCATCGAAAATGATAGCGGCAAAAAGCTTTTGGCCGTTGATGGCCGGCAATGGAAGGAGGGTCAATCCTCTGCAGGTATCGCCGACAAGGCGCGTGCGCTCTATGGCGAGCGTTACGCAGAATTTCTCGATCGCGTCCAGGCTTATGCCTATTACCCCTATGTCGTGGCTAAGGACGTCGAAGACTTCAAGAATGGGGAGATCACGGTACGGTTCGAAGGCCTGTCGGGTCGCATCGACCAAGGCGCTGGTATCCTCTTCAACCTGAAGCCGAATGGCGACTACCTGACCATCCGGGCCAATTGCCTGGAAAACAATCTCGTGCTGTGGAAGTTTGAAAGGGGCCGGCGTTCATCGGTGGAATGGGTTCGCAACACGCCGACGGCAAGCCGCCAGTGGCACGACTTGAAAGTCCGCATCGCCGGCAACAAGGTTGAAGGGTATCTCGATGGCAAGCTCTATCTTCAGCACACGCTGCCACAACCCGTCTCCGGAAAGATCGGCCTGTGGTCAAAGGCAGACAGTTACATGCATTTCGACGATTTCACGGTGGTGGCCAGCGAGTGAGGGAGAAGGAGATGTCCGCGAGTCTGCACGCACGGCGGCGAACGCGGGTACGCCTGTGCGCTCTGACGACAGTGGCATTGATCAATGTCGCGCCGATTGCGCAGGCCGCCGAAGTGCCTTCGTATTGCGCAGAGCTCAAGCAAGTCGAGTTTGCCAGCATCATTGGAGCAGCACGCGAAGGCAACTTCCTTGATTCGAAAGTCAGTCTCCCCGGTTGGGGAGACTGCTCGTTCTACGGAACGCGGACTTACACTTGCGATTCTCAGGGGTTCAAAACCACAGAGGAGGGCAACGCCGCGCATGGGAAGGTTCTCGAGGAAGTCAAAGCTTGTCTTCGCGGCAGCTGGGCCGACGTTGAAAGTCGAGCCTCGCCCGGATACGTCGTGCTGCACGATGAAAGGGACTCGGCCTCGATCACCATCAACACCGACCTGACGGAGAAGGGCGAACATATCGTCCGGCTGATTCTGTTCCTGCGAAGCCGCTAAAGGGACGAGCAGCAAACGCGCATACGATCTCAGGCGAGTGGCGAGTCGCGCGCCCGTCCGCGTTAGGTAGCTATCCGAGCTGACCGGTGGGTGGCAGAGCAAGCCACACCAACCAACGCCATGAGCAGAGCCTTGCGTCCACCCTTATTTGCGGGGCGGACGGGGCGCGGGACTGAGGTAGGGATCCTTGCCTGCTTTTTGGGACAACGAACCATTTCCCTCTCTGGGCCGCCGTCCGAAAGCATGGGTTAATCTGCCATGTGCGGTGGGCAGCATCTCGCTGTCCGTTTGATCCCGTAGCGTGAGGGGAACCATGGGCATCCGCTGCATTTCAAGAGCGCAATGGGCCGTCATCGCGCTGGCGCTGTTCTTGGGCGATCTCGCCCTCGCCAAGACGCCGGTGATTCTCGCCTCGGGCCGCCGCGATCCGCGAATATATGCGATCGACCTCAACGCGGCGCTGAAGCCTGAAAACAACAATACGCCGAATGCCATCATCAGCCGATCGCTGGTCAGCCCGCGACGGCTCGATGGCGCGCTCCTCGGCGACCCCGCCAACATTGTGCTGAGTGACGACCAGAGCACGGCCTACGTGATGAACCATCACGGTTCCATCGTGAATGCTGAGTTTCTCCAGCACGGAGGTCGGGCAAACATCTCGATCATGGACGTCAAGAGGATGCTCCGGCGGGAATTCGATAATACAGACGCGGCAGTTCTCAAAATTGTCGATGCCGGCTGGTTCGGAGGCGTTGGCCTGATTGTGCTTCCTGATGTCATCGTCGCTAGTACGTCCGAGGGCTGGCTGGGCCAGGACGGCTCGAATCGCATCAGCCTGATCGATCCGAAGACCGGAGGCTTGATCGGGCAAATCCAGATGGCGCTCGTTGGTCACGGAACGCGCCAACTCAACCCTTCCTGTGCCGCCTTTCCAGTGCCGTTCGTATCTCCAACACCGCCGCCGACTACCTATTCCTATCTCGGCCCATCGCGTGCTTTCGGCTGCTGGCCGAACCCACAGTTCCTCGCCCTCGGCAAGGGGAGCGACGGCAAGACCTACCTCCTGTCGGGCAATGGCGGCACCGAAGATGTATCGGTGATGGACATGCAGAAGGCGCTGACAGGCGCGCCCGTCGTCGAAATCGCTCCGCGCATTCCGGTTCAGGCTGGGCCCTTCGGCATAGCCGCAAGCCCAAATGGAAAGTTCGTGGCCGTGACCGCTCGGCAGAACAACAGGACCGGTGTCGAAGGCAACACCATCTCGATTATCGATGTGGATTTAGCTCGCCAGGGTCTTCCAGGTGCCGAAGCGGCACGCGTGCAAGTTGGGACCGACGGCGCCGATGGGCAAGCACGACCGTTCTCGGTTGCGTGGACTCCGGATGGAAAAGAAATTCTCGTGGCCAATACGCGCGTCAACAACGTGTCGATTATCGATGTCGGTTTGGCGCTCGCCCATAGGCCTGGCGCAGAGATCGCCCGCATTGCGCTCACCCGTCCCGACGGTGCGCCGGCAAGGCCAAAGATCGTAGCCATCGCAGCGGAAGGGCGCTACGCGGTTGTAACCGGCGGCGATGATACGTTGGCGGTATCCACGACCGACCCGACCGGAATGGTCTATGTGATCGATCTTGGTTCGCGTAACGCAGCTGCTCAAATAACCAAGGTCGGAATCGATCCCTATGGCGTGACTATCGTCGACGATGCGGATTGATCGTAAAGGATTGAGTTTGCTTGAAGCTCATGTCGAGACGACGCTCGAAAAAAAATGGCAGGAGATCATGACAAGACATAGTTGTTCGATCCGAAATGTTCTGCTCGCGGCCAGCATGCTTGCATCACGGGCTTTCGCCGCCGACGTAACGCCGGAGCGGCTGCTCAATCCCGACCGGGAGCCGCAGAACTGGCTGATGAACCACCGTACTTATGACGGCCAGCGTTTCTCGCCGCTCGCCCGCATCAACCGGGACAACGTCAAGGGCCTCAAGCTCGCATATGCGGTGCCGCTCGCGGGCACGCAAGGCAAGGAATTCATCGAGGCGACACCGCTCGCCGACGACGGGTTCCTCTACATCACGGATTCCTGGGGCGTGCTCTACAAGATCGACGCCACCGCCGGGGACGCCGCGCGCATCGTCTGGCGGATGGATCCTAAGCAGAACCGGCAGGCTGCCAATCGCGGCGCAGCATTGTGGGGCAATCTCGTTATTTCGCCGTCGAGCGGGCCGGCCCGCATCATTGCGACCGACAAGAATTCGGGCCAAGTCGTGTGGGACACCAACGTTTCCGATGCGGAGCGGATCACCGTCACGGGCGCCCCGCTTCCCATCAAGGACAAGATCGTCATCGGAGCCTCCGGGG